>Ga0255055_10002676_pt1 | contig 12357 bp, 10 predicted proteins | sample JV7_2_27_MG_FD_188633 | JGI IMG/M metagenome (GOLD analysis project Ga0255055, IMG submission 188633) | Seawater microbial communities from Jervis Inlet, British Columbia, Canada - JV7_2_27 | ecosystem: Environmental > Aquatic > Marine > Inlet | place: Canada: British Columbia | collected...
TGACCGTGGGGGTCAGCCACTTAGGGCATGGCGAAAAGATGGCAAAGGGGTGCGTACCTTGCGACAGGAGGATCCGCTTACTGCCTCGTCCTCAATTTTTTGCGTCGGGTTCCCCGACTCTTACTGCGAAGTAGGTCCCCCGGATGCCGATGGAGGCCGTCGGGGTCTCGAAACGGGCTGACTCGGGGGCCAGCTTGCCGATGAGACCCGAGAGGTAGGCCATCGTCCCCCTGGTGATGCGGGCGAGCAGCCCGAACTTCCCCTCGGCCGGGGAGAAAAGGAATGTATCGACGGCGAGACTGCTTTCCGGCCCGAGAGAGAGGGTGGAGTTGTCCCGGAAGATGACGCCCAGCGTTGCGTCGGAACCGGTGCCGAGGATATCGCCTGTCATGAGTTTCGTCCCCTGGGTGGCAGGGAAAACTTCCTCCCCGCGGGTGACGGTGGCTACGCCTTCTACGTTTCGCACCACGCCGATGGTCTCCTCGGCGAAAACAGGAATGCCCTGTGCCAGGAACGAAAACGTCGCCAGAAAGATCGCGGCGAACAGTGTTGGTCTCATCTTTTTCCTCCTCCGGGGAACAAGGGCTTTCGATCCTCTTGAATCGTCTGCCTCCCCCTTCAGGGGGATTGTTATGAAAAATACATGCCAAAGAGGCGGAATAGTGGATTACCCATCAATATCAATAGATTATGATATTCGTGGATGAGGTGTGGGGCGACAATAATAGGGCAGTGTCCGGGGATGCCCAATGGAATGTGCCAAAAAACGTCACAACACGCGCGTTTTTTCGCCCGAATGCTACCGGATGTGCGGGCCATCCAATGGCGTTTTTACGGGTCCTTTCGGGATCAACCCGTGCAACCTCCATCGGTCCGCCGGCAATGGGCGGACTGGACCGATCAAAGGGGGTAGGTCATACTCGGAGAGGAAGGGTTGCGGGAAACGACTTCAAAGAAAACGAGCGGTCTGGGGAACGGGATGGATTCTGCCGAGGTTTGCCGAAACGCGGCCGATGCGATCGGGAGGGCAGGGGCCCTGATCATCGCCTCCGGAGCCGGCATGGGTGTAGACTCCGGGTTGCCGGACTTTCGGGGGGAACGGGGATTCTGGAAGGCGTATCCGATGTACGAGCGGCTGGGAATGACCTTCGTGGGGGCAGCCAACCCGTCCAACTTTATTCATGATCCGGCGTTCGGCTGGGGATTTTACGGTCACCGGACCAACCTCTACCGCGGGACCGAGCCCCACGACGGATTTCATATTCTCGGGCAATGGATCAGGCAATTCGGCATGGAGCATTTCATCGTTACCTCCAACGTGGACGGCCAGTTCCAGAAGGCGGGGTACGAAGAAGACAAGGTGCTGGAAGTCCACGGTTCCATACACCACCTGCAGTGCCTTTCGCCCTGCTCCGATGCGATCTGGCCGAATCGGGAGGAGATTCCGGTCGATCATGACACCATGCGGGCCCTGAACATTCCCCGCTGCATACGGTGCGGCGGTGTGGCGAGGCCCAATGTCCTCATGTTCGGGGATTTTTCCTGGGTGAGCTTTCGCACCGACCGGCAGGAACATCTGTTCGAGATGTTCCTGGAGGAGAATAAGGGGCGCGAGATGGTGGTCGTCGAAATGGGCGCCGGTACGGCCGTTCCGACCATCCGGAGCCTGAGCGAACGTCTTGGACGCAGGCGGGGGGTGACCGTCGTCCGGATCAATCCCCGGGAACCGTGGATCGACGATCCCCACCTGTCGATTCCCGACGGTTCCCTGGCCGCGCTTCAGGCGATCGGGGCAATGCTGCCCGGGGTACGAAAGGGATAGACTCCTCCCAAGTAAGGAGCCGGAACATGAGTCGAAAGCGCGGAGCGGGTCCACCTCTTCTGGTTCATAAGCATTACGACTTGGGTTCGGTTTTCGCCCCCGAGAACCTGATGCGGGAGGCGAGGAGACAAAAGAATATCCCCGAGGGGCAGGTGCCGCAGATTTGCGTGCTCGACCCCGACGGGGACATCGTGCGAAATCTGTTGTCGGCAAACAGGTCCCGTCTGAACCCGCACTGGGCCTGCTACCATACGCGATTGTATGACTTCGAATGCGAAGGGATCGGGCTGGGAGTCATCGGCTGCGCGGTGGGAGCACCGTTTGCGGTGTTGGTTGCGGAAGAGCTTTTTGCCTCCGGTTGCCGGTTGCTCGTAAGCATTACCTCCTCGGGCCAGATTTTTCCGAAAGGGACTCCGCCGTACTTTGTGCTGATCGAGAAGGCCCTGAGGGATGAAGGAGCCAGCTACCACTACCTTCCTCCGTCGGATTACTCCTTCGCGGATGCGGATCTGATCGACATGTTCGATGGTGTCTTCGACGGGTTGTCCGTTCCGGTGTATCGAGGCGCGTCCTGGACGACCGATGCCCCGTTTCGCGAAACCGCTCCCGCCATCGCGCACGCCCGGAAGAGAGGCCTTCTCGCCGTCGAGATGGAGGCGGCCGCGCTATACGCCTTTGCTGCCGCGCGTCGGAAGCCGGTTGTTTGTTTTGCCCATGTCACCAACCGGATGGGGAGGGTCGAAGGGGATTTCGAGAAGGGGATAGGGGAAGGGAGCGCGGGCGCATTGCGGATCATCGGGGCGACGGCTACAACCTGGTTATCTCGTAATCAGGGATAGAAAGTCTTGTGGTCCTCCCCGACCTTTCGACCCAATTCGAGAGTGAAGGCGGGTCGCAGACTCCTCCTCTTATCCGGAATTCCCTGTTTCCGTTTTCCCCGACAGGAAGTCTTTCAGGTTCTTCTCCGTCACGTGCCATCGTTTCCCGATCTTTACTCCCCGGATCCTGCCCGCTCGCAGGTATGCCTGCACGGTGATCCGGGAAAGGTCGAGCATCTTTACAAGGTCCTCCACCTCGTAAAGTTTTGTCCCGTTGATTATTTTCAAGGAGTTCGCTCCCTGCCGCGTTCCGTCACGTTGTCTTCGGCGGCGTGTCTTTTCGCAAATATCTCCTGAGGAAGTGCAGGACCTTTCCCTTGGGGGGTCTTTTCTCCAATTCGCTTGCCCTTCGGTCCAATCTCTCGGCGATACCCCGGAGAACACCTGCCTGATCCCTTAATTTCCGGGCTCTGTCCGGAACATCCTTCGGGAAGGAGTATCCCAGGACGGGTTTCCCATCTTCTCCGGTGAGAGCGAGGGTAACGTACTTCCCGTTCTCTTCCTTGCGTACCTTCAGCCCTTTCCTCCGAAGTCCCATATCTCCCCCCCGTTATGTTTGCTTCCGGTAACGAAGAACTTCGTAAACATACCTGCGGAATTCATGGCCTTCCTCTTGGGAGGAATCCTCCCACGCGGGCTTCCCGTTATCGTTTATGAGTCCGTGGCCGAAGTGCTTCCTGGTACCCTCCTGCAGCACCGTAAACCGTTTCGCCAAAGAACGTATTCTCATCTCGTTGATCAGTCCGAGGACGAGCCGCTTCCCTTTTTCTTCCTGCCGGGCAGCCAACCTGCTCCCCAATGACTTCATCCTCACCTCCTTTCCTTATCTTTACCATATATTGTCTAAAATTAAGTTTGTCAACACCTATATTTATATTATCTTGTACTAATTTATATCCATTAATATTTATGTTTTTATAATATTTACTTATCATGGTAGCAGGTTGATGGGGGGGGCAGGCAATCCACGCTGCTTTCCCGGCGGGGGCCGACCTCATTTCCTTTGAGGTCGTCGTATTCGACGACTAAGGGGCTTAAAAAAAGATTATTTCATTCTGATTTCGGGGATCCTATCTCCCGGTATCCAAGGCTTGTGGAATGTCATCGTGCCGCTACAGATCGATCACGAGCCGGTTGGCGGGAGATTGTTCAATCGCCTGGCCGAATGCCTCCAGGGTTTCCGAGGCCTCCTGGAGCTTCTCGGTGGGGGAAAACGCCAAATCCACGGATCCGCTTTTCTCCAGGGCATCGAGGACGGATTTTACCGTGATCTTGTGGATGGCGCGGGCGGGCTGATAGGATGCCTCCTCGTACTCCTTCCTTTCCGTGATCGAAAAGAGCCCGCTCTTCGATAATTCCGAAAGGATCTGACGGACCACGCGGGAGGGCATTCCCAGATCATGGGCGATCCCGGGAGCGGTGAACGGCTTTTCCCCATCGGAGAAATTCCGTATCACGAGACGGGCGATCAGCAGGGAAAGAAGCTTTTTGTTGAACGGGCTTATTTTCATCGAGTCTGCGGGATGGCCATAGGTGTCCACGTTCTGGATGGCAAAGGAGAGTTCCGCCCCCAGGAGGAGGATCAGCCAGCTAAGCTGTATCCAGATCAGGAAAAGGGGGAGTGCGGCAAAGCTCCCGTAGATGGCGTTGGCTCTCGACACGCCGATCTGAAAGGAGATGTAGAACCACTGGGTCGCCTGGTAGGCGGTTCCGGTCACCACGGCGGCGATCAGGCCGGTCGTAAAACGGACTTTCGTATTCGGCATGTAGATGTAAATGAATGCGAAAAGCGCCCAGATCAAGATGAAGGGAATGATTTCCAGGAGGAAGAGGATCGGGCCCGGAGGAACTCCGAACCGGGACACGATCTTCGCGCCTTTCTCAACCTGGCTAGCCATCGTTACCGTCAGGCTGCTGGACATGATGAAGATGAGCGGACAGATGAGCATTGCCGAAAAGTAATCGCTGCATTTTCGGCCGAAGCTGCGGCCTTTTTCGATTTTCCAGATGTTGTTGAACGAATGCTCGATCTGTCCCATCACTTTTATGACGGACCAGAAAAGGAGGGCAATCCCGATCCCTGCGATAATGCCTCCTTTTGTCTTCTGCAGCATGCCGTCGGAAAATTCGAAAACCTTCAGCAACACCTCTTCCTGTCCCACAAACTTTTCCAGGAGCTGGACCTGGATTCTCTTGTCGAAGCCGAATCCCTTGCCGATACCGAAGAACATCGCGACGATCGGAACCACGGAGAGCAGCGAATAGAAGGTAAGCGAAGACGCCTTCATCGTGCATTGGTCCTCAAGAAATCCGCGGATTGCCAGAAGAAGAATCTTAAGCGTTCTCACGAAGAACGCTTTTGTATCGGAAAGGCCCTTTACCGGCAGCAGCCAGATGTCGGTTTTGAGAAAGTCCATGACATTGAGTATTTTTCTTTTCATCGACGGATATCCCCGGAAACGTTTCCTGTCCGGCACCCTTGCCGTGGGTGAAATGCCGGGATTCCCCTTCTTTTTTTTTACACTACTTGGCCTCCGGAATCGAGCAGAACCTCCGCCGGGGCACAGGCCCCTTTGCCCCTGGTTGACGGACCGATGTCTCTACCGTAATATTTTTTTATCGGGAACAGGAAGTAGAACAAGCGGTGCCCCCGGCTGTTGCACCCCCGGGAAAGAGTCCGGAGCCTTCGGAGGAGAGAGGGTCTGCTCATGGAGATTCTGCGGACCGTTCGATCCCTGCCTCGCCTCCAGAAGGTGATCCTGGGGATCGGGGTTGCCCTTCTTCTGTATACACTCGTCGGTTTCTTCGCGGTTCCGCCCATCCTGAAATATTTCCTGACAAATAAACTCACGGAAACAGTGCACCGGGAAGTGGGGATCGATAATGTCAGGGTGAATCCCTATGTTCTTTCGGTGAGAATCAACGGATTTACGATCAAAAACAGGGATGTTCCTGAGCCCTTCCTGTCAATCGACGAACTGTACGGGAACTTCCAGATCCTTTCGCTGTTCAAGTGGGGAGTGATCCTCAAGGAGATCCGACTTACGACCCCAAAGGTTTGGGTAAACAGGAACGTGGACGGCAGCTACAATATTTCCGATCTGATCGAGGAATTTTCTTCGAAACCGGAATCGTCTCTCGAAGACGGTAAGGATTCCCCTGCGCAGGCACCAGAATTTTCCCTGAACAATATCCAGATACACAACGGGAGCATCGATTTTTTCGATGGCCCGAAAGGGATACGGCACGTGGTTCGCGAAATCAATGTCAGCATCCCGTTTCTTTCCAACTTCCTCTACTATGTGGATACGTACGCCCAGCCGGTTCTCGAGGCAAACGTCAACGGGACTCCCGTCTCCTTTAGGGGGAAGACCAAACCGTTCAAGGATTCCCTCGAAACCATCTTCGATATCGACATCCGGAAGTTCGACATCCCGTATTACCTCGAATATGTTCCGTTCCAACGGAACTTCGATGTCCGGTCCGCCTACCTGGATACGAAGGGGATCATTGCCTATACGCAAAACAAGGACCGCGCTCCCACCCTGGCGTTTACCGGCAGGGTCGCGTTCGACACCATCGACGTGCGGGATCGCGCGGGGAAGCCGCTCCTTCGCCTCCCGTTATTGGAGCTTTCGATCGCCTCTGCCGAGCTGATCTCCCGGAAAGTCCGTTTTTCCTCGATCCTGGTCCAGTCGCCCGAACTTCATCTGGAACGAGACAGGAAGGGGAGGATCAATCTCGCGTCCCTCCTGCCGGATCGGGGAGCCGGAGAGCCTGAGGAAAAAGGGGGAGAGGAAGCGGAGAAGAAAGAGGCCGGGGTCTTAATCGAAGCGTTCACGATCCGTGTGGCCGGCGGCACCGTCAATTTCACGGATGCTTCGGGCGCGACACCGTTCCGGTCGACCCTTACGCCCGTCGACCTCGAGGTCGATCACTTCAGCAATGCGGACCAGGGGAAGTCCGCTTTCATGCTATCGCTTACGACAGAGTCGAAAGAGACCGTGAAAATCGACGGAGATTTCACCGTGAGCCCGCCGTCTTCCGAAGGGGGTGTGAAGTTCGGGAAGGTCCGCCCCGCGAAATATTCGCCGTACTTTGCCGAACGGGTCCTGTTCGACGTCGAGGACGGGGTATTCGATCTCTCGACGCGATACACCGTATCCGGGTCCGGCCGGGACCAGGCGATCAATCTGTCCGGGCTGAAACTGGCGCTCCGTTCGCTGCGTTTGCGCAAACGGGGAGAGGAGAATAATTTTCTCACAATCCCTGCCCTGGATTTGCAGAATACCAAGGTGGACCTTTCCGGAAAGCGCCTCGTCATCGGTGGCGTTTCGTCCCGGAAGGGTGTCGTCCTCGTGAAACGGCCGAACGGGGAGAGTTGGAATCTTTCCACGCTGTTTCCCCCCGGGCCGGCCGATGCGAAAGACGCGCAACCGAAAGAGGAGACCGAAACCGAAAGTGGAAATCCCTGGCGTGTGGTGGTGCAGAACGTCCGGATGGACGGCTACACCGTCAAGGTGGAGGATGCGAGCGCTTCCGAGCCGGTCAGCCTGACGGCGGATCGGATGGCTTTCCGGGGAAGCAACCTCTCGACAGAGAAGGGAAAAAGGGGACGGGCTTCGCTTTCGTTCACCCTGAACGAGAACGGGTCTGTTGCCGCGGAAGGCGACGTCGGGATCGTTCCGGCCTTTGCCCGCCTGAAGCTTGCGGGGAAGGCCCTGGATATCGTTCCGCTGCAGCCGTATTTCACCGAGAAGGTGAACGTCATCGTTAGGAGCGGAGCCGTTTTCGCAGACGGTACGCTTTCCATTGCCTCCTCGGAGGATGGCGATCTGGAAGCGGGTTACACGGGAGAGGCGTCCCTTAAGAATTTCGCGTCCGCCGACAAGGAGGAGGCGGACGATTTCCTGAATATTGCCTCCCTGGATCTGACCGGGATGGACGTCGGGTATTCCTCCGCGGATTCCCATGTCGACATTGCCCGGGTTGGGCTGACCGATTTCTACTGGCGCTTCATCATCTACAACGAGGGCGGGCTGAACGTCCGAAGGGTCTTCAAGTGGAAGGACGGTGAAGGGGCAGAGGGCGGGGCGGGAGAGGAACAGGCGAAGTCTCCGGTGGCTCCCCCGAAGGCAACGGTTGAACAGGTCATCCTCCAGGGGGGGACGATCCAGTTTTCCGATTATTTTATCGAACCGGATTTTTCCGCGACCATGCTCGGTGTCAGCGGGGAGATCTCCGGGCTCTCCTCGGAGGAAGGACAGCAGGCGGAAGTGAACCTGAAGGGAAACCTGGAGAACCAGGCGCCCCTGGTCATCTCCGGCAAGCTCAATCCGTTCCCGGACACATTACTTGTCGATCTCAAGGCGACGTTCAAGGATATCGATCTCGTTTCTCTGACCCCCTATTCCGGGAAATACGCCGGGTACACCATCCGGAAGGGAAAACTCTCCTTGGACCTGAAATACCTCATCGTGAAGCAGGAACTGAACTCCCGGCATCGGGTCTTTCTCGACCAGCTGACCCTTGGGGATCATGTGGACAGCCCCGAGGCGACGACGTTGCCGGTAAGACTAGCTATCGCACTCCTGAAGGACCGCAAGGGAGAGATCGAGCTCAATCTGCCGGTCACGGGGAATATCAACGATCCGGAGTTCAGGGTCGGCAGCGTCATTTTCAAGATCCTGAAAAATATCCTCGTGAAGGCCGCAACCTCCCCGTTCGCTCTCCTGGGAGCGATTCTCGGGGGAGGGGAAGAGATAAGTTTTCTGGAATTCGAATACGGCAGCTTCGCGATCCCTCCCACCGGTGAGAAAAAACTTTCCCAACTGTCGAAGGTTCTCTACGAACGGCCCGCCCTGAACATGGAGATCGAGGGGCACGCAGACATCGAGCGGGACAAGGAAGAGCTGCGGAACATTTTTTTCCATCGGAAGGTGAAAGCCCAGAAACTGAAAGATATCGTGAGGAAAGGAAACACCGCGATCACGGTGGAGGAGGTCGTCGTCACCCCCGAGGAGTACCCGAAGTACCTCAAAAAGGCCTATAAGAGGGAAAAATTCCCCAAACCGAGGAACTTCCTCGGGCTCGCGAAGAGTCTCCCCGTCCCCGAGATGGAAAAACTGATGTTTACCCACATCGAAGTCACGACGGACGACCTGCGGCTTCTTGCGTTGCAGCGGGCGCAGAACGTGAGCGACTACCTTCAAACGAAGGGGAAGGTGGAAGCAAAACGCCTCTTTCTCATCGAACCCGCTTCCTTGCAGCCGGAAAAGAATGAAAGGCTAAAGGAAAGCCGGGTAAATTTCCGGATAATGTGATGGTGCGATCCGTGAATCCGTCTGGAACCGTCGCCTAAATTATGTGCATGCTGTTCGGCTTCCGGGAAGAGGCCGAAGCAGGACAGGCTGCGGTTTTAATTGTATCCGTCGCCACGGATATTCCGCAGGGTAGTGCACAGGTTGTCCACAAATCGTGTGGATAGACCGGAGACTCTTAGTAGTTCTCCTCCGCGGGGACATACCACCCCTGGGGGTGAAGGCAGGTGGCGCACGTCTTCGGCGCTTCGGTACCCTCGTGGATGCGCCCGCACTTGAGACACTTCCACCGGATCGGTTTTTCCCGCGTGAACAGGGTCCCGTTCTTCACGCGGGAGAGAAGAACCAGGTACCGCTTCTCGTGCTCCACTTCCACATCCGCAACCTTGTAGAATACCGTCGCCGCATCCTTGAACCCTTCCTCGTCGGCAATCTTCCCGAAGGTCGGATAGATATGGGTCCACTCCGCATGCTCCCCGGCAGCTGCCGCCTCGAGGTTTACGGCGGTGCCTCCCATTGTGGTCGGGTAGGCGGCTGTGATCTCGACGTCCCCCCCTTCAAGCAGCTCGAAGTACTTCTTTGCGTGCATTCTTTCGTTGTCCGCCGTCTCCAGGAAGATGGAGGCGATCCCTTCGAATCCTTCCTTGGACGCGATCCCCGCATAGAACGTGTACCGGTTCCTTGCCTGCGATTCCCCGGCGAATGCCGCCAGCAGATTCTTCTCCGTCCTCGATCCTTTCAGTCCCATGATGCCACCTCCCGCACCGATTGCTGTTGGCAAAATTTCCTGATTATAGGGAGAGAGGAACGTCCCCTCAACCGACTCCCGGGTTGGCCGATCCTAAAGCCTCCCCCCTCCGGACACGCCGCTTCCCCGATGGAGCGGCACGGCAGGAGGGAAGGGTTTACGCCTTATCGTGCTTTGAACGTGCTCCTCGTGAACCGGGCATACCGGGGAACCCACATCCTCGAATCGACCAGTTCCCCGAGCTGTTCCGGCATCACCGGCTTTCTTGCAACCTTCTGCTCGATTGCTTTTTGCGCCACTGTAATCGCGATCTCCCTGCACACTTCCCGTAACCTGGAAGGGAGAGGGTAGACACAATTCCGCTCGATTCTTTCCGGCAAGACCAGTTCCGACAACCTGTTTGCCGCAACGGTGAACATCTCGTCGGTTATCACATTCGCCTTTACAAGAAGCGCCCCCAACCCCACTCCGGGGAAAATAAACACGTTGTTTCCCTGCCCCACGATATGGGTATTCCCCTTGAAATGCACATCCGGGAAAGGGGATCCCGTGGCGACGATCGCTTTTCCGTCGGTCCACCGGTAGATATCTTCCGGGCATGCTTCCGTGATGCTCGTGGGGTTGGAGAGGGGGAAAATGATGGGCCTTTCGCAATATTGTGCCATGCGCCTTACCACATTCTCGTCGAACGCGCCCGGGACTCCCGAAAGCCCGATGAGCACGGAAGGCCTGGCGTTATTTATCGTATCTATGAGGGACACCGCATCGGGACTCTCCCTCTTCCACTCCCGGGCGAAATCGGCGCTCTTGGCGAATTCTCTTTTATACTCGTCCACCCCTTTCCTTCCTTCGTACAGGACACCCCGGCTGTCGAGAACGTAGATCCTGTCCCTCGCTTCTTTCTCCGACAATCCCTCGTCCCGAAGGGCGGAATAGATCTGCTGCGCTACTCCTATCCCGCCGGCGCCCGCCCCGTAAAGAAGGAACACCTGGTCGGACAGGTTCCCCCCTGTGATCTTCAAGGCGCCGTAAATGCCGGCCAGGGTTACCGCGCCGGTTCCCTGGATATCATCGTTGAACGACGGAATCTGCTCCCGGTACATGTTGTTGAGGGTAAAGGCATTCTGCTTGCTGAAATCTTCCCACTGCAGAATTGCGTTGGGGAAATGCCTCTTCACCCCCTCCACGAATTTATGAACGATGGAAAAGTACCCTTCCCCGCGTATCCTTCGTTGCCTGATCCCGAGATACAGGGGATCGTTTAAAAGTGTTTCATTATTGGTTCCGACATCGAGGGTAACGGGAAGGCAGTTGGCGGGATTGATCCCTGATCCTGCGACATAAAGGGATAGTTTCCCGATGGGGATCCCCATCCCCCCCGTACCCTGGTCACCGATGCCGAGAATCCCTTCCGAGTCGGTCGCGACGATCATCTCCACGTTCCTGTAGGGAAGAGACTTGAATATGGCGTCGATCCTGTCGATGTTGGACGGAGACAGGAATATCCCTCTCGTGAAACGGAAAATGTGGCTGTACTGCTGACACGCCAGGCCCACCGTGGGGGTGTAGACGATGGGGATCATCTCTTCGAGATGATTCAGGAGAAGAGCATAGAAAAGGGTCTCGTTTCTGTCCTGGAGAGAGCGCAGGGAGATGTACTTCTCGATGTCGGATCGCTTGGAGGAAAAACCTTCATACCTCCTTGCTACCTGCTGTTCGAGGGTGGAGACGGCAGGGGGGAGAAATCCTTCGATATCGAACAACTCTCGTTCATCAAGGGGGAAGCCGGATCCCTTGTTGAGAATGGGGTTATGCAGGATTTCGAAACCGGAGGTATCAATCTCGTACACGTCCTCCCCGTCTTCATCCTTGAGGATTTTGTAATGAAGCATGACTCCCTCCTTTCCGGATTTGTAAAAGAATCGAAGGTCATTCAATGCGGAATGTCTGGTTGCCGACCTCCCGGAGAAAGGGATGGAGTGTACAGGGAGCCCAGCCTTATACATCCATTTACGCCTCCTCGCGAGGAGTGTCAATGGTCAATGAGAATCCATTTCCCGTCTGCGTCCCCGAAGGGTTGCGGGGCAGACCCTGGAGGCACACGGGGCCGATGCATTTCCGAATACGTCCGATGATGCGGTACGATGGCAATCGGCTGCCCTGGCGGGGAAGACGATTGCCGCGGCGGGGGGAACCGTGAACGACTTCATGTTCCGCGAGGTGCCAAGGCTCGGAAAGAGGCTGTTCCGGCTTGGGCTATCCGGCAGTTTCGAACTTGGCGAGGCGGGATACCGCGAGGCGCTGGAACGCTTCCAGTACGTGTTCTGGAGCCCGCGGATGAAGGGGCTGACGATTGCGCTTCGCGATGCCCTCGCCCGCGACCGGGAGCGGTATGCGGTGTCGGCGGGGCCGCTCCTGGGCTACTTCCCGGGCGCGGTGCGCCGTGCCGCTGAAGGGACGCTGAGGACTTTGGCCGTCGACTACGTGGACGTCTTCCAGCTCTACTGGCTCGGCAGGATGTCCGCCTGGACCGGTGCGGTGCAGGAAGAGCTTACGAAGCTTCGCGAGGAGGGGAAGGTCCGTGCGGTG
>Ga0255055_10002677_pt1 | contig 12356 bp, 12 predicted proteins | sample JV7_2_27_MG_FD_188633 | JGI IMG/M metagenome (GOLD analysis project Ga0255055, IMG submission 188633) | Seawater microbial communities from Jervis Inlet, British Columbia, Canada - JV7_2_27 | ecosystem: Environmental > Aquatic > Marine > Inlet | place: Canada: British Columbia | collected...
GATTCCCTACGGCAAGACCCGCACTTACCGGCAGATTGCCGAGGCTGCGGGCAACCCGGAAAGCTACCGCCAGGTGCTGTCGACTCTGGCAGCCAACCCGCTACCGATCATCATCCCCTGTCATCGCGTGGTGACCACCAAATCGGGGGCCGGCAGCTATATCGCCGGGGTCAAGAAGAAGGACTGGCTTCTCCGCCTCGAGCAGCGGACCGTCGCAGCCGAGGATTTCTAGCGACTGGAATCCTGGCTTAGATCGACTCTCAGATCGAGCTCACCGTCAGGCTCCACAAAAACATCCAGCTCTTCAGGTGTGTAACCGGGTCGCACGACTTCGACCTGGTGTCTACCCGCCCCGACGATCAAACCCGCGTGCAGTGACCCGAGCTCCACGGCCGAGCCGAGGAAGCGGCCGTCAAGATACACCGAGGCGTCCGCTGGTTGAATCAGAAACTGCAGTCTGCCGGTCTCGCCGGGTGCTTCCTGGCTCGTCTTGGCGGTCGTCTCCGACGCCATTGTCGGTCTCTGGGGCTCGGCCGCAGGCGGCAATTCCGGTGGTGTGGCCTCACCGGGCTCCAATCGAATCCGCACATCGAAGACCTCTCCCGAACGTATCTCGAAGGAATGGGTCAGCGTTTTGTAGCCGGGCATGAAGAGCGTCACCCGATAGACCCCCTGCCTCAACCACAGATACCCAGGGTAGCCATCGAACTCCTTGGCCAGGCCGACGTACTCGCCATCTACATATACGGCCGCCTTCTTGGGTTTGACGTTGAGATCCAAACCCCCGAGATCGGTCGCCACATGGCGAACCTGGTAGCTTGGTGTCGGATAGACCCCATACGGCGACCCATACCAATAGGGATACCAGTAGGGAACCCTCCAGCCCCAGCCCCACCCCCACCCCCACCACCAATACGGATGGTAATAGGGACCGTGGTGTCGGTAGGGATACCCACCTCCCCAATGTCCGCCACTCCCCGATGGGGGATGCCCACCGCCAGGCGGTTTGCCACCCGCCGGTGGCCGTCGGTACTGCTCGGGAGGGATCTGCCTCGTGTCTCGAGCTGTCGGCGGCGCCTGCGCCCTGGTGCTGCCAGATTGTTCCGACGAAGTGCGGGGCACTGCGTGCCGCGTTTCAGGAGTCTGGGTGGGTTGCTGGGTATGGGGTCGACGCTCGCCAGCCTCGAGCGGCAGCCCCAGCCCGAAAACGACCACCGCCACGACCGTTCCAGCACACACCCAGCCCTGAGCTGCTCTTGGCCGATCTAGGGAGTGTCTCATTTCGAGCCTCCTCGCCAACTGTGGTCTTCACCGATCCATCTCACTGGACTTCTTCTGCAAATCGTGGACCAAGCCCTGGCGCCAGTGACAGGTTGCCGGGGTACTCGAGACTGTCCTTCTCTCGAGGTTTACCGTCCTCCAGGAAGGCCACGACCGCCAGTGCCAAAACTAGATAGATGGGTTGGAGACCAGGGACTCAGGATCGATGGCTCGAAGACCCAGGGCCCCGCGCGGATCGTCGCACCCGCAGCTTGAGAACATCCAGAAACATGTTCAACGAATCACGTAGTGGATGCACACGTGAGCTGGGAGAGTCCTGCCAGCGAACCCCTTGCTCGACCACACGATACCCCCGATCGCGCGCCAGACAGACCAGCTCCACGTCGAAGGCGAATCGCTCGATTGTGAGATCAGCGAAGAGCTCCCGCGCCACATCGCCGCGAAGCAGTTTGAAGCCGCACTGAGTATCTTGTTCGCTCACCAGAGCCAGGGTACGGAGAATACGATTGAAGGTCTTGCCCATCAGCTCTCGATAGATGGGCTGACGTTGCGTGACCTGCGAGTCTGACACCGCTCTACTCCCCAGGATCACCTCGGCCTCTTCGGCACGCGCCTTCAGAGTCACCAAATCCTCGATCGGTGTCGACAGATCGGCATCGCAGAGGAGAACCCAGGCCCCATGACTGGAGAGCACCCCCCGCTTGAGGGCCGCCCCCTTGCCCCGATTTTCCGGCTGCCGCAATAGCTCGACGTGACGGTGCGAGTGCTCTGCGGCCACTGCGGCGGTTCGATCCTCGCTGCCATCGTCGACCACCAAGATCTCGAAGGTCTCGTCTCGCCCTTTTAGATAGTTGGCGACCTTCCGCAGACTCTCTCCCAGTCGATGTTCCTCGTTGTAAGCAGGAATCACGACGGTCAAATCGACCGGGTTTGTCCGCTCGGCGTCTCGGTCGGTGCCTGTGGGCGCGTCACTCAAGGACTTCCACCTTCAGCGCTTCAGCAACGGGCCCGGCCGGCAGGACCTGTCCCCCTTGCGCAGTCAGGATCTCGGCGATTTCCTGCCGACGATCCGGTGGACAGAGCAGCACCACCGAGCCACCGCCACCGGCACCACAGACCTTGCCTCCCCAGGCACCGGAGCTCTTGGCCACCTCCAAGAGGTCCTCGATCGCCGGGGTGGAGATGCCCTCTGCCAGTTGCCGACGCCAGAACCACTCTTGGCTCATCAGCTCGCCTGCTCTTGCCCACTCCTCTTGCTCGACCGCGTCAGCCATCTCTCTGGCGGCATCGCGGATCCCATCGAAACAGCGAATCGTCTCCGGGTCCGATTCCAATCGCCGGCGGATCATTCGCCAATTGCTGCCGGCGGAGAAGTGGCTCTGTCCCGTGTACACGACCAATAGCGAGCGGCCGAGTGCCGCCAGATCCACCGCCAGGTGCCGCACCTGCTCGCCACCTGGCTCATGACGTATCTCCAGAACTCCGCCCAGCAGGGCTGGAAAGTGATCCTGGCATCCAGTGGGCAATTCCATCAGCCGCGCCTCGATGTCTCTCGCCAAGGCCGCGCGGGATTCAGCGCTCGATTCAGCAACACCACAGATCACCTCACCAGTGGCGATCAGGGCGATAGCGAGCGCCGAGCTGCCGCCGAGACCTCCTCCACGAGGCGAGGCGCTGTGTATTTTCACCTCGACAGGCGGCAGGCCCAGCTCGAGTGCGATCAGGCCCGGCAAGGCACCTTCTTCAGTGGCCGCAAGGTCCTCGAGAGTGCTCGCTTCGACGATCGAATCGCCCTGGCAGATTCGATAGCCGCTACTGGAGCGAAGCATCTCGACTCGAACCGCCAGGTCCAAAGCCACATTGACCGTGCAAGATCCACGATGTAACAGGCCCAGGGGCCAAATATCCAGGGTTCCGCCCGCCAGATCGGCTCGGCACCAGGCGCTAGCAGTAACGCCCCCCGCCCGTGGTTCGCTATCTGCCAACGGCGTCCCCGACCGGCGGCTCCGAAACCTCGAGATCTGCCACCTGTCCTGAGGCAGAAATGGGTGTCAAGTCGATTGAATCTCCAGATTGCAGGCCCGCTCTCAGTAGGTCCCTCCACGACTCGAACTCCGGTAGCTGCTCTAGAGGGATGGGCTCACCGGGCTTGCTCTTCAATGTCAGCGGATTCATCCAACGACCGTCCCGCTGCATCCGATAGTCCAAATGAGGCGCGGTGGCCAGTCCTGTCGAACCGACATACCCGATGACCTCGCCCTGACCTACCCGTTTGCCCGATCGAATGCCCTCGGCGAAGCGCGACAGATGAAGATACGCCGTTAAATAGCCATTGGGATGTCGCACCCTGACGGTCTTGCCACCACCGCGATCCCAACCTGCGGACTGGACCACGCCACTACCCGTCACCCTGACCGGTGTACCCGCTGGAGCACCGTAATCGATGCCATAGTGGGGACGGTACTGCTTCAACACGGGATGAAAACGGCGACTGCTGAAGCCCGAGGTGACCCTCGAATAACGCAGCGGAGAACGCAAGAAGAGCTTGCGCAGCGGTCTTCCTTCACCGTCGTAGTGGCCACCATCGGAACCAAATCGATACGCCTCCAGGCGGCGGTCGTCATTCTCGTAGATGAGGGCGAGGATGCTGCCCACTCGATGAAACTCGCCATCGAGATAGACCCGCTCATAGAGAATCTCGAATCGATCCCCCATCCGCAGATCGCGATTGAAATCCAGATCCCACTGCAGAACATCCGCCATCACGTACGCGAGGACGGCCTCTCCGCCAGCGCTCTGAATGCTCGACTCCAAAAAGCCGTCCAGAGTCCCGGTGACGACACGCGTCTCCGAGATCTCGACGAAGGGGCGCCAGCAGCTCTGCCAGCCCTCACCGGCTCTCTTCGCTTCCACCTGCCCCTTGCCGGCAATGGTCAGACGGAATCCTTGAAATCGATTCTCGCGGTCCACCAGAGCGGCGTATCGATCCGCGGGACGTAAACGACGCACATCGATGTGGTTGGACAACTCGCTGACTAGCGATTGGGACTCGGACGGTTCCAGCCCGAAACCGTCGAGCACCTGACCCAGGGTCTCGCCCGGACGAAAGGAGAATTCCACCGGCAGATCAACCGTGGCCAACCGACTGTCCGCGCGTGCCACCCAGACAGGTGAGCGGACCAGATCTGGGTCGAATCCCAGAGTTGCGACGATGGGATAGGGAGAGGCGACCTGAGTCTTCAGCCGACGAATGCCAAGCGCGAGACCCAGCGCCAGGACCGCCAACACGAGTGGAATTCCCACCCGAACCATCTGCCGGTATCTGCGAGTCCTCCTTCGGCCGGACATGTCAGAGCTTGATTCGTAAGGGCCCCACACCACGCTGCCCGGTGCGCAACATACCACAGGCCGTGGAGGCGCTGCTCAGGGCACTAAGGGTCAACCGATCGTCTGCGCTATGAGGCTGTCGGGGTTATTGGAGAGCTTGCCCGAGAAGGCCGTCTTGCCGTCCTTGAAGATCACCAGACCGGGCAGGTTGGTCACCGAGTAACGCTTCGAAAAGGTCCCATCTTCGTCGAGATACACCTTGGCCTTCGACTGCTGATTGCCCAGAAAGCTCTCGGCCTCGGAGCGGTCTTCCTGGAAGTTGACAGAGATCACCCTGGCCTGACTTCCCCACCGATCGGCAATGGCGTTGACCCGTGGCACGATATCTCGGCAGCGGGGAGACCATGAGGCCCAGACCACGGCGATCACGACCCCCTGATCCAGGTCGGCGGGCTGTAACTCACCGCCCTTGAGTCCTTGCAGACGGAAGGGTCGTCCCTGAGCCACCGACAACACCGGCGTCAGTAACAGCAGTGTGATCAAGGCGGCCATGGAACTAGCCGGAAGACTCCTTTTTGCCATCATCATCGGGCTCTCAGGATTGGAAACCGGCACCGCCACGGCGCAGGCTGATGATGATTCGCTTGCGCAATCGCTCGGGCGCACGATTCTTGGAGCATCCCTGTTTCAGTAGTGCTCGAACTCGCCGAGTGTAGTCGATCTGACGAGCGCACTCTGGACACAGAACCAAGTGCTCACGAAAGGCCACCAGGAGCTCCTCCTCCATTTCGTTGTCCGTATAGAGAAAGATCGTTTCTCTGAACCTGATGCAATTCATACTGGTGCCTGTGGCGACGCTATCGATAGCCTTCAGGGACTCTGGTTTGCCGTCCTACTCTCTATCTAACTACCTGATTTGCGCCTATATTCCTCGCCTTCCTTCTCGTCGGGCCCGGCCTGCGACGGCGACGAATCACGGCGACTGCGCATTTTGGCTGGCTTGCCATCGCGTAGATAACCATGCTCGCGAGCGTAATCGAGCATGGCAGTCTCGAGAAGCTTGCGGCCACGGTAAAGCCGACTCATCACGGTGCCAAGAGGTAACTCGAGAATCTCGGCGATCTCTTTGTAGGAGAAGCCTTCCAGATCGGCCAGAATCACTGCCATCCGATAGTCAGGTGGCAGACTGTCGAGAGCTCGCTGGACGTCCTCATCCAAGACATCCTCCAGCAGCTCCTCTTCGGGGCTCTTGATCTGCCCGGCCGCTTCTCGGCTCACTTGGGTCTCGAAGGCATCCTCGATATCGGCGAAGTCGCTTTGGGGGGGTGCCTGCTGCTTCTTGCGATAGTGGTTGATAAAGGTGTTCTTGAGAATCTTGAACAGCCAGGCTTTGAAATTCGTTCCCTCTTGGAACTTGTCGTAGTACCGGTAGGCCTTTAAATAGGTCTCCTGGACCAGATCCTCTGCATCCTGGGCATTGCGCGTCATGCGATAGGCGGTGTTGTACAACGAGTCCACGAACGGCATGGCCACCGCCTCGAAATCCCAACCTCGCTGCTCGCTCGTGTTGCCCTTGCCCATGAAACGTCTCCGCCAGAGTACCCGGTTTTGCCTACCAGCTACGCAGGGATCATGCCACTAGTCTACCCTTCGGGCTACGGAGCGCAAATTGGGCGGAAATTCTCGCAGCCGTGGCGTCAGCCCGACTCAGAACATGCTCCAAGCCACGGGCAAGACGCTTGCCTTTGCAAACTCGACAAAGAATCCAGGAAGGATGCCGAGGATTACGGTGGCCACAGCGCAGAACACCAAAGTCCCCACCAGAACGGGAGCTCTGAGCGGCGTCGTGGAAGACTCCTCTGAGTCCTTGAGGTACATCTGCACCACGATTCCCATGTAGTAGTAGAGGGATATTGCGCTGGTCAACACCCCCACCACCGCCACCCACGTCCAACCAGCCTCGATTACGGCAGCGAACAGGTAGATCTTGCCAAAGAAACCACCCGTCGGAGGAATTCCCGTCAGGGCCAGCAAGAAGATCAGCATCATGGCCGCCAAAAGAGGCGCCCGCTGAGCCAATCCGGCATAGTCTTCGTAGGTCTCGCCAGCGTACTCCTTCCTCTCCAACAGAATTACCGCTCCAAAGGCACCCAAGGTGAAGATTGCGTACGCAAGCAGATAGAACATCGCTGCCCAGAGCCCACCCTCGCTGGCCGCCAAAACACCCATCAGAATGTACCCGGCGTGGGCGATAGAGCTGTAGGCCAGCATTCTCTTGACGTTGGTCTGGGTGAGTGCCGCTATGTTGCCCCAGATCATGGACAAAGCGGCCACTGCCGCCACCACGATCTGCCAATCGACGACCACGGGTGACAACCCCTGGAAGAAGATGCGGATCAATATGGCAAAGGATGCCGCTTTGGAGGCCGCTGCCAAATAGCCGGTTACCGGAGTCGGGGCACCGACATAGACATCCGGTGTCCAGACGTGAAACGGCACCGCCGACACTTTGAAGAACAACCCGATGGCCAGGAGGACCCAACCGACGCCCACGAGGAGATTACCCTCGGCGGTCACCAAGGCCAGGCGCTGCGCCAGATCCTCCAGAGCCAGTGTCCCGGTCGTCCCGTAGAGAAGCGAGATCCCGTAGAGCAGAATCCCGCTCGACAGAGCACCGAGCACGAAGTACTTGAGCGCCGCTTCGTTGGAGCGGCGCTCGCGCTTGAAGTATCCCGCCAGGATGTAGCTCGACAGAGCCATGAGCTCGAGGGAGATCCAGATGGACAGCAGATTGAAACCGCTCGCCATGAGCAGCATGCCGGTGGTGGCTAGCAAGATCAGGGAGTAGAACTCACCGGCCCGGTACCCTCCCTCGTCGATAAACCGCTCGGAGAGCAAAACCGTCAGGGCAGTCGCCAGAAGAAAGACGATCTTCCAGAAAAAGGCATAGTTGTCGAGGACGAACATCCCGGCCAGGATGACCTGCCCCTCGGCGGCCTCGCCATGAGCCCAGAAGACCAGAATCGTCGTCACCGCCAGACTTAACAAGGCGCCCAGAGCAGCTGCCCGATTGCTGGTTCCGCGCCCGATAGAGCCGAGAACCAACAGCACCATGCCGCTCGTTGCGAGCATGATTTCGGGCAGAAGGAGATAGAACTCCTGCGGTGCGATCGGCGTCATCTCTTAGTCCTCGGCCTCCGTCAGTTGTGGTGTCGGCGCATCAGGGACTCCGGCTGACATCGCCCTGGCATACTCTGCATCCACCTTCTGCACCACGTAGTCGACCGGCTTCTCGAGAACCCGGAAAAACGGCCGTGGGTACAAACCGATCCAGAAGCACAACACGACAATCGGCACGAGGTAGAGGAGTTCGCGCTTGTTGAGGTCGTCGAGTCCCTTGTTCTCCGGATTGCTGAGCGGCCCGAAGAAAACCCGCTGATACATCCACAGCATGTAAGCCGCGCCCAGGACGATACCCGTGACGCCGGCCAGGCCCCACCACCAGACACGGTTGAAAGCCCCGACCAGAATCGTGAACTCGCCGATGAACCCGTTGAGAACGGGCAGACCGATCGAGGACATGGTGATGATCAAGAAGATGGTGGCGAAAAGGGGCATCTCGCTGGAGAGACCGCCGTACTCGGCGATCATCCGCGTATGGCGTCGTTCATAGATGACACCCACCAAGAGGAAGAGGGCGCCGGTGGAAAGACCATGGTTGATCATCTGCAGCACGCTGCCGTTGATACCGGCAGGATTGAGTGCAAAGAGCCCCAGCATCACGAATCCCAAGTGGCTGACCGACGAATAGGCCACCAGCTTCTTGATGTCCTTCTGTGCCATGGCCACCAAAGCACCGTAGATGATGCCGATGATGGACAAGCCCACCAACCAGGGCAGTAGCTCGACCGTGGCTTCGGGCAGGATCGGTAACGAGAAGCGCACGAAACCATAGGTACCCATTTTCAGGAGGACGCCAGCTAGGATCACCGACGCGGCGGTCGGCGCCTCGACGTGTGCATCGGGCAGCCAGGTGTGGAAGGGAAACATGGGTACTTTGATGGCGAACCCGACAAAGAACACGATAAAGATCCACAACTGCAGATCTGGTGGAATGACGCTGGAGATCTCGTGGAACTGCGGAATGAAGAAGGTCCGTGGGTTGCCCAGACCACCCCAACCGAACAAGCCGCTGCTGTTGTACAAGTAAAGCGCCAGGATACCGAGCAGCATGACAACCGATCCCACCAGCGTGTAGAGGAAGAACTTGATCGCCGCGTACAGCTTGCGCGGTCCTCCCCAGACACCGATGAGGAAATACATGGGCACCAGCATGACTTCCCAGAAGACATAGAAGAGGAAGAAGTCCATCGCCATGAAGACGCCCAACATGCCGGTCTGGAGTAGCAGCATGAAAACGTAGTACTCCTTCTCCCTCACCTGGATCGCGCTCCAGGAAGACAGCAAGGCCAGGACACCCAGAAGGGTGGTCAGCAGAATCAGCAACAGCGCGATGCCGTCGATACCGAACTCGTAGCGGGCACCGATGGCTTCTATCCACGTGGCACTTTCGCGAAACTGAAACAGTTCGCCTCCGCGGTCAAAGGCGAACCACAGCGGCACCGAGACCACAAAGTCGATGGCCGCCACCAACGTGGCAAAACGCCGAATCGCCGCGGAGTTGTCTTTTCGCATGAAGAACACAACGAAAAGCGCCCCAAACAGCGGCAAATAGCAGATGATGCTCAGTATCGGTATTCCATGCACCCAGTCGAACATGTCTCCCCCTTGCTATCCCCGCAAGGCTACGACGACGTAGAAAAACACCAGTACGACCATGCCCACGGCGATCACCAGGGCATACTGCGACACGACGCCAGTCTGCAATCGGCGGAAGAAGTGTGACCAGCGCTGCAACATCCAACCCACGAGATTCACCAGACCGTCGACCACGTACTTGTCGAAGAAGCCTGAGAGAAACGACGTGCCGACCGTAACGTGCCGGCTGCCGTTCACTGCGCCGTCGACAACATTGGCATCGAATCTGTAGAGACCTCGCGCCGAGGCCCAGGTGCCCTTGACGACGGTGGCGTCGTAAAGCTCGTCTACGTAGTACTTGTTCTCCAACCAACGATGGAGCGTTGGGAAGCGATCCGCCCAACGCTGACCACCGGCCAGTCCCAGGCTGCCACCATAGGTTCGCCAAGCCATATAGATACCCAGAGCCGCGACCACCACCGACAGCGCCATCAGCGCCAGTTCCAGGCCGACGCTCAGATGGTGCGCCGCCTCACCGTGGTCTCCCACCGTCGCCATCACCGGCTCCAGAAAATGGCCAAACCAGTTCCAATCCCAGTGGCCCAACCTGGGAAGTCCGATCCAACCCGAGACCACTGCCCCAACAGCCAACACCACCAAAGGTATCGTGATCACCGGCGGCGACTCGTGCAGATGGGACCGTTGCTCCTCACTGCCCCGGAACTCTCCCCAGAAGGTCATGAAAAGCAGCCGGAACATGTAGCAGGCTGTCAGGCCCGCGGTCACCAGGCCGACCATCCAGAGCAGCTTGTGGCCCTCGAAGGCCGAGGCCAGAATCTGATCCTTGCTGAAGAATCCGGCGAAGCCCGGGATCCCGGCGATGGCCAGAGTACCGACGAGGAAGGTCCAGTAGGTGGTGGGCAACACCTTCCGCAGTCCGCCCATCTTGCGCATGTCCTGCTCGCCACCCATAGCGTGGATGACCGAGCCCGAGCCGAGGAACATCAGGCCCTTGAAAAAGGCGTGGGTGGCGAGGTGGAAGATGGCCACTCCATAGGCCCCGACCCCGGCCGCCAGGAACATATAGCCCAGCTGCGAGACGGTCGAGTAGGCCAGCACCTTCTTGATGTCGGTCTGGGCAAGGCCGATGGTGGCAGCAAATAAGGCTGTAATCGCACCGATCACGGCGACGAGGTCCGAGATTCCAGGGGCGAGTTGATAGAGCACGTTGGAGCGGGCCACCATATAGACACCAGCCGTCACCATGGTGGCGGCGTGGATCAGTGCAGAGACCGGGGTCGGACCCGCCATCGCATCCGGCAGCCAGACGTGAAGCGGGATCTGAGCGCTCTTGCCGACCGCTCCGATGAACAGACAGAGAGCGACAAATGCCGCCAGGCTCAGACCCAGGACGTACTCACCCTCGACCAGGCGAGGGTCGGAAGCGATCCGTCCGAAGATTTCCCTGTAGTTGAGAGTGCCGAACGTCGAGGCCAGAGCGAACAGCCCGACCAGGAATCCGGCATCACCAATCCGATTGACAATAAAGGCCTTGCGACCGGCGTAGGGGGGGAATTTCTCCTGAATCCAGAACCCGATAAGTAGATAGGAGCACAATCCCACCCCCTCCCAGCCCACGAACAGAACCAGGAAGTTGTTGCCCAGCACCAACAGCAGCATGGCTCCCATGAAGAGATTGAGATAGACAAAGTAGCGCTGGAAGCCGGGGTCGTCGTGCATGTACCCGATGGAGTAGACGTGGATCCAGAAGCCGACAAAGGTCACGACAAACAGCATGACTGCCGATAGTGGATCCAGAAGGAAACCCATCTCGACACTGAAATCGGCAAACCCGCCATCGGAAAGCTGGAGAGCTCCGGCAGGGATCCATAAGTAGAGCACCTGCTCGAACGGCTCGTGCGTGGCGTATTCCGGCGAGGCCATGTAGCTGGCGATCGCGCCCACACCAATCAGGCACGATAGACCCACGGTGCCACAGGCGATGAGCGCTACGACCCTCTTGGGAATGCGCTTCCACAGGATGACGCCATTGAGCAACACCCCGACAAAAGGCAGCAGCGGCACCAGCCAGAGAGCTTCTCGCATGATCTAGCCCTTGAGCTCCGCAGCCTGGTCCAGATGGGTGGTTGATCGCAGTCGGTAGAGGCCAACGAGTATGCCGAGACCAACCGCAGCCTCGCCGGCCGCGACGGCGATCGTAAAGATAGCGAAGATCTGACCAGTAAGGTCCGAGTGCTGATAGGAGAAAGCGATCAGGTTGAGATTCACCGAGTTCAAGACCAGCTCGATCGACATGAGCACGACGATCAGGTTGCGCCGGGTGAGAATGCCAACCATCCCGATCACGAACAGAACACCGCTCAAGACGAGATAGTGGGTGGTGCCTACATCCACTCCACTCACTCCTTCCTGGCCAACACGACGGCCCCGATCATCGCCACTAGCAAGAAGACCGACACGATTTCGAAGGGCAACAGGTACTCCCGGTATAACAACCAAGCCACTGCCTGGGTGTTCCCCACCGACTCGCCGTCGATGCTGACGAAGCTCTCCGGGGACGCCTCGGCCGGCCCAAACGGGGTGTTCACGACTACGAAGCCGATGAGAGCGATCAGGATCAGCCCCACCACCGCCGCCATCGGCCACTGCACTCCGAACATGCGGCTCTCACGCAGTCGATGCAGATTGACCAACATGATCACGAAAAGAAACAGAACCATGATCCCGCCGCCATAGACGAAGATCTGGACGATGGCCAAGAACTCGGCATGGCGGAGGAGAAAGAGCGCTGCCATCGAGAGAAAAGTCACCAACAGAGCGATCGCCGAGTACATCGGATTGCGCAGACTGATGACCAGAATGGCGGCCGCCACCGCGATGGAAGCAAAGAGGTAGAACAGCAGCGCCGGCCCGTTGGCTACCAGGAAATCCATGTCTCAGGCAATCTCCTCGTCGGTGTATTTGGGACG
>Ga0255055_10002678_pt1 | contig 12354 bp, 5 predicted proteins | sample JV7_2_27_MG_FD_188633 | JGI IMG/M metagenome (GOLD analysis project Ga0255055, IMG submission 188633) | Seawater microbial communities from Jervis Inlet, British Columbia, Canada - JV7_2_27 | ecosystem: Environmental > Aquatic > Marine > Inlet | place: Canada: British Columbia | collected...
CGCTCTACCTACATCTCCATTCTCTTCAGGAATAATCTCTCTTAAAGGAGCTGCTACTTCAACTTGACTTATATCGACTCCACAAGAACCACAAAATTGATCGGATGCTGTGTTTATACTTCTACAATCTGGACATTGTTTCAGTGTTGCCCCGCAGTATTTACAGAATTTAGAGGAAGATTTTATTTCCCTATTGCACGCAGGACAAATTCCCGTATTGCTCATTGTCTTCAAATTGGACTGGACATGCACTTATTTATACATTATTCTTTCATGAATAATCCATTTTTTTCTGAGTTTATATAAGAAAATACAGAATATAATTTGATGGTAGTAGCACTAAGAACTGAAATAATTGAGATAAAGAAAGAACCTTTCTTAAGTTTGTTATGCCATCAAGTGAAGAATCTCTACAATCGAGCAAATTACATTTTAAAACAAAGACAGAAGAAAAGTATTTTTTTAACTTATTATGAATTGGACAGAATATTAAAAGTTGAGGAATGCTATAAAATTCTACCAGCTCATACAGCACAACAAACCCTCAAACTCCTGATAAGAAACTGGAAATCTTTTTTTCATGTAGTAAAGGAATGGAAAAAACATCCTGAAAAGTTTCTTGGTTTTCCCCGATCTCCAAGTTATAAACCTTCTAACGGAGAATATGTGGCAATTCTAAGCAACCAACAAGCGAAGATTGTAAATGGATGGCTAGTATTGCCAAAAAAGGTCAGATTTACAATTAAAACCAGACTACATTCAGGACATATTGTTCGAGAAGTTAGGATAGTTCCTCGAGGTGTGGGCTATACAGTAGAGATCGTATATCTCAAGCAAATCCCTAAAACTAAAGAAAAGAATTCCAGAAAAAAGGGGGCGATAGATTTAGGGTTAACTAACCTCGTAACCTTTGTAGATAATATTGGCAATAGACCAATTATTATCAAGGACGAGGGGAAAGGAGTCAAAAGCATTACACAATTTTATTTGAAAAAAACTAAGATGTTGCAAGAACAGTATGCACAACAACAAAGAGAAAAAATGAAACAGAAAATCAAATTGAGCTATGGGAGATCTTTTTATTTTGTGAAAGATAAATGGAGAAGAAAATTGAAAGATGCTTTCCACAAAATAAGCAGATTTCTTGTTGACTTGTGGGAAGAAAGAGATCTTCACACAATCATTATTGGTTATAATCCAAAATGGAAACAGCAACTAAGTCTTCGTAAAAAGGTTACTCAACTCTTTGTTTCTATCCCTTTTTACCAATTAATAAGTCTATTAAGATATAAAGCTGCAGAAAAAGGAATAATAGTAGAGTTAATAGATGAGAGTTACACCTCTAAATGTAGTTTCTTAGATAATGAACCTATATCTCATCATTCCTACATTGGGAAAAGAGTGAAAAGAGGATTGTTTTGCTCAGCTCAAGGAGTTTTCATTAACTCTGATGTTAATGCAGCTTATAATATTTTATTAAAAAGCGATCCGCAAGCGCTTCCATCTCGAAGTGTGGGCGGGGTAGGAGGGTATGTGATTTACCCCCTTAGAGTGAGCTTTAGAGCAATGAAACTCTAAGTAAGATGCTGTCTCATGACAGAATCATATCATTCATTCCTATTTGAAAAAAATAGAAAGGAGGATTAGTTATTTTGAAAGCTCAATGTAAGATTTCTTCAGTTTCTCTTCTTTTTCTAAGATCTCTTTTCGACTATCTCTACCCTTCTCCAAGATTTCCCAATACCTATCAACAAAATCAGGATGAATTCCTGTTAGAATTCCTCTTATTGTTAAAATGGGTTCATCAATTGTATTCAATGCAATTTTGATGGAACCTTTTTCGAATTTCTTTACTATTTTTCTAGTTTCGAAAGTTGATTGAAAGGTAGTTGGTGTGGTTATTGCCAGATACCCTAATTTTGCTCTTGTGATATCAGCTGTTAAGCTAGAATTATCATCAAGCTCATTAAAGAAAATGTCAGAGAATCTTACATTCTGAGCTTTTTTGAGAGTCTCAAATTCCTTGTCAAGTGATACAATTACACCTAAACCTTTAGCTTCTTGTGTAAAGGATGCAAAGAAATCGTTTAAATCAGCATGATATTCTTCGTGAGTACTCTCTTGGAGAGCTGCAAGGATTGTTGTAGTAAGGGTTTCAGCTAGCAAATCATTAGAAACATCTAGAACTTCTTCAATTTCCTCTTCTTGAAGCAGTCTTATGAGTTTATCATTATCAAACAAGATTATTGGACATTGAGGTCCCTTTGCACTAAATCCTAAGAAATGAAGAGCTGTAGCTGCATTATATTGAACAAGTGATGTTTCATCTTTCTCTGGCACAACATAAATAACTGTCGGAGGTTCTCCTGTTATTTCAAGAAGCATGTTACTAACAAGCATTGTTCCAGCACTTCCAGTACCTCCACCACTTCCAACAACTAGATGCAAAGCTTGATTTTCTTCTGATTTTCTATCGTCTTTCTTAAAGAATACCACATCTTGTAATTTATTCTTAATTTCCATCTCCTTGTCCTGAATGATTTTCCAAGCATCATCCAGAATCCCGTTAGACGAAGTCTGATCACCTTTTCCAAACCAGTAATTATCTGAAAAATTCTTTATCTTCGGTTCAAAGTTATCTTTGTAATTTATCGCTAGTGATTTTACAGTCAGCTTACTTTCTCTGAGTTGGTGAATAATCTCATCACCAATCTTACATCCAGCATTTCCAATACCAATTACAGCAATAGAGATTTTTTTTCTGAATAGTTTTCTTTTTAACCACGACATATTATGCACCTGTTTGTGTTACTGCTCTGAAGATTTTCTGAATGTTGACAATCCAGATAACTATAGCAATAATTGTTCGAAAAATCTTGTTTGTTGAAATTGGGAAAGTTCTCATACCAGAAATATATTCTCTTAGTTGAAACATCGTTAGAGATTCTTCTCTAGCTTCCTCTGCGTATCTGGTTTCAAATTCTACAACGTTAGCGAAGATATAATTATCTAATTCGATTAAAGCTTTTATCTTGAATTTCTTGAGTTTAACTCTCAATGAGTTCAGTGGGAGAAATACTATGAGGAAAAGAATCAAAGCGAAAAGAACTGATATAAAAATTACAATTACAGTCCAGGGATCGTCTGCTCTCAACAAGGTTCCCAAGTTGAATCCTATTGTAGGCATTCCTCCTACTGCACCATAAATAATTGCATTTATACTCCCCATCATCATAGCAATTGTAATGATTAAAGCAGACAGAATACCTGAAACGGGTATGTTTTCAATTTGCCTTATTGATCTTCCCCTGCTCCATTTATCACCCATTGTCCATATAATATCATAATTCTCTCTTGTTAACAGAGTTCCATATTCATTAAGATAAGTTAGAATTCTTTCTTTCATTGACTTCAGAATCTTAGAGTAAATTCGAGTGTTCTGAATTAAATAATAAGCTTGAACCAGAAAAATATAGAACCATATAGGGCTTAGAATACATGAAATAATCCCAAAACTCTTTGCAACTCCAGATGCAGTAATTAGAATCATTGGTAAATTTACTCCTATCCCTAATCCAAAAGCAAGAAGGAGAATCAGTGGATTCTTAGGTATTTTTGTGTCATAGAATTTTGAGTAATATTCTTTTACTGGATCTTCAATCCATTCAACTCTTTCTTCTAAAACTAGACCTAGAAAACCATCATGAGTGAATTTAAGATAGAACAATGACAGAAAGACTGCAATAAAGATTGGCGTATATATTGAAACCGTTACATCAACTACAACCCTGTTCCCTGTTAATGGATCTGTCTGATTCACAAATGGGAAATAGATCATTATGAAAGTTGGTATTGAAAGAATGAGAATATAAATCCACAATTTGAGATAATCTTTCCACTTCAGTGAGAGTATGGTGTTCATTTTCAAATTAAATAAGGCAAGTGGAACAAGATAGAATTTTTTGAATGGATTTAATAAGGCTCGTAAGTAGGTTGGGTTTTCTACCATAGCAGCTGTTCGCGGATATTTCTTGTAATGTTCAATTAACATATCCTCGAATTCCATTCTTGGGCTTTCTACTTTATTAGGTTTAGTAACCTTTGCTTTTACTGCAGAAGGTTTTGTTGAGCTGGTTTCCATAACAATTCTCTATTTCTTTAGCTTACTTTTAACAATTTCGTATCAATCGAAAGAGAACTTTGAAGTATAAGTCGCAGCTATTCCTTTCTTTAAAAAATCTTAAAAGTAACAAACTACATCAATAATTGAAGCTATCATGTCAAAACTGAAATCCTTTATTAGTAAGAGAAGGAAGAAAGAAGATTTAGATATTCCTACAATTTTCAATGGTTTTTACCAATTCAATCACGAAAACATAATCAATAAGAGTAAAACTTCTGAAATACCGTTTATTGGGTGTGATATTTCTGACACTCTTCATTTGGTAGAAGAACAATCCCCATCTGGTTTTAGTTTTATTTTAACAGGTAAATTAGGTTGTGAAATTTATTCCGCAATTCAAAATCGAAGTGAAGAAAAATCTCCTCCCTTGCTTATGTTTGCAGATTCAGATGATATAACACAATTAAGTAAAAAAATCCCTTCCATTGAATTACCTTCTAGAACATTAGATGAATCAACCTTTTCCCTTGGAGTTAAATGGTTTGAATCCAACAAAGAGCAAATTAGGAACCATATTGATCGATCTCTCCGAAACGTTTCAGCTGTTTTTGTTTTTTGTGAAAACGATGGCTTCATTTTCGGTTTAGTTTCTCAACTGATTCAATTGGCTAGTGGAAAAAACATTTTACTTATACCTGTTATTCACCTACCTATACAAGGAGAAAACGTTGTAAATGATTTCTCTGCATTGACTTTTATTCATTATTTGATGAATGATAAAATTGCAAAAAACACTCCATTTATTCTGGTAGACGAAGGATTATTATTCAAAGCTAATGAACCTCTCAAATCTTTAAGAAAAAAACTATACTATAGAGAAACTAACATTCTTTTAGATCTTTTACTGGGTTCTCTTACTCCTTCCGAATTCTATAATGTTGATTTTAGCAATTTTATTAGAATCTTTGAAAGTGCAAAAGGACCATGTAAACTACTGTCTTTTGATGTTTATGAAGATAAGCCAGATATATCATACCTCTTAGGTACTAAAGCATTTTCTGAGAGTTTTCCAACTGAAATTAATCCTACCAGAGGTTATCTTGTTATCCAACCTGGACCTAAAGGATTAACAACGAAGAACTATAGATCTTTTCGAAACCATTTTGCGAATCTTGATGTTATTTTCTCAATACTAAAAAAACGTTCTAATGGCTCTTTAATTCGCGGAATATTTACCTTTAATGATCCTCCCAAATTACTACTCGGACGTTATTCGCTTCTTGCAGATATTGTTGTTGAGCTTCTAGATGAACAAAAACAATCCAAGGGTGTATTTGATTTATCTGTTTTAGATGAAATCTGGAATCATGATTACTACATTGTAACAAAATATGTCGAGTCAAAGGAATCTTAAAATTCATGAGTTAATCCAAGGTTGTCTAAGATTTTTTAACCTTAAATTTCAGAAATTATTGTGTTTTTTGTATTATTCAAGCACTTGCGTAAAATATATAATAGCTCAAACTTGCTTTTATAAAAATTAACTTAAATGTAATGTTTATGACATTACCTTTAAATATCTATGGTGAGACGAAACCATAATAATTCAAAAAAAAGAGGACATATAATGCATGCTCAGCTTCGAAGAGGACTAGGTATACTAATTTTAGTTTTAACAGCAGGTTCTGCAGTCACAATAGGAATACTTCTTCCAATAAATTCTGTGAATTTAATGAGTGTAATTAAAGATGATTTGATAGATTACGGTTTGATAGGAGAAAATGATATTGTTCCTAATGATGGGACCGGAAACTACTCTGAATGGATGTATACTGGACCGTTTACAAACGAATCATTATTTTATGAAAGAACAAGAATAGAGTTTTTCAATATAAGTGATCGAGAGGGATATCTTGATTATAGTACAGCTTTCTCCTACTATTACGTTCAAGGTGCATTGTATTTTGATCTGACCATAAATAAAACCATCAAAGAATATGATGCAGAGAACGATTACATTGTTTATGCATATAAGAAACAATATGTATTCAATGAGGAAGTGTCAACTCTTGATCCTGATGCAATAGTTTACAATTCTAATTACATGTGGCCATATTATATCAAACATTTTGGAAACGGAACTGAATATGGTTTTCAAGCATATGTTGCTGCACTTCTATTACAGAATGAGCTTAATACATTTCAAGACGACTATGGTTATACGGATAATGAGCTAGCTTGTGCTGTTTTAAATCGAACTTATGCAGAAAATGCAAATGGTCAAAATCTAGTAGACCTAAGTTCTTATCTCCCACACAATTGGTTAAGTGTTAGACCTGCATACTCTGATATAAATTTAGATCTGGCAACAAGCTATAAAATCCTCTTTAATGCTACATACAATGGACATGATTATTCAGTTCTAACTGGGGAAACTGGATCAGCAAAATACTTCTTAGATCTAGTCAAAGGTTTAGATTACACTGAGTCTGACGATTTGATTGTTGATGTAGATCAACTATTAGCTGATATCTATGATATTGATACTCCAACAGAGAAGGAATCAGCTCAATCATTTGCTGCATACCTAACCTATCTTCTTGGTAAACCCTCTTTAGATTGGTTATTTGAAAACAAAATCTCCTACGTCTGTGCGAGAACTGCAATGGAGTGGGTACAAGGTATTGAAGATCCTTTATTGGGTAATAATAAATTCCCTCTTCTCAAAAATGATACATTATCTGCATCAGGTCTTAACTGGGATTCTGATCTTTACTATGCGGAACAATTAGGGGTAAATAACAAAGATGATCTAGGGAAGATTATTGCATTAGCCAATATTCCATACTATGAAAACGCTAGATCAATGGAAATACTAGTTGAAGGTGATTTCGCTTATGTTCTAGAAGGTGGAACTGACGTTAAAGTAGTAAATATGACACATCCTCTATTTCTTGCAATAGGACAATATGGTGATTATAGTGGTATTGTTAACTCATTTTCTGTTATAAACTCGTTTATTTATGCCGTTGAAGGAACAAGAGGATTAGAGGTATTAGATGCTCAATTTGCTCCTGAATCTTTTGGTGAAATTATAGAGTTACAGCAATGGACAAATGGGTTAGAAACTGATTTTAGAGATATTGACTCTATTCGAGCTGGAACAGGAGAAAACCTAGTTATAGCAAATGGAGAATATGGATTACTCTATACAAGGCTCGATTTAGATTATTACGTTGGAAGCTCTGAGGATTTTGTAACATCTGGAGATGCTTTAGTAATCGATGCATATGCGGATCCATTTGATCCATCAATCTCTATAGCTTATGTTGGTTTAGGAACAGATGGTATTGATATTATTGATGTAAATAATCCTGCAAGTATGGTGTTAGAAAACCATTATGATTCCACAGATTTTCCAAAATTAACAAATGTAATAGATCTTAAAAGAGACGGCAATTATCTTTATGTTCTTGATCAAACTGAAGGTCTTTTAATTTTCCAAACTTTTTCCAATAACACTTTAATTGAATTAGGACAATATCCATTTAATCCTTTAGAAACACCATATTTAGATCTAGACATCAGTTCTTCAAATGCCTTTTTAGCACAGGGAGATTACGGTGTAACAGTTGTAGACATAAGTAACAAAAACAATCCTTCTGAACTATATCGTTTTAATAGCACTGAACACAAAGGGTCTGCCTTTGGAGTTTCTGTAGAGGGAAATAATATCTATTTAGCTGATTATGGTGAAGGTTTAGTTCACTTTGAATTCATACAAACTCCTCTTCCGGTTTTCAATTTTGTTGAAAAAGATGAGCTTCATACTTTTATGGAATGTTGGAACCAATTTTCAAAAGTTCAATTTAATCGCTGGACATTGACATGGCAAATCTCAGGAGAACAACAATGGTTCAATGAAACATTTGATTCCTTCGCAATACCTCCTTTTTCAGAGCAGAGCTATCGAAATCAATGGCTAGAATCATTTATGAAACCATTTGTTTATTCATCTTTTACTGAATCAGCAATCTACGTTGATAAAGATGTGTTATCATTTAATGCACAATACCAGACTCCTTATCTTCAACTGGATACAAATCCTCTCTATTGGATGACAGTCGCAAATTACGTTAATCAAAGTTTTATACATGCAGGATATTGGAATCAGTTGTATGATTTGGGTATTCTAGCTACAGATCTCGATATGGGTCATTCTCTTCCAGGAAGATTAAGTGATTCAATACATGAACAAAATATGCTAGCAGAACCAATCACAGGTAGTGTAGTTTACAGAGCGGATAGAGTACAATATGATACAAAAGTGCAGCAGTTTATTGAAGCTTATTCATTGTTGAATACAACAAAATATGGAACTAATGTTAACCAACTAACTGCTCATTTGTACAACACTTGGCATACAACTAATCCTGTTCTTGCAGGTGGTTTTGGAAATATCTTCTGGCAAGAAGATGTTCATCATGCAACAGATAATTTCTACAATTTCCTAACTACGAATTACCTTGATAGAATAGATAGTGCTGATACATCTCGAACAATAGGTGCTTTTGGTTCTATGTTCATAATTTCGGTCGGTATAGTAGTTACTTCAGTAGTGCTTCACAGGACAAAACCTAAGACCAAAGATTTGTAAAAAGAGAGTAATCTCTTTATTTTTCTTATTTTTTAAACATATTTTTACTGCTGTTTTACCCTTTTTGCCGGTAAAATTTAACTTTAAATATAGATAACTTGTTATATAATCTGTAAATATGTTGTAGACGACAACAACAAAATATAATATAAGAACACAATTAAGATGTCAAATGGGGTAAGATATCGTGTCTGAAGATTCTGTCACAAAGAAAATGTCTGCAGCTTCTTTCTTTAATGATAATAGAGCGATTGCAGGCTTTGGAAATTCAATGAGAGCGGTTTTCACTAGCATTAGAGAACTAGTGGAAAACGGTTTAGATGCAGCGGAAAGAAGAGGAATTAATCCTGACATTAGGATTGATCTTAGGAAACTTTCAAGCCGGGAGATCAATACTTTATTGGATGTTAAACAATACAAGAAGTTGGAAAAACATCTTGATTTCTTGCAATTAACATGTCAAGACAATGGAATAGGAGTTCCAAGTAATCAAATTGCAGATTTATTTGGAAGAGTATTAACAGGAACAAAGTATGGTATGATTCAGACACGAGGTCGCTTTGGTCTTGGAGCTAAAATGTGTTTACTTTATTCTATGTCTTCAGTAGATCTTCCAGCTAAAATTCGATCTCGTTATTTCATGGATGACATTACTCATGAAATGCATCTAATGATTAATCTCGAGAAGAACGAACCTATAATAATGGAGCAGCACGAATACTTACCAGGTGACCCCAACTATTTAGAAGAGGCTGGAACAGAGATTAGTATAACTTTTACAGGTGCTTGGAGTAGAGCTAAAAATAGTGTAAAGGAGTATTTTAAACAATTAGCAATTATTACACCTTACTCAAGTTTTAGGGTAAAACTTCCAGGCGATAAGGAAGGTGAGTTAGAAGATCTAGATTTTATAAACGTAGTAGACGATATGCCCCCTACACCTCAACCTGTCAAAATTCATCCTTGGGGTTGTGATATCACTCAATTCAAAGCTGAACTGGGTGCTACAAAGAGTAAAAACTTGAAGAGTTTTCTAGCAGCACATTTTATGGGAGTCAGTGAAGATATTGCTGAAGGTTTCTTTCAACTGTTGGAAATTGATCCAAATAAATCACCAAAGGATATCACTTCGCATGAGATTAGAAGAATTGTTCACGAAGGTTTTGTAAAAGCATATCAAGAAGCAAAGGATGTTAAAAGAAAAAGAGACAGAATTTTCCAATTTGATGATCCTAAAGGAACAGCACTTTCACCCTTAGGAGCTGCTAGGTTAAGAAAAGGATTAGAAAAGGAACTTCAACCAAAATTTGTTGAAGCTGTTACTAGAGCACCAAAAGCTTACTCTGGTCATCCATTTGTAGTAGAAGTAGCTATAGGTTATGGGGGAGGAGTTAGTGAAGCTGCATCAGTTAGAGGAACTTCTGTTCAAGATAACAAGATTATTTATCGATATGCAAATCGAATTCCTCTCATTTTCGGAGCAGGAAATGATGTAATAACCCATACTGTTTCTTCAATTAGATGGAGTGATTATGGTTTAACAAGACAATCAGATCCTTTGGCAGTAGCTGTATCTGTTGTTAGTACAAAAATCCCCTTCCCTGAAACTAGTAAAGAGTACATATCTGTTGTTCCTGAGATTGAGGAAGAAATCAGATTAGCTTTAATGCAATTAGGAAGAAGATTGAAAACATTTCTAAGTAGAGCTAAAAGAAGGAGAAGAGAACATGCCAGACTTTCTCGTTTTGTCAGGTCTGCTCCAATTATAGTTGAAAACCTTACAAAGATTCTAGAAGATGAAGATCTAAACTATACGGACTTCAGAATAGAAACCGATAGAATAGCAGCAGCTCTAGCTCATGGATCATCGAAGAAAGTAAAATTATTCATGCCTATAGGCAATAGGTTGTTTGGAGCGAATGTCTGGTGCCCTACACCTATCCAAACATTTCTGAAGAATAGTAACATCGAAACCGTAGCAGATTTTCTAGTTACTCCTTCCGAAACACTTGCTAAATCCCTAAATCTTACAGCTCATGATATATATGAAATAAAGCTTAGAACAATATCAGAATTAGACAGAGAAAAGATGAGTCCTGAATATGACTCTAAGTTATTTGTAAGTAGAACTATTGAAAAAAGATTTACAGCACAGAATGGTAAATCATTTGTTTCATTAAGAGACGCACTTTATAGAAGATGGATACAGAATAGCTATCATTATTTTGCAACAGATTATTCCAAACTTCGTAATGTTTCAGGTTTGTTAGAAAAGCTGTTTGAGAGCAAAAAAGAAGAATTGCTTCATCAATACCTTTTGACACGTCCGAAAAAGAAGACTTCACCAGAAGTAACAGCAAAAGGTAAACAGCTAATAGCTTCAATAACTAAAGCTTCGGACTTAAAAATCGACACATTGTTCCCTACTTTTGAATATCTTAAAGATAATGCAAAGGATTCACTTTCAAGAGATATGTCATCTGATGAATTTATTTTCCAAACTAAAATGCCTTTTGTAGTAAACTATCATCCGGAAATCACTGTTGTGCTGATAAACTACTTGAAGAATATTTTTTCACAACTCTGTGATAAATTTCCAACTTATGCAAAAACCCCTATTACAAAGATGACACCTGACTGGACTGATGCTTATACAAAAAACGCTTTTCATAGAAGAAAGATTAAAACAGTCGAGGATTTCATCAATGCAAGTATAGATGATCTTAGTGTAATTAAAGAGCTAGAACGTATTATATACACAACTTACATGGACATTCTTTCTAATACATCCGTTTCAATAGATTTACAAGAACTCGAATTTACTCAATACGAAGATCTGAAGCAAGATGAAGCTGCCATTAAAAGTTCAATGGTTCAGAAAAAAGTTAAAACACTTGCTCAATTACTCAATATCCTTTCAAGCTCAATTTATGGAAAACAATATACTCCTTTGTGTGATCTTTTATTAAAAGAATCAAAGTATAAACTTCTGAAAAACATACGTGAAGCCAAAAAAGATAAAGACATTTCTCATATAAAGATAATACAAAAAAATGTTGAAAGCAATTTAAATAATCTTCAGATTTTTACAACAACAGCATTTCTAGCTTATCCCTCACCACAACTCAGGAAATTGGGTTTGAAGAAAAAAGATGTTGAGAGAATTAAGAAAAAACTAGGTACTCCTATTCCTTCCTGGTTAAACAAACAAGAAGTACTAAAAACAGCTGGTATCGTTGCAGTTGAGGAACTTTTCTACAATCCTCCTGAAGCCTTCACTCTTTCAGTTGACATGAAAAGAGAATATATAGAAATTTCAACATTTCTACGCAATCCAATAATCTTTGCTATTCCTTCATTCAGAAGAAACTCCAACTTACTTAGAGAAGCAGGAATAAATTGCATAGGAAGATTTCTAATCTGGTCTAATTCTGATCTTTCAGAAATCTTGAGTGTAAATGAAGAGAGAATTATCGAATTGAAGAAATCAATCTCATTTGATGGAGTTAATAAGAATAAATCTGAATTAGAAAAGAATCTTTCAATTGTATCAAATCAATTCCCAAGACTTGTG
>Ga0255055_10002679_pt1 | contig 12350 bp, 5 predicted proteins | sample JV7_2_27_MG_FD_188633 | JGI IMG/M metagenome (GOLD analysis project Ga0255055, IMG submission 188633) | Seawater microbial communities from Jervis Inlet, British Columbia, Canada - JV7_2_27 | ecosystem: Environmental > Aquatic > Marine > Inlet | place: Canada: British Columbia | collected...
ATAACCCCAGATGGATGCAAAGATGGTATGGGAGAGAGGGGAAGCGAAAGCTCGGCCGAAAAGAGCAAAGCCTTCGAGAAAACGCAGATAATAGAAATTCTCATAACTTGCAAAACCGAGTGCGATTATTGAAGAATAGATCACTCCGTCTGTTATTTCGTCGAAGTCCTTGAAATGAAGGGCAACGATTAGAAAAGGAAGGAATTTAAACAACTCTTCCACAATCCCGGTGATGAAAATACTATAAAGCAGAAAAAGGATCCGGCTTTTCTCGAGCAGGAATATGGGATCGTCAGGGATCTTTATCAAGAGAAGGATCCGAAAGAACTGGACACAAGCAGCAGCGGTCAGAATGCCATAGATATAGGATACACCGAGTTTAATGACAGGTTCTGGTTGGAACCGGTCCTTGTAATAGAAATATCCGGTCCAAAAGAGAGCGGGAGCGATGATTCCCGACAGGAAGATCCACACCGACATCAGCAGTAATTATAAACGGATGAGACAAAAAAGAAAAAATATTTCTAATTAATTTTTAGCAAATGAACGATGATTCCTTAGAAGCGATTTAGGACGATTCATTGCAATGATGGATGTCTGAAATTAGATTTCTCTTCATTGCTAGATGCGTTCCGAAAAAAAGATTCTTTAAGAAAAATCAGATTTCTTGTTCCATGCAAGAGAGAGAAGCGACTTTACTATCTTACCTCAAAAGGAGAGTAGGAAATGGCGCGTGATTGCGAGTTGCTGTTCATAGCAAAAATGTAAAGGAAATATTTTCCTGTTTCGAGATCATCTGTCTGAAGCTTGATCAGGTAATTATGAATGTTTTTTCCCTGAGCTAAAGATAGGATGGATAGAGGAACAGTTTTGTTTTCTCCTGAATCAAGAGATATAAGGCTGGCGGAGAACATGAATTCATCCTGTTGTTCGCTGGGCGATCTCAGACTCACAAGCGAAAGGAGCTCGTTTGTTCCGGCAGGTATCTTCCCCATCATGGGAGACAGTAGGGAGAGATCCAGGGGGCAGGCGATCTTCAGGAGGTTTTCATCTTCTTTTCTCAAGGATTGTAGATGTAGTTCTCCTTTAGCAGGATTGATCAGCAGCGGAGGAAGAACCTCTAGATGTAAGCCTTTGATCGCGGGGATGGTGACATGGGTGGATGAGATAGCTCCTTTACTTGAGGTCAGATCTCTTATTACGACCCGGCATTCATATTTACCAGGAGGCAGGTCGAGGAATGAGTAGAACAGGCTGTCTTGCCGGGCTGTCATATCTTTATCAAGCTCGTATCTCTTGAGATCGAGGATGTTGTTCTGTTCATCGAAAACGATGCTTACCACCTCTGATTTGTCGAGAGAAAGATCCTCCCTCACCTTATCCGGAACAGTGAACATCACGGCTAGACCTGTGCTTTCAGGGAGGGCGAATGTGTGGGTGTCTAAGGGGAACTGTTTTGGATTCTGGAAGTAGGGATCTTTTTTCAGAGCCAGGTCGAGAAGATGGAGCGTCTTCTCGAACTCTGAGTATTCAGAGAATGGCTTGGGATTGAAGTATCCGCCCTGGGCAAAAGCTTTATATCCTTTTCTATCCACTTTCACGCTCACACTGTGATATTTCCCGTCCCAGCTTTCGCTGATGTAGTAACCGAGGACATAATAAGCAGAGGTGAGTTCGTGGATGTCATCCATTATCTCTGCCGTTTCATTCTCCCGGCCGAAATATTTTCCTCCGGTGATATCCGCCAATTTTTTTAAGGAGAGATCCCCTCTGCTTTGCATGGAATGAGGAGAGATCGAACCTCCTATTTCATAATGATACATATGCCCGGATTCTTCCAGTCCTGAAACATCCACAGGATAGACCATGCAATTCGAGGCAGCCAGATCCTTGCTCATCTGGTCGAACATGCTCTCCATATGGAGATCTTCCTTTGTTTTTCTGTGATCCAGAAGCCAGGCGTCTTGATCCTGATAGAATGTGCTTGTGTCTCCATACAGAATGAAGTTACTTATTCCCTCAGAAAAATAGACAATGTTTTTATTGCCGGGGATATAGCGGAGGGCTTTGGCCAGTTCAGAAAGATCGGTTGTAAAGCGAGAGACCTGCATCTTATAGACTCTCTCGTCGAATGTACGAAGGTTTTCCGCCATCTCGGCCATCCGGTCTGCTGCTTCGCCTCTGTCGCCGGCACTGCTGCTCCTGTGGGCAGTAGACTGTCCTATTGTACCTAAATTTCCGCTAACAGCCCCCAGTTCCCGTGTGTATCTTCCTTGAGCATCAGCTGCCCGGCCTGTTTTTGTCCCGGTCCCGAAGTCCTCGACAAACTCTCGAATTTTCTTATGGTCGGAGGTGAGATATTCGTGGATGGTCACTCCTTTTTTCATGGAGTAGGAGAGGACTCCTACTTCATCGGTTGATTGAAGCTGGGTGTCGACGAATTTGAGGGCAGCTTTTTTGGAACGCGAGACTCCCTTGGGGCTGTTGAAAGCCAGATCAAAGAGGATGAAGAATTTCCTGTTCATAGAGGTAAAGGTCTGTTCCATGGTAGTATCTGCTGGCGATACGCCTTTTTCGTCTGCTCTTTGGATGATATGTTTTTCAAAGTCAGTGACGGGTTTCTTTTTGCCGTTGTCAAAAAGGATGAAATCTTCTTTGGTGAGATCGGTCACCGGTTTTCCGTCTTTATCGACCACGTAAACCTGAACCAGATTCAAGATGACGGTCACTTCGTGCCGGAGAGCCTCCTCTATATCTTTCATCTCAGTTTTCTGTTGAGCAAGAGTTGGTGACGGAAAATAGAAGAGGATGATGAAAAAAGAAACAAGGACCATACAAGTAAGGATCTTCTTCATGACTGTCTCCCCGAATTAAAATCAATCATTATTATAAAGTCAGCAACTTTTATGCCAGCCTTTTTCTTGGGGTCGATAAGCTATTAAGTGTAAAGTTTGCATACAAATTGGGGACGGTCCTAATTTTTCGAGATATCTCTCATTATAATAAATGATAACGGAATGTCCTAGCTAAAGGTAGTGGGAATTAGCTAATCGGTTCTCCCTTGTCTTCCCGGATCGATAATTTTAATGACCCCTGGCCCCCACACTGTGGACATTGTAAATGAAGCCTCATCGGAAAAATTAGGACCGTCCCCAATTTTAATTGCGTTGACTTAACAGGGGTTGAGGTGCGATAATACTATTTTTCAAGAGGCAAGCGACAATAGAGTTAGGGGAATCATATAGATCTTTCATCCTAAACCCACCGGAGGAAAAAAATGAAGAAAAATTTCGCAATTTTGTTCTTTTCCGTCATGATCCTGTCTGTTCCTGTTCTCTTTGCTGGAGACAAGGCCATAGATCAGGAAACCGTTGAAAGCGTCAAAAACGCACTCCTTGAAAAGTATGGAGATTCGCAGAAATTCCGCATCGACCGGGGCGTTGACCAGGTCGCAGCTCTCTGGAAAGAAGAAGACGGCTGCACGACAGCCTTCACGGATTTCTGCGTGCAGTATTTCATCGGAACACCCGAAGCCCTTGATGCCAACCTCAAACGTCTCGAAACGAATTTCGAGGTCCTTAGCGGTCATTTCCTAAAGATGATGCAGGATCTCATGCGGCCGGTCCAGCTTGAATTGGGGGAGATCCTTCCCATCGATACGATATTCGCCCAGTACAGTCCGTGGGCCCATCTGGACGAGGATTTTTTCACGAACAAGATCGCCTTTATTATCCGCTTGAATTTCCCTGAATATTCCCTGGAGGAAAAAACAGAACTCGGCCCGAAGTGGAGCCGGAAAGAATGGGCGCATGCCCGTGCAGGCGGCTGGTTTTCTTCCCGTGTTCCTGCTGATGTGATCCAGAAATACTCCCAATTCTCAGCCGAAGCGGAATCTTATATCGCCAATTATAATATCTTCATGGGCAAACTCGTGGATAAAGATAAAAAAACCTATTTCCCCGAGGATATGAAACTCATCACTCATTGGAACCTGCGGGATGAGTTAAAATCCCAATATGCCGATCCCAAAGGGCTCTTCAAGCAGAAGATGATCTATGAGGTCATGCTCCATATCGTAAACCAGACAATACCGGAAACGGTCATCAACAGCAGTGAATATGAGTGGGATCCATTTGCTAACAAGATCTTTTCCAACGGCGAAGAGGCCTCATTCACTCCCGAACCGGATACGCGCTACACGCGCTGGCTGAACATCTTCAAAGGCGTGCATGCAATGGATCCTTACTATTCCCAGCTTCCCACTTTTATCAAAAGAAAGTTCGAAGCGGAAAGGGAGATCCCTGAAGCCGATGTGGAAATCCTGTTCTCTGAATTCTGCAAATCCCCTCAGGTGAAGAAAGTCGCCAAACTTATTGAGAAGCGTTTGGGACGTGAACTCAAGCCCTGGGATATCTGGTATAACGGATTCAAGGCAGGAAGTTCCATCCCGGAAGAAAAGCTCGATAGGATAGTGGCAGAAAGATTCCCGACGGTCGAAGCTTTTCAAAACAACATCGAGGATATTCTTAAGAAACTCGGCTTCTCCGAGGAAAAAGCACGGTTTCTTGCAGACAGGATCCAAGTGGATCCCTCACGCGGGGCAGGCCATGCATGGGGTGCTGAGATGAAGTCTGAAAAAGCTCTTCTCCGGACACGAATTCCTGAAGACGGCATGAACTACAAGGGATTCAGTATCGCTCTTCATGAACTGGGGCATTGCGTTGAGCAGACCTTCACCCTGCATGGAGTCGATTATTATATGCTCCATGGGATTCCAAATGCAGCCTTTACCGAAGCTTTCGCCTATGTGCTCCAGGATATGGATTTTGATGTCCTGGGTATAAAGATCGATGACGAGAATCAGGAGCATCTTGTCGCTCTCGAGAACTTCTGGAACTCCTACGAGATCATGGGCGTGTCGCTGGTCGATATGAAAGCCTGGAACTGGTTATATGACCATCCCGAGGCAACTCCTGATCAGTTGAAAGAAGCGGTAATCGCCATAGCTAAGGATGTCTGGAACACTTACTTTGCCGACGTTTTCGGTGTCAAAGACACCCCGCTCCTGGCCATTTACTCTCATATGGTCTATACGCCTCTTTATCTTCCTGATTATGCTATCGGCCATCTCATCTATTTCCAGATCGGTCGCTACCTGGAAGGAAAGAATCTGGGAGAAGAGATGGAACGGATGTGTGTTGCTGGAAATATTGTCCCGCAGTTATGGATGATAAATGCCGTCGGCAGTGAGATTTCCGCCAAAGCTCTGCTCGATGCGGTGGACATCGCTTTGAAGCATATTAAGTAGAAAGCTTCGAACAAAATGTTTTATTTGATCTGAATTATTCGTGTTTCGAGGTTCTTTTACCGCAACGATTCAGCTGGTAAAGGTGTACTACAGTATGTCGAAGAGGGGATGAGGATGCCGGTAAAGAGAGGACGACAGACTGTAGACCACAGACCCCAGAAAGAGAAAGAATTATGGAACTGGATACAATGAGACACAAGACCTAAAATATGTGTATATGCTACTTTTTTTCGAGTCTACAGTCTAAAGTCTATAGTCCCTTCTTTTGTCTTTGGTCTGCAGTCAATAGTCTGTTGTCTGTAGTCTTTAATTTTATGGTGTCGCCATATCCCATGAGTAATTCAGCTCAAAGATTTATATGCGATTTCCTGGACGAGACCAATATGTTTCGACCGATCAATATAGATAGATATTAAATTTAATAAAGGAGAATCAAATGCACAAAAGACTTTCCGCATTTTTTTTGATGCTGTTTTGCCTTTCTCTTCTTGTCTCTGCCGGCACAGCAGACATCGATATTCCCTACAAAAAATTCGTATTGGACAATGGGCTGCGGGTCATCTTCCATGAAGACCATAAGGCCCCGATCGTCGCTGTTAACATCTGGTATCATGTCGGGTCCAAGAATGAAAAACCTGGACGGACCGGCTTTGCTCATCTTTTCGAACACCTGATGTTCAACGGGAGTGAAAACTATAATGACGACTATTTCAAGGCCATGGAAAAGGTGGGAGCAACTGATCTCAATGGAACCACGAACGAGGACCGGACGAACTATTTCCAGAACGTGCCTACCTCAGCTTTCGATGTGGCCCTGTGGATGGAATCAGACCGGATGGGCCATCTTTTAGGAGCCATCGATCTGGCTAAGCTTGATGAGCAGCGCGGCGTGGTTCAGAACGAGAAGCGACAGTACGAGAATGAACCATATGCTGTCGCTTATGAGCTGTCAACCCACAACACCTTTCCCGAAGGCCATCCCTATTCCTGGACCGTGATCGGATCCATGGAAGATCTGGAAGCAGCCTCGCTTGAGGATGCTCATGAATGGTTCAAGACCTACTACGGCGCAGCAAACGCGGTTCTCTCCATTGCCGGAAATGTGGACATCGAGGAAGCCCTGGCCAAAGTTAAGAAATATTTTGGGGATATTCCGTCAGGACCGCCTGTGGCCAAGCACCAGGTGAACATAGCCAAAAGAACCGGGACTGCCCGTCAGACAGTTGAAGATCGTGTTCCTCAAGCAGAGATCAATATGGTCTGGAATGTTCCAGAGTGGGGTTCGGCTGAAGCTGACTATCTCATGCTGGCCAGCAGGATCCTGGGATCAGGGAAGAATTCCCGGTTCTATAAACGGCTTGTTTATCAGGATCAGATAGCCACTCAGGCATATGCTTACCTCGATTCCCGTGAGATAGCTGGATTATTCAACATCTCAGCCAGGCCAAAACCCGGGGAGAGTCTGGACAATGTCGAACAAGCTCTTACTGAAGAGATGGAAAAATTCCTGACAGAGGGTCCGGATGAGAATGAATTGAATCGGGTTAAGACCCAGTACATGGCAAGATTTATCCGAGGGATCGAGAGGATCGGAGGATTCGGAGGAAAATCCGATATCTTGGCCAGAAATGAAGTTTTCGGCGGCGCGCCTGATTTTTATAAAACCACAGTCGAGCGCATTCAGAATGCGACTGTCGAGGACATCCATGCAGCAGTGAAAAAATGGCTGACCGATGGCGTATATATCCTCGAGATCCACCCCTTTCCCTCATACAAAAGCCAACCCAGCCAAGCAGACCGGACAAAACTTCCAACTCCAGCCGACCCTCCTCAAGCGAAATTTCCAAAACCAGAGATGGAAACACTCTCCAATGGCCTGGATGTGATCCTGGTCGAAAGGCCTAGTATTCCGGTCGTGAACCTCAACCTTGTTGTGGATGCAGGGTATGCTGCAGACCAATTTGCAGCTCCCGGTACCGCCTCTCTTGCTCTAAATATGATGGACGAGGGTACAAAGACCCGGACTTCACTTGAGATCAGCGAGGAACTGGCTATGCTGGGTGCGAATCTAGGCACCTTTTCCAGTGTAGATGTGTCTCGAGTATCGTTTTCTGCCTTGAAATCCAATTTGGATGAATCGCTTGATGTCTTTGCCGATGTGGTCCTTAATCCGTCATTCCCTGAGAAGGAATTTACCAGGCTTCAGAAACAGACACTGGCAAGAATCCAGCAGGAGAAAGCTAGCCCCATGTCCATGGCCTTGCGTGTTTTTCCAGGATTTCTTTACGGAAAAGATCATGCGTATGGCAATCCGTTCACAGGTTCTGGTACTGAAGTATCGGTATCAGCCATGACCAGAGATGACTTAAAGAAATTCCACAAGACCTGGTTCAAACCCGGCAATTGCGATCTTGTCATCGTCGGAGATGCCCGCATGGAAGAGATCAAACCGATGCTGGAGAAGCTCTTTAAGTCATGGAAAAAAGGAGATGTTCCAGAAAAAAATATCGGAAAAGTTGAGCAAAAAGCAAAATCAGAAGTCTATGTCATTGATCGTCCCGACTCTCCTTCCTCTATCATCTTTGCCGGTCATGTGACTCTCCCTAAAGCTAATCCGAATGAGATTGCTATCGAGACCATGAACAACATTCTTGGGGGAACCTTCACTTCCCGGATCAATATGAACCTCAGAGAGGATAAGCATTGGTCCTATGGTGCGGGTAGTGTTGTGATCGATGCACGCGGGCAGAGGCCATTCCTCGCTTATGGGATTGTTGATGGAAAAAAGACCAAGGAAGCCATGGTCGAGATGGCAAAAGAGATGACAGAGATCGTAAGCATCCGGCCTCCGACGGCGGATGAGCTGAATAAACTCAAGAAGCGTCAGATCCTCAGCCTCCCAGGACTATGGGAGACGAACAATGCGGTCCTCAACTCGGTGGTAGAAATGATAACATTCGATCTACCGCAGGATTACTGGGATACTTATCCTGGAAAAGTCAAAGGATTGAATATTGATCAGCTTGCCGATGCCGCCAAGAAAACCCTTAATCCAGATAAAGTTGTCTGGATCGTGGTCGGCGACAAGGCAAACTTCGAGGATAAGCTAAAAGATATGGGATTTGAAACCATCCACATTATCGATGCGGATGGCAATCCTGTAGAAAAGTAATTGATACGCAGGGAGCCGTCTTATGAAATGAGTCGGCTCCCTTTCCTGAAGAAATTGGGGACACCATACCTATTTACCCAATTATTAATTATTATGAGCTCAATTACATATATACTCATACTATAAATAATAGGTAAATAGGTATGGTGTCCCCAATTTCTTATAAAAGTGCCTGGGTAAAAAAAAACAGGTAAGGTATCCTCGAAACTTTTAGAGTTCGCCTTTTTCGGATTCGTTTGCGAACCAAGTCTCGTAGTCTTTGACTCCTGCGCCTTTCAGAAAGTCCTGCAGAAGGGGCGATTCCATGAACATCTTGGCCACATCTTCAGCATTCCATCCCATGAATAGCACAATGGTGTTAGGGTCCTCTATCGTCTGGTAGATGGCGAAGGACTTTTGGCCGCCCATCTTGCGCAGTTCCAAACTGGCATCCCAGTCTGATTTAAATTTCTCATAATCTTCAACGACAAGCTTGCTGATGGTGTAAAACATCACAATCCCTCCTTTCAATTATCTATTTGTGATATTCCGATATTTTCCTCACGATATTGAAAATATGTTGGATATGGATCTATTCAGCATTGAGTCATCCCAGAAAGTGCCTGTATCTTAAACTTTTTAATATTCAATTGCAATCCGCTCCTTTTTTTGTGAAGTTTCCTGCCCAGGATGTGTTTCTGTTTCCCGCTCGAGAAAACTGCTCATGAATATCGCTTTTTACCGGTATGATATACTATTAACCAGACGTCATCATCACCAGATGTCAGTCAGGAGGGTCAGATGAAACATCCTAAACCATTTTTATGTATGGCTGTTCTTGGGGTATTGGTTTTTAACGTAGCCCAATGGGCCATGCCGGATGGGGAGGGGAATCCTGTCATCAAGCCTATCCCAGGTTTTGTGCTCGATGGCAGTGAATTCCAAGATTTTTCTTCTTATGCTTTTGCCTTTGAGCAGGATGGAAAATGGGCAGAGAAAAAGATCAAAGGGAAATACTGGTTCCTCTACTATGAATATCAGAATGGGGACAGAACATTCTCGCAGATTGAGATCATCGAGAATCACAAGCAGGCTGCTTTGGAAAAGGGAGGAAAGATCCTCAAAGAGGACGACGCTAAACTTGATTTTACTGTCCCTCTTCCAGAGGGATGCACAACTTGGGTTCATCTTCATACCTGGGAGGATTCCTATGAGTTGTACATCATCGAAGAGAAGACCTTTAAAAAACTGCTCGAATTCAGTGCCGAGGCCATGAAAAAGGAGCTCGATGAGAGCGGGCATATCGCTGTCTATGGGATCCATTTCGATTTTGATAAAGACAATCTAAAGACCGGTTCTGAAAAAGTCTTGACTGAGATCGTCAAACTGATGCTGCACAATCCCGCCTTGAGAGTGGAGATCCAGGGCCATACCGACAGCATAGGAAGCAGGGAGTATAATCTGAAGCTGTCTGAAAAAAGGGCAGAGACGGTCAAAGCCTACTTGATGTTATACGGAGTTGCTCCGGAACGGATGACCGTCCGGGGATATGGACCGGATGTCCCTGTCGCTTCCAATGATACTGAAGAGGGGAAAGCCCTCAACAGGAGAGTGGAGCTGAAAAAACTCAAATGAGTTTCATTTGATAGGTTTCTGAATATTGAATTTGGAGTACCGAGTGGTACCCGGTTAAAAGGGGAGTCCTGACCAGTTCCCATTGTTGTGGGAAGAACATTACTACTATCATTAGACCTAGGGAGTAACTGAATATTTTGCCCCTGCTAACTTACATACATCAATATAATTCAAATAGCTAAATGATGAATATTTTGATTGAACTAATAGAGACTTTGTTCCTTTTTCTTGTAAGTATTTCATATGCAATCTTAAACTGAAAATTAATTGGAGGAATAGCCAGATGCAATATTAGTTTGTCTTCTTGGCGACTATCCTCACCGTCTAATTTTTAGGAAAATCAGACTTAATACGCTTCCCTCACCCATTTGGCTCTTGATCTCTATTCTGCCTTTATGAGCGTCCATGATGTGTTTGACGATTTTTAATCCGAGCCCGACGCCCTTTGGACTCAATTGGGATGCTTCTTTTGATCTGTAAAAACCATTAAATATCTTTTTTTGTTCAACAAGAGGGATTCCTATTCCTTTATCTTTTACCTGTATCTCTACCTCTTTGTTCCGGTCAGTGATAGAGACTTCAATTTCTTTTTCCTTCTGAGAGTATTTCATAGCATTGTCGATGAGGTTTATCAAAGCCTGCTTGACTGCATCCTGGTCGATATTCAGGGAGATCTCTTTTTCAGGCAGGTGTGTTTTGAGCTTGAATCCGGCCGATTGGATCTGATGTTCTTGGAGTTTAAGCGTACCCTCCACGATGGCAATCAATTCTGTGTTTTCAAAATTAAATGTTTTTGTCTTTTTTTCAATCTTCCCAAAATCGAGAATATTGTGGAGAAATCTGGATAGGCGGGTGCATTCGCTCGACATCAGTCCGAGTAGCTCATCCCGTTTTTCTTTATCCTGGATCTTTTCCTCTTGGAGAAGCTCGGATAATCCCTGGATGGAGCTCATCGGAGTCCGGATCTCATGAGAGACAGAAGAGATAAACTCGGTTTTGAGGCGGTCGACCTCAAGGAGTTTCTCCTTTTCCGCTTTTTCTAGGATGATCTCTTCCTGCAATTGAATACGTTCTAAATTTAATGCTAATTCATGGGACATGGTCTGGATCAGCTCGAAGTCTTCACTGTTGTATCTTTCCCCTGATCTTTTTTCCCCGAATGTCAAATAGCCTTCCAGCTTAGTTAATTGGAAAAACATGGGGATGATGATTTCAAGGCTATTATTTTCAAGTTCCTTCTCTATACTGAAATCTATGCCTTTGTCAGTCAAAATACCTGCCTTTCTTGCCAGAGGTTCAGATTTTCCTCTGATCGCTTGAAAAACAGCAGGATGATCTTTTAATCCATTCCTCTGGTACAAGATCCTTGGCCTTCCTTTCTGAACGGAATAAACAAAGACACCGATTTTTTCTATGGGAAGAGTCTTGTCTATTTTCAACAAGAAATAATTAATGAGATGTTCGGCACTGATCATGTTTTTTGATTTATCGATGAAATCATGAATGCTCTTCTTGTAGTCGTAACTCAAACGGAAGAAGGATTTATCGACCACGACTTGGATTTTTCTGCGCAAAGGGTGAAAGGTTGAAGCTGTAACAAGAGCAGCTATGACAGATAAGGTCATTTCTTGAATGGCCAGCCAATTCATCAAGATACTCTGAAGCAAGCGAACTGTTACCAAATAAATACAGACAATGAATATGGATAACAGAGAGTAGACCATGCTCCTATTTATGATGAGATCAATATTCATCAGCTTGTATTTCAGGATAGAGACGGCAAATGTCACTGGGATGATGAGAAAAAAGAGATTGGTGAGTTCCTCTGAGACAGGCGGAGTCATCCCGAAAACCTGCGGGAATTGGTTGAGCAGAAGGAAAGGAGTGAGGCCGATTGTCAGTCCGAATAGGGCCCATTTGATCTGAGCGCGCTGTTCTTCTACAAATGTTGTTGTGTAAAGACGTATCAGATGGCCTACTGCGAGGCTCGCATACAGAACAAGATAGACACGAAAAATATTCATGAATGTAAGATAGAAGCGAAAAATATTAATAGAATTCTGCAATGTTATTAACAGATAAGAGGTCATAAGTACGGCTGCAAAGATGATTGGGGGAGAATAGACCATCAGGAAAATATATCCCTTTTTCAGTTTTGGTCTTTTATGTGAGAATTGAAAGGCAAAATGAAGAAGCAGAGCCGGTGCCAGGGAGTAAAAAAGATAGAACAAAGTCCCTGGGAAAAAAGAAATCCAG
>Ga0255055_10002680_pt1 | contig 12350 bp, 8 predicted proteins | sample JV7_2_27_MG_FD_188633 | JGI IMG/M metagenome (GOLD analysis project Ga0255055, IMG submission 188633) | Seawater microbial communities from Jervis Inlet, British Columbia, Canada - JV7_2_27 | ecosystem: Environmental > Aquatic > Marine > Inlet | place: Canada: British Columbia | collected...
GCGAAATATTTCAAGAATATTTTTGATACCCAAGATGAACCGTTGAGAAAAGTTACAATTTCAGGTCCTACTGGTTCAGGAAAGACAACATTAGCAAAACGATTCGGACAACTATTGGAAAACATAGATAAACAAAAAAACTTTATTTTTATCTACATCAATTGCCGAATTTACAAAAGTCCTTATCTAATTATCAGTACAATAGCACGTAAATTAAATAAAGCTATACCACCTAGAGGTTATTCATTTGAAGAACTTCAATCACTTCTAATTCGTCTGCTTGATTTCTATTCACCTAAAGTGTTGTTAGTTTTAGATGAGATAGATTATCTAATATCTCGAACTGGAACAGATTTTCTTTATACGCTTCTTAGAATAAGTGAAATGACAGCCAAACAGTGGATTTCTCATATCTTCATTGCAAGAAATCTAAATTTTATTCATCAGCTTGATGCTAGTACACAGAGCAGTTTCCAATCAAGTCACATATCTTTGGACAAGTATTCAGAAACGGATTTAAGGGATATTATCAGATCCCGAGCTGAATTAGCATTTTATGATGGAGTAATAACTGAAGACTCTATAGAGTTGATTGCTGACATTGCAAGCAAATCAGGAGACGCTAGATATTCAATTGAGTTGTTGTGGGGTGCTGGTCAATGTGCAGATGATGAGAGTTCACCAATAGTCTATCCTGATCACGTAAGAAAGGCTAAAGCCCTTATTCATCCTGAAATCCGAAGAGAAGTTATTCTTACCTTATCCCTACATCAGCAATTAATCCTGCTTGGAATAATAAGAAAACTAAAACACACAAAGAATGCTTATATCTCAACAAATGATGCTATTAGTTCCTATAAACTTGTTTGTGAAGAGCATAAAGAGGATCCTAGAAAGCATACACAGGTATGGACATATCTTAAGGAACTGTCTAAACAAGATATAATCAGCACTAAAATTTCAGGGGAAGGAATGCGAGGGAAAACAACGTTAATTAGCATCCCAGATATATCTTTAGAATCTATAGAAGTATTTCTGGTAAGAACTATAGAAAATCAGAAGAAAGCAATAGAACACACTTAGGTATAAATGAAAATAGATACCTTCGATCAATAATAAAGTTAAGATGATAAAAAACATAAAAAGTGGGATTAGGGAATGACAGATACAATTCGTGTAATTAATAAGAATAAGACTGAAATTGAAGATGTTTTATCATCTCGAGGAAGAGTCAGAATTCTAAAGTTGCTAGCAGAATTAGGTGAATTAAATGTTTCAGCTATTTCTAGAACTATTAATTTAAATCATTCAGCTGTAAAAGAACATTTGCGTTTTTTGACAGAAGTTGGACTTATTAAAGAAAAACGGTTTGGAAGAATTCTAATATATCAATTTGAAGAGAATAATATTCTAGCTCAATCTCTTAAACAAGTATTTAAGATTTGGAATGATAATTAAAGCAAATTGAGAGAGAAAGAAAAAGTTTGGTGCCTCGACCGGGATTTGAACCCGGGTCTGCGGAGTGAGAGTCCGCAATGATTGGCCGAGCTACACCATCGAGGCGACATATTAGAGAAAAAGGGATTGCTTTTTAATTTTGTCTTACTGCTACAGAATGCTTTTTATTTATTGCATAGAAAATTTCCCCCTGGAAGAGATGCGATACTTAGTCAGAACCTATTATGATGGAAAAAACTATTATGGTTATCAAAGACAACCGGGTCTGTTAACAGTTGAAGGAAAGATAATCAACGCATTGATAGAAACAGGTCACATAGACACAGCTGAAGAGAACCAATTTAGAAGTGCAAGCAGAACAGATAGACATGTAAGTGCAATTGGAAATGTTTTTGCATTTGATTCTAATAAAGAAATCATAATTAATCAAATTAATGCTAAATGTCCCAAGGATAAGTCAATTATCTGTTGGTCCTTTGGAGAAGCTGACAAAGGTTTTTCACCAAAATATAGTAAATGGAAGAAATATTGGTACATACTACCATATTCTTATGTTGAAAAAACAACAGATCTTACTATAGATGAGATCAAGACTTTGTGCTCAATTTTTGTTGGAGAGCATGATTACAGACTCTTCTGTAAAATTGATCATAGAGATACTAATAGAAACATCTATGAAATTAACATAAAGAAAAAGACGGATGAACTTATATTCGAATTCATAGCACCCTCATTTTTATGGGAACAGGTAAGACGAATAGTAGCATATATTTTGAAATACAAGAAGTTATCAAAAGAATTACAGAAAACCGAAGAATTGTTAATTCCTCAAAGCAAAATAAGTAGTTTAAATATGATGCCAGCTTCCCCGAATAGTTTAATGCTAGTAGAGCACCACTATGAAAATATAACGTGGTACAAGTGCAATAAATCTGTTTTAACAATAAAGAAAAAAATTAAGGATCATTTAACTAAGCTAAAACAAGAAGCATTACTAAATTCTGCAATCCACGATTTCTTTGAAACCTGTGATTAAGATTATTCTTTAAATCCTTCTTTTACAAGTTTTGCTAAAAATGCACTCAATTGAACATTACCAGATGCTCCTTCTGAAATCCTGAAATCCACTTCTGCAAGGAATTCGGTTATTTCTAGCTTCTGTAAATCAGGTAGGGATAAAGTTGGAATCTCTCTATAAATTTGATGAGTGACATCATTCCCAGATAATCCATATTCAAGAATAAGGTGTTGAAGAACATCTCGAGCTTTATGGAAGTCGCCTTCTAAAGCTTGTTTAAGCATTTCACGAATTCTTTCAGGATCTGCATGTCCTACTGTTTGTAAGACCGTTATTTTTTCTATTGATTTTCCTGATGCTGCTGTTGATTGAAGAATATTTATTGCTTTTCTTAAATCTCCCTCTGCAATGTATAAAACAGTATCAATACCTTCTTTGTCATATACTTGCTTTTCATCATCACAGATGTATGTAATATACTCTTTCATACTTTCTTGATCTAATGGCTTAAATCTGAATATTGCACAACGAGACTGTATTGGTTCAATTATCTTACTAGAATAATTACAGATAAGTGCAAAACGACTTGTTTTTACATATCTTTCCATTGTTCTCCTTAAGGCATGCTGAGCTGCTGATGTAAGACTATCCGCTTCATCTAAACATATAATTTTAAATGGTATATCTCCATATGAGGCAGTTCTAGCAAACTCTTTGACCTTTGTTCGAATTGCATCTATCCCTCTGTCATCAGATGCATTAAGTTCTAATAAATTACGAGAGACATTGTTTGAACCATATAGGTCATTAGCTAGCGCCAATAAAGCTGTGGTTTTCCCTGTTCCGGGTGGACCTGCAAAAAGAAGATGAGGGAGGTTTTTTCTTTCAACAAAGCCTTTCAAACGAATAACAATATCTTCGTGTCCTTTAAGCTTATCAAGTGTTTTAGGTCTATACTTCTCAGTCCACATTATACCGTATTTGTCTGCCATTTACTCACAACATCAAGTAAAAGTTTTTTCTATTTAAAGTTATTACAACATTCGCGGTTGAAACAATCTATAATGTAGCTTTTGTCTTTTTAGAAATGGAATAAACTAATAAAATTAACAAGATTTGAAGTAAAAAAAGTGGTGTTGAAATAGTTTACACTAGAATAATGGGTGATAAGATGATGGAAAAATGAATGACCTTAGTGCAAGTCAGGAGAAATTGATGGAGAAAAGAGAAGTAATTGCTGAATATGATGTGAAGGGATATTCAATTACGATTTACAGAAAAGGTAACTCTATTTTCTACACTGCAAAACCATTGTTTGATTTTAATCAAGACCCATTATTGTTTACTGAACTTGCATCTTTAGTTCATAAAAATAAAGACCGATTAGGAAGAGGTATACTTGTATTTGATGAACTTGTAGATACTTTAAAATCAATATGTTTATGGAAAATACTGGAAATTGACAATCTTCCCATCGATCCTGAAGTTTTTGCAGAATTGTTCATCCACAAATTAATTAAACTTGATAATATAATTTTCTTCTTTTTCGATGATCTAGTCGATGAGATATATATGGATCAAATGCATGCTCCATTATATGTTGATCACCAAGAATTTGGGAGATGCAATACTAATTTCATTTTAGAAGAAGAAGAAATTAAAAGTTTAATAACAAGAATCAAACTAGAGCATCCCATATCAATTTCTTCAAAAAAACCTTCCTTAAAAATTGAATTTCAAACAAAGACATTTCATATGCGAATATCTATGGATTTTCCACCAATTTCACCAAATGGACCCACGTTTAACATAAGAAAACTGAAAAGAAATCCATTAAGAGTATTGGATCTAGTAAAATTGAAAAGTTTTCCAACCCAAATTGCAGCTTATTTGGTCGAAGCTATTAATGAACGAAAGAACATCACTATAATAGGGGAACCTAGTTCAGGAAAAACTACTCTTGCTAATGCTATTGACTTATACACTCCAAAATACTGGAGAAAAGTTGCAATAGAAGATGCAATTGAATCGATAAGTCAATCTTCACTGGGTTATAAACAATTATCCATCCAAGTAGATTCATTTGAATCAAACAAATCACTCCACACTAAAACTACAGAAATTCTAAAGCTTCTTCATAGATCTCCGGATTGGATATACCTGGGAGAAATTCAATCTAGGGAACATACACAAGCAATGTTTGAGGCACTAAATGCAGGATTAAGAGGAATTCAAACAGCACATGCTGACTCTGTGGAAAAAATTTTCAGAAGATGGAAAAATCTTCACAATATCTCTGAAACAGATTTTATGTCGCTTGATATAATAATCATTATGAAAAGAGTATTATCTGAAAATACGTTTATTCGTGAAATCTCTGAAATTTATGAAGTGAACAAAAATTCAGAAGTCAATTTTAATGACAGTAATTTCCTAATTAAGATATACAATAGCGAATTTAATGAGAATAAGATTATTGAGAATATTAAATCTAATTCTGTTTTAAGAAATAAAATTATGGAAATTGAAGAAAGAAATAATGCTTTTTTACAAGAATTGAATGGTAAAGAAATAGAAGCTAATATGTAGGTGGTAATGTGGGATTATACAAAAGTGATAAGCAAGAATCAAGAATTTTGCATGAATTTCTATATAAATTGATTCTTGGAGGGGTTAGAAAACACTCTAGTTTCTTTATAACAGAAGGGGATTTAATCAAAATAAAAAGAATCTGTGTGGCTTCTGTATTTTTATTTATATTATCATCTTTCATTTTTTATTTCCTTACAAAAATAAGTATCATAATTGCAATTACTATCAGTTTTGCAGCAGCCATTGCATTCCTATTTGTCTTTGGGGATTATATTCGAGCAACTATACTTAAAAGACATCAGGAATTTGATGAATCTGCTTTTCTAATCTTAAACGCTCTCTCAATAAATATGGTTTCTACACAGTCTTTTCCACATGCAGTGGATTTTTTAGTTACTAATGGTATTTCAAACAAATATTATAATAAATATTTTACAGAAATGATCTATAATTTTAATATAGGTGAATATGAAGACCAAGTTATTAGTGAGGGAAAAAGAATTTTTCTTAACAAAAAGTATCAAAATGCTTTTCAGAACATAAAAAATGAAGAAAGATTCATAGAATCTGATCCTGATTTTCTGTTGAGAGTAAAGAAAGAAATCAAATTAATAGAAGACAACATAGTTATATTCGTAGCAGTTTCTTGTCTATTACCCTTAGTTCTAAGCATGGTGTTAGCTCTCATAATTCCTCCAGAATCTCCGATAATTTTTATTTTTCCCTTATTGTATGCATTGTTCGGAATATTCACTCTGAGATTTGTTCAAAATAGAAGTTTGGGGGAATTAAATGACTAAATTAGATTGTCTAGACTACATCTTCTTGGATGAGGTTGCTTTTCAAATAGAGAGTGGAGAGAATTTTGAAAGAGCTTTATTTCAAATCGAAAGTATGCCCTTAGATCTTCTGGTTAGATTGCAGCTGGGAGAAGAGCTGGTTGATGTATTATCTTCTCTGGAATTTGATGATCCTTCCATCATCAATTTATTCACATCATTGAATTATGCAGAATCTTCTGAAATACTGAAACGTGTCAAAACAACATCTAAACTAATGAAAATGAGAGAAGAAACGCTAAAAGAAAAAGAAGATACTTTGAAAATACATCAAAGAAGATTAAGAATTATTCGATTTGTGACAATGATTACGATAGCTATAATGGGGGGGTTTTCTCCTTTATTTTCTAATCTTTATGCGTTTATAAACACAGGAGAATTTCTGAATTCTTTTTCAATATTGTCTAATCTTTCAATTTCCTTTCTTTTCATTAATCTCTTGAATAATTATTTTCTTCTAAAAATGAGTAATGAGAATAAAATAACTGCTAGAATAGTGTTTGTTATTCTGATACATATTGTAATAGTAATAATAATAAGAATCTTTTTTTCCAGCTTTGCCATATTCAGTTAAAATCAATGCTCCAGAATATAAAATAAAAAATTTGTGTACTCAAGAAAAACTAGAAGATAGTCTTTCACTCACTTCACTGATAATGCTCTCAAAATCATACGAGAACATGAATTCTGCATGATCCCTAATTGTGAATTCAGCGACGTTGGTTGATTGTGCTACTAACTTCTGAGTTAAGGCAGAGGAACTACCTAGTTTTCTAGATAGAAGTTTATCCGCTACATATGCTGAAGCTGCAGAAAGAGGATAAGGTCGTCTTCCTCCACGATCAGGATAAGGAATGCTTTCAAGTATTCGTAAACATAGTAGCTGAAGGATTTTCTCATACACATAAACATCAATTGAGTATTTTTTCTCAATTCTCTCTTTTATTGTAGGACAGTGAGTAATAAGAGAACAAATTCTGAATACATATTCCTCGCTTCTTCTTACATTTGTTAAAGTTGATTTGATGTTAAGATCTTGCATTAAACTTAGTAGATTTTTACCCAAAACTCTATGTCCAAGTCCTCTATATGTTTCCACAATTTCCTTGAGCGTAATTGGACAATTATGTCTAGATTCGCGAACACCGATAAGTAAAGCCATAGCAGAGAGCAATACATGATTAGTAATTTTTTCACTATGTTCTTTCTTATATTTCTGATACAGAAAAAGAGTCCGATCTCGAATTTTGCTTGGAACTTGAAGACGTGAAAAGACCTCGTTCATTATTTTTAATGTTCTATAATCAGTTTCTTTTCCTTTAATAGCACCAGGAATATGATAATAATTCTTAAACTTTCTAAATTTGTACTGTACATTTTCTGCTAATAATGAACCGTTAGCATCTCTAAATAGATATTCTTCAACTGCACCAATAGATGAACCTAGAGAACTTACCACAGTCAAATTATTGTTTATTGATGTATATTGTTGACTTTTTCGTGATTCATTCCGAGAAACAGAACCTAACTGAAATGATGATGATTCAAGAACAGGTTCGTGAACAAGACCACATTTTTGACACACATACATGCCATTTTCTTTGATAATTCTACAACTACATTCATCACACGAATGATTTTCCATCTTACTCAGATAGATTCTCTTAAACGTTACTATTGAAAATTTTTAAGATTCAAATAAAGCTTCAGCTTCAAATTCATTTATTTTACCATATTAAGAACCAATCTTTCTTTATAGAAAAAGAAAGAAGAGGCAGATGACTGAAAGTATTCTCTACAAAGAATTATGTTCTAGAAGAGGGTCTGAAAACAAGAAATTCATAGCTTTTTCTGTCAGAAAATTTGTGCTGTTTTTAATATATAATTAAGATATAACAACAAGATGAAATCCAAAAGGTTGCTAGTATTTGCGATAGTATTATCCATAATAACAATTAATATTCTAATAGACGAGGGGAAAAGTTATTCTTTTCTTAACAGAGATTATGGAATAGAAGACAATAGTGAAGGGAAAAATCACATCGCAGAGATAGAGGAAGGTTTCACTGAATCAATGGAAACGACAGATAATTTAGAGAGGATGGCTACAGATAAAGCGAGCTTTGATTCCGATTCAAAAAGAACATTGGCAGATGAAAATGATAGTGTATCTTTGAATGAAGCGCTTGATAATTTTAATCCAAATGTCAACATAGTGGGAGAGTATAATAGTGGAATAATTGAAGGAAAACTAGAGAATGGTAATTCAAGTATTTCTCTACCAGGTAAAGGTCAATATCAAATTGGAGGGAATTTGACAGAATTGGGGGCTCAATACATCCAAAACTCTGGAGCAGAAACGGTACAGCCGTTTTACTCTGAAAATGCTATCCAAGCAGGATTGCAACTGAATCGTATCAATGATGGGAGAAGTCTTGACGGGGATTATTCTTGGAAGTTATATTCAAATAATCTAGAACCAATGAAATACGCCCTTTACCAAGAGAATATTCCTCTTTATCATAATGATACAGAAATAAGTTACAGTTATCTTTTGGAATCAAACTCTAGCTTACAGTATATCATAAATTCATCGTTGATCTTCGATTTTGTTTTCGATACATGTAGAATTATGGTTATACATTGGCATTATACCAATTTAGACCCCCCCTTAATAGGAGACAATACTACAGTGCCTTTTGTTGTCTACCGCCTGCTAAAGAACAGCAGTTGGGATGATCAATGGAACAATTACTCGCTTTCAATATTCGAATTATTTTCGAAAGACGATCCTTATATCCCTACAACGCTAAAATCAGTAGGTTTTTACATTATATCACCTGAAATCTCAGAGTGTTCGATTCTAATTGACAATTTCAAAATAAGAACTTCTTTAGAACCAATTGATGTTAATCTTACCATGAATGAATCCCTAGTTAATTCTAGAGAACCAGGATTTGGTGATTTTGAGACGTATTGTGAAATAACTGAAGAAGTTTCAATCTATGAATATAATTTGGAATGGTATCACAATTCAAGCCACGAATTATATGGAAATTATAACATAAGTATAACAGGGGGAGCGGAAATTCTATTTGTAAAGAATGTGACTTTACATAGTTCAGATGTTGTAAAGTGCGATGTAATTTCTTCAGAGATTATATCTTCGATCAATCCTTTGAATATCACATATCCTGAATTTTGGATTCTGGTTGGAGAAATCAGTGGATATGACATAATTGCAAATCAAAGCGATGGAAATGGCTATAACACTATGACTTTATCAAGAACAGGAGGAGAAACCGAAATATCTTGTAGTTTCGAAATTCCAAATCTGATAACTAATGTAAGCTATTCGTCTTTGGTTGTATTTGAAACAATAAATGCAACATTTGAGCTAGATACTTCATTTACTAATTTATCAGTATGTATTTTTTGGTTTTCTGAAGACAATGGTAGTTGTACAATAAACCTAGTAGATAACAATCTAATCTATCAATTTCCTTCTTGGATTCCTGAGGGTTCAGTCGATGTAACGTTCGTAATATTTGATGAAAACCAGATAGGTTTTGTAAATTCATCCTTTTTATTGACTAGATATCCTGCAGAAATCATTTCAATAGATGATATAAGTATTCCAAGGTATACACTGGTCCAAATAGAAGTGAACTATACAAGCCTAGTTCAAGAATTTACTATTGAAGAACCTTCAATATATGCAATTCTAGATAATGAGCAAATACCATCCATCTCACAAAACGGTACATATTATTTCTTTGTTTCCTCATTTTATCTATCGGAAAACAATTATTCTCTTGAGATATATGCGTATTCTAGTTCACATGCAACAGTAGAGAAATCTGTAAATCTTTTTATTTATGAAAGCGATATAGATATTGAATTTGGATGGATTAAAGTAGATGAGATTGCAACATATCAATTGTCATTCAATATTACTTCTGATAGCATCCCAGTAGGATTCGCTCCTCTTAATATTAATATAAACGGTGATGAAATCATCACTGGGGTAACAAACAGTAATGGAGAATATCAACATGAACTTACACTACCCCAAAACGATCAGATAATAAATATCACCTGCAATGTTATGAAAATCTCTACAATTTTAGCTTCAGAATCATTTGAAATCATCCTAGATAACCTTCAAGTGGAGATTTCTAGAAGCAATGTTGAAGCAATGATCTCAGAAAACATGACATTAAGTTACACAATCCACTATCCGTCCTCGCACAATAGATGGTTTGTATTCACAAATGAAGAAATACTTCCAATTCTTGATGCATACATTGAGAGTGAAAATCTAAGAATACCTGTAAGCTGGGATTCAAATGTTATATATTGGGAGATTCAGGTTGATGAAACAGAAATGAATCACAAGCTGATGATACATACAAAAGGACCAAAATTATCGACTTTTATTGAAGAATTAAATGACGAAATAAACATGCACTTTGTTGTTGAAGCAGAAACAAAGAACTACTTTAACATCTCACTCATTTATTATTTAAATGAAAGTCTTTCAACTTCTAAATATCAATGGAAACTGTTTTCCAGTAAGTCAATCGATGTTTCAGCTAATTATGCATTAGAAGTAAATGACCTCTATGTGAAACTTTCAGGTATAAATATCAATAAAGGCAGCTTTTTGATTCTTGACCTTGTAGGTACTAAAATATCTAATAACAATACAATTACAAATATTGTGATACCTCTTGTTTCAAGTTCAGGAATATTGCTAGGAGCTATTACAACGATAGTGAGAATTTATAATAAGAAGAAGGGTATGATATTGGAGATTTAGATCAATCTAATTCTTCTTCTTGACCTATGCTAAATGCATGATAGAAGAGAGCAAAAATCACTGCGACTATTATTCCAATAGTAGTTAATGTTGTAATGATTGTGAAATCCATATCAATCTGTTGAAGCTGCTGTATTTTTATTAATAAGCTTTTCGAATAGAAGCTAATAGTTATTGAAGCATAAATTTAGGAAACAACTGAAAATAATTGAAAATTGGGATTATTGTTCAGAATATATCTGCTTAATTAATCCTTTAGTTGCTTCTTTATATCTTACGCGTTCCATTGTTTTTGCTACTATTTCCAAACTATTTAGAAACTGGTTTTTGGTAACTTTTCCACCGATAAGGAATTCAGAATTAACAAAATCTCTTGTTTTTAGGTAAGAATAAGGTGCTTTAACAGAGTCATGTTCTTCAACCATTCTAGCTGCTATATCTGCAGATATACCCATTACAATCTCAGCTAATTTTCCTGCACACAAGACATTTATGTCACCTGTTCCATCATTAACAACAAAAGTGAATAAAATACGATTTATAGGTGATTCAATCGCACCATGTTCAGCACATAGAAAATCATTATTCTCTTTTTTCACCTTCTTATTGCATTCAGAGCACAGAGGATATACAAACTGTTTTTCAATTAGCTTTACAACTGTCGCTTGAATCAAGACATCTACACCCTCCTTAATATCTTCAATATCTTGAATTGAAGGAAATTGAACTTCCATATCAGAAACATCTAGACTAGAGACAAAACCCTGGGGAGTACTGTCGTTATGTGCAGATGTTTTTACTATAGTATTCCGTGCAATCTGTAGCTTTATTCCATAGCCAGAATCTTCTTTTACTCGAGCGTTATATAATTCTATTCTATCACCTATTTTCAAATTTGATAGCTTGTCTATATTGTCTCTCCAGCTTGTGATTTGAATTTCAGATGTATTGTCTTCGATTTTCAAGTTTTGCAATCTTACATTTTCATTATCTTTCGTTACAATTTCTTGAATTGGGAATTGTTCAGTAATTATGCCATTTACATGAACCTCTGTTTGTTCTGTTGTTATACTAGCAAGTTCTTGAAATTCGACTTGAAATTGCTTAATGAGTTCAACATCAGCTTCTTCAGCAATAATTTGCGTTTGATTGCCACAGTGAACTTCTAATCCAGAATATTTGTTCGTTCGAATATAACCATTTAGAATGGATAGGAGTTTATCAACATCCTTTTCGCTAATATCTTGGGTTTTATCGTCCCATAAAACAATTCGGATTATACCTGAACTGTCAGAAATTAGTAAATCTCTAACTTTTCCTGTTGTATCGTTTTCACGAGAAAACTCATGCAGAGGATTTACATTTATAATTAATCCCTTTGTGGATACTAGTTTGTTTGTATCGTTAATTTGATCAATTTTTGTTAGCTGCCCTTCAATTTCGTCAGTAATTCCAATAAATCCTTTCTTCACAACAATATCTTCGACTTGTTTGTTTAATGAAGCACTAGTAAAGCGATTTGAGTGAAGTTCTATAAAACCTTTAATGCCAACTTTAGCAGATAAACCAATTAACTCAATAGTATCTCCCAGCTTGATGTTATTTAATTTATCCACTTTCT
>Ga0255055_10002681_pt1 | contig 12348 bp, 6 predicted proteins | sample JV7_2_27_MG_FD_188633 | JGI IMG/M metagenome (GOLD analysis project Ga0255055, IMG submission 188633) | Seawater microbial communities from Jervis Inlet, British Columbia, Canada - JV7_2_27 | ecosystem: Environmental > Aquatic > Marine > Inlet | place: Canada: British Columbia | collected...
CCCATCACCAATATGATAACCGGTTCCAGCAGGGAGAGCGCACGTGAAAGACGGGCCTCCACCTCCCCGTCGATGGCCTCCCCCATCTTGTCGAGGAGATAGTCGAGTTTTCCGCTCTCCTCCCCCACGGCCACCATCTGGATGAATGAGGGGGGGATCAAGGCGTGCTGGCGCAGCGCCTCGGACAGGGAGGTTCCCTCCACAACGCGGGCTGCCGCTGCCTCTATTCCTTCTGCGATCACGGAGTTTCCCACGGCGGGGGCGACGAGCCGCAGCGCCCGGTCGATGGTAATCCCGCCCGCCGTCATGGTGGAAAGCGTTCGGGCGAAGCGCGAGAGCGCCGACAGGTGGACGATCCTCCCCAGGATCGGAAGGCGAAGGAGGAGGGTGTCGCGGGCCCGTTTTCCCCGATCGGTGGCCAGGTACCGTCTGCCCGCCACCACCAGGGCCCCAAGCAAAAGGAGCAGCACCCACCAGCCGGCGGCAAATACGTTGGACACCGCAATTAGCGCGCGGGTGGGAAGGGGGAGCGCCTGGCCCAGGTTGGAAAACACCCCGACGATCTTCGGCACGACGAAGGACAGAAGGAATACGACCACCAGTCCGGCCACGGAGGCCATGAGAAGGGGGTACGTGAGGGCCGACCGTACGCGGTTTATCGTCCGCGCCTGATCCTCGAGGTGGTCGGCCAGCCGGGACAGCGACAGGCCCAGCGTGCCGCTTTCCTCCCCGGCGCGCACCATGCTCCCGTAAAGTTCGGGGAACATCCTGGCATGGGATTCGACGGCGCGCCCGAGGGACATGCCGCTGCGCACGCTCTCCTGGATCTCTCCCAGCACCCGTCGGCTTTCCGGGTCGTCCACCTGCGCCGAGAGCGACTGGAGCGCGGACACCACGGGGACACCCGCCTCGACGAGGGTGGCAAGCTGGCGGGTAAGAAGGGGGAGGACCTCCTGTCGGCCGAGCAGGGAAAGGGAGGGGAGGAGCCTGCCTGCGCCCGTCACCTCCGTGAGCGAGACGGGGTACGTCCCGTCCGTGCGAAGCTTCAGGCGCGCGGCGGGGACGTTCTCGGCGTCCAAAACGCCTTTTCTCTCGACGCCCTCGCGGGAGACTCCCGTGTACCGGTATGTGGGCACGCGGATCCCTTACTCTTCCTGGGTGACGCGCAACACCTCCTCCGCGGAGGAGATGCCGGCGCGGACCTTTTCCGCCCCCGCCGAGAGGATCGTTCGCATCCCCTGCGAGATGGCACGGGCCTTGATCCCTTCCGAATCCGCCCGCTCCAGGATGAGAGCGCGAAGGCGTTCGTCCACGATCAGGATCTCGAAGATGCCCACCCGCCCCCGGTACCCGGTGTTCATGCAGGAGGGGCACCCCCCCGCGGAGAAGAACCTCCCGGAGGGCGACCCGGAGAGCCCCATCTCCCTCCACTGCGCAGGCGACGGGGGGTACGGAATGCGGCAGTCATGGCAGAGCTTGCGCACGAGGCGCTGAGCGATCACCGCCGAGAGGGAGGAGGCGACCAGGAAGGGCTCGATCCCCATGTCGACCAGCCGTGTCACCGCGCTGGCGGAATCGTTCGTGTGGAGGGTGGACAGCACGAGGTGCCCCGTCAGCGACGCCTGGATCGCGATCACCGCCGTTTCGGAGTCCCGGATTTCCCCCACCATGATGATGTCGGGATCCTGCCGCAGGATCGACCGAAGCCCCCCGGCAAACGTGAGGTGGATCTTCGGATTGACCTGGATTTGCCCGATCCCCTGTATCTGGTATTCCACCGGGTCCTCGATGGTGATGATGTTCTTGGTCCCCGAGTCGAGCCTGCGCAGCGCCCCGTAGAGGGTCGTGGTCTTCCCCGATCCGGTCGGACCGGTGACGAGGAGGATCCCGTTGGGCCGCCCCAGGAGACGCTGCACAGAGGTCAGGGCGTGGGGCGGCAGGCCGATGTCCTCGAGCCCCAGCAGGAGATTCGACCGGTCGAGGATCCTCAGGACCGCCCTTTCCCCGAACGCCGTGGGGACCACGGACACGCGGATGTCGATCTCCTTTCCCCCGAGACGGATCCTGATCCTGCCATCTTGTGGTAGTCTCCGCTCGCCGATGTCCAGGTTCGCCATGACCTTGATGCGCGACACGACGGGGGCGTGCCACTTCCTCGGAGCGGCGACCATGGGGTACAGAATCCCGTCGATGCGGTTCCGCACGACGAGTTCCTTTTCGAACGGCTCGACGTGGATGTCGCTGGAACGCTCCCGGATCGCCCGGAAGATCAGGGAGTGGACGAACTTGATCACCGGCCCCTCGTCCGGGGATTCGAGGAGGTCGCGGGTCTCCTCGATGGCCGCCTCGACGTCCAAGTCCCACTCCCCGGAAAGCCCCTCCACGATCTCCCGTTCGGGGGCGTGGCGCCGCTCGTACGCCGTGTCGATCTTTCCCAGGATCACTTCCTCCGGAGCGGACAGGATGCGGGCGGGGCCGCAGAGGAAGCGGATCTCGTCGAGGGCGCAGGAGGAGTCGGGCCTGCCGGAGAGGATGAAGAGAGTCCCCTCGGTATCCCGGCAGGGCAGGAGCAGGTGCTTCCTTGCGTACCCGATCGGGATCCTTCCGAGCAGGTCGGCCTCGGGCACGAGTGCCGCGAGGTCCTGCGCCTTTTCCTTTCTCGCTTCCTGGCTCACTGCAATTCCTCCTCCTGATAGCTCTCGGAGAAGATATCTTCCACCTTCCTCTTTCTCTCGGGGAGGAGTTCCTCCACCTCCTCCTTGTGCTCCTCGATGAACTTGTCCATTTTCCACCGGTGGTCGGTGGTCACCCTTCCCATATCCTCGGGAGTCCTGATGATGTGGGGAGTGAGGAAGATCAGCAGGTTCGTCTTTCTCCGGCTGACCGACGAGAACTTGAAGAGGTTCCCCAGGATCGGGATGTCTCCCAGCAGGGGGACCTTCGATTCTTGGTTGGTGACGGTCTCCTGCATCATCCCTCCCAGCACCACGGTCTCCCCGGTTTTTACGAGGACGCTGGTCCTGGCGGACCGTTTCGTCGTCGTGGGGCCCACTGTGGAGACCGTCAGGATGGAGACATCCTTGACGGCGGACGACTCCTGGTAGATCTCCAGGCTCACGAAATTGCTCTCGTTGATGCGCGGCGTGAACCGGAGGATGATCCCGACGTCCTGTCGCTCGACCGTGTTGATGACGTTGGCGAGGTTCGACGTATCCCGCGACTGGCTGGTGATGAACGGGATGTTCTCGGCGACGATGATCTCCGCTTCCTTGTTGTCCATGGTCAGAAGGTGCGGCGTGGACAGGATGTTGATGTTGTCACGGGTCTGCGCGGCACGCAGAACCGCCGTGATGGCGGGAACCTCCGTTCCGTCCGGGAGAGTGACGTTTCCCGCGATCCCCGCCGCGATGAGTCCGCTGCCGGAAAACAGGAGGGGGTTCCCGGTCGCCAGGCCAAGGAGGAGCTCGTTCAGGTTGCCCTGGAAGTCGAAGTTCGTGCCGCCGAGGACGGCGGTGTCACCGCCGAACTCGGCGGCCCCGCGGAACTCGACTCCCACGTCGCGCGCGTTGTCCAGCCCGATCTCCATCACGAGGGCTTCCACGTACACCTGCCGCCGGCGGATGTCCAGTTTTTTGATGACGTCGACGAGCGTCTGGTAGTCGTTGAGCGAGGCGATGATGATGAGGGAGTTGGTGGCTTTGTCCGCCGTGATCTTCACCCCTCCCTCGAGCTCTGCTGCGATGACCCCCTTGATCGTGGCGGCCCCCCGCTGGGCCTGCGGGGTAGCGGGCTTGCGTTCGGTGAGCGAAGACAGGACCTTGGTGACCTCCTCCGCGTCCGCGTTCTCCAGGTAGTAGACGTTGATCTTTCCCGTATTCTCCGGCGTCGGGATGTCCAGCTTGCCGATCAGATCCTCGATATCCGCCATCGCCTCTTGCCCAGCGACGACGATCAGGATGTTCGTGCGGGTGTCGGGGATGAACCTCGGGGCGTTTCCGCGGGCTGCCGCCGCCCGGGCTGCCCGGCCGCGGCGCGCCGCCTGGGGTGCAGCTGTCGCCTTGTAGAGGAGGCCAAGGGTCTTGGCAATCTCCGTGACGGAGGCGTTCTCAAGCGAGAAGATCCGCATTGTGTCCCCCGTCCCTTCCTGGTCGATCTGCCCGAGGATCCGCAGGATCTTGTCGATGTTCGACCGCGAGTCGATGAGGATGAGGGTGTTGGAGGGGGGAAACGACGTGAGGAGCCCGTCCTTGGAGATCAGCGGGGTAAAAAGGGTGACGATTTCGGCGACGTTGACGTACTGAAGGGGGATAAGCCTCGTGATGAAGCGGGAACCGGGCTCATCGCCTCTGCCCGTCTCGATGGGGAGGTCTTCCTGCTTGATCTTCGCCAAGGGGACGATCTTGATCGTGTTTTCCTGCTCCACGGTGGCGAACCCCTTCACGTGAAGGACCGACAGGAAGACGTTGTACGCCTCGTCAAGGCTGATCCGGCGGGGCGAGATGATCGTGATCTTCCCCTTCACGCGCTCGTCGAAGATGAAGTTCTTCTTCGTCTGCTCGCTGATGAACTTGATGAGCACGGGAAGGTCCACGTCGGTGAAGTCCATCGACAGGTACACGGGACGCTTGCCGGAGGCCTGCGTGGGGGGACTCGCCTTTTTCTTCTTCTCCCCTGTCTCTGCGACTGCCGGCCGGCTTCCGGCCGCCGCCTGGTTTCCGGGCGCCGTCGCCTTCTCATCCTGTCCTCCCCCCACCGACAGCACCAGCCGGCTCCCTTCGAGGTTTACCAGGAACGGCACCACCCGGTCCTCCGGCGGTTCCACGATTATCCTGAGCGCGTTGTTTTGCCGGAACAGCCGGACCGTTTTCACCTGGGGGCTTCCGACCGGGATCTCGGAAGCCGCCGTGCCCTGGTCCACTCCCGGGAGATCCACCACGATCCGGAACGGATCGAGAAGCTTGATCGAGTTGTACGACCCGATTTTCCCTTCGACCTGGACATCGACATTCGTGTAATACGTCGTTCTCGAGACGGTGATATTCCTGACACTCCCCTCGAAGACGGCCTGGTTGTCGGTCGCCGTCACGGTGTCCGCAATCACTTCCGCAACGGGAGCCTGGTTGTCCGCCGCCGCGGGCGGCTGCACCCGGGAGGGGAGATCCGCAGCCTCTGGGACACCTGCGGAACAAAGTGTTAGGACAATGACGGCCAGGGCCATCTTTCTCATCGTTTGCTCCCTGCTCAACGGATTTCGTAGGTCAACGTGTTTTTCCTTCCCTGCCGGAGAATGTCGACAGTCACGTGCTTTTCGTCCTTCAGGTTCTGGAAAATCGTGTACATCTTCTCCGGGCTGGTCAGTTCGACGTCGTTGACCCGCTGGATGATGTCCCCTCCGAGGAAGCCCAGTTGCGCGAAGGCGGACCCGGGCCGCATCGCGGCCAACCGGTATCCCGCCGACTTGTTCGCCTCGAAATAGGGGATGATCCTGACCTGCGTCATGAACTTGTTGATGTCCTCCGTCAGTTCAGTGACCGTAGCCTCGTCAAGGGAATACGTGTTCTCGTCGATCTTGTTCACGTGAAGGGAGGATTTTGCCGGGGTGGCGGTCCGCGAGCGGCGGGCGGTTACGCGCTTCGGCGCAGGAGCCGGTGCCGAAGTCGAAGCCTTCCTTGTCCGTGAGCCGACGGGGAGGAGGTCCAGCTTCTCCCTCGACGGGCCGCGTACGATCCACACGTGATCGCGTTCGATACTTGCAACCTGCACCCCCGGCTCGATCTCCGCATGCTCGCGTGCCAAGACCGGTTTCTTCATCCCTTCCGCCCAGAGGATCGCCCGCCGTGCGGTGCGCAGATCCGAGGAGATCGTTCCGAGCAGGAGATACGAAGTGCTGGAAGTCGGAGCCGGCCCGGCAATTTGCCCCGAAAAACGGGAGGGGATGTTCATGCCGCTGGCGGGGGCGAAGATGTTCGTCCACCGTTCCGGAGGAAGATCGGGCGTCCGCCCGCCTGGGCTTGCCACCTCCCCCACGGACGGAGGGGGAGGGGGAGCGTAATACCGTGTGGAGAAGTAGCGGCTCGCGGAGTACCCGAGAGAGACGGCGGTTACGAGCAAGGATGTGCCCACGATGGCGTAGAAAGCCGATTTTTGCATCCAGCCCCCATAAGCAGGAGTAAACCAAACTATTTTCCTCCGAATCGGTATGGACAGTCAACCGTTGCGGCGTTCCCCCGGTTGGTTGGGAAGGGGAGTGAAGATTGCCGGCTCGGCAACTTCTTCGGGACGGTGCAATTTCCCCTAAACAATAATGTAAATGCCGCCGATAAAACAAATGGAAACCGGTATCACGTTTGGGAACCGGTGGGTTGAAAAAGCGCAATGGGAGAAACAGAAATGACCATGGATTCCGACCTGATCCTGGTGGTCGACGACGAGCAGTCGGTCTGCGACGTTCTTTCCAACCTGTTCGCCCGGATGGGCTGCCGGACGAAGGCGGTCTTCTCTGCCGAGGAGGCCCTGTCGACTCTCAACGGCGAAAAACCGGGCGTGGCGCTGCTGGACATCCGATTGCCCGGGATGAACGGACTCGAACTTCTGGGGGAACTGAAGAAGGTTTCCCCGGATACCGAGGTCATCATGATCACCAGATACGCCTCCACGGACACGGCGATCGAGGCGATCCGGAAAGAGGCCTGCGATTACCTCCCGAAGCCCTTCGAGAACCTGGACGTAGTCTGGGGCACCGTGCGGAGAGCGTTCGCGAAGAGGTCGTTTTCCCTGAAAAACCGGCAACTGCTTCTCGACCTGGAGAACAGCAACCGGGGTCTGTCGGCGGCCTTGAAACGTCAGAAATCCCTCATCGACGCGGGAAGAGCGATGGGGGGAATCGGCTCCCTCCCCGAACTTCTCGACTTCTTCGTCGGTGTGGTGGCCGACGAACTGGAGGTCGACAGGGTATCCCTGATGCTGCTCGACGAGGAAACGCAGGAGATGTGGATCATGGCCTCGCGCGGGCTGGACGAGAAAGTGAAAAAAGAGGTGCGGAGGAAAGTGGGGGACGGAATCGCCGGGTGGGTGGCCCGGGAGGGGAAGCCAGTTTTAGTGAAAGACGTCGTTTCGGATCCGAGGATCAAGACGTCCCTTAAGTCCACCCATGCGACCTCCTTCATATCCGCCCCCATCGTCCTCAGTATCCCGATACTGCTCCGGGAAAGAGTGCTGGGCGTAATCAACGTCACGAACAGTCGCTCCGGCCAGTCGTTCGACGAGGAGGACATGGCATTTTTGTACAGCCTTGCGGGCCAGGCCGCCGTGGCGATCGAGAGAACCCGGCAGTACGAGGAACTGGAGGGGGCCTACGAATCGCTCAAGACCGCCCAGAAAAGCCTGGTGGAATCCGAGCGTTTGAATGCGCTCGGCCAGATGGCCGCCGGGGTGGCCCACGATTTCAATAATCTGCTGGCCGGGATCCTGGGGAGGGCCCAGCTTCTCCAGTTGAAGCTGAAGGAGAAGGGGGCGGACCAATCCGAACTGGACTCCCAGCTGGCACTGATCGAGAAGCTGGCGCTCCAGGGAGCGGCGACGGTCCGGCGTATCCAGGAATTCTCCCGGATCCGGAAGGATACGCCCACCGAATCCGTCGATGTCAACGACGTTGTGCGGAATGCCATAGAGGTGACCAGAAACAGGTGGAAGGACGAATCCGAGACCAGGGGGATTCACGTGGAGACACGTCTCGAACTGGGGCAGATCCCCACGGTCCGGGGGAGCGCCGGCGAACTCGTCCAGGTGGTCACCAACCTGATCTTCAACGCAGTGGATGCGATGCCCGAAGGGGGAGAACTGACCTTGAAGACGTATCTCGAGGGAAATTCCATCGGGCTGGAGGTGTCCGATACCGGGATAGGGATGAGCAAGGAGGTGAAGGAGGAACTGTTCCAGCCCTTCTTCACCACCAAGGGAAACGGGTATGGGTTGGGGACGAGCATCGTTTACGGAATCGTCGCCCGTCACGGGGGAGAGATTCAGGTAAGCAGCGAGGAGGGGAAGGGAACCACGTTCCTCTTGAGCCTGCCGGTCGCCAAAGGCTGGTCGGAAAAACTTCCCGAAAAGGTTGCATGCATGAAGAAGGAAGGACCAGCGAAGGTCCTCGTCGTGGAGGATAACGATCTTAACCGTGAGATGTTCGGGCGATATCTCACGGAACTGGGTCACAACCCCGTTCTTGCCGCCGACGGAAAGGAGATGCTCCCGATTCTGGAAAGGGAATCCTTCGACCTGGTCATCACGGACCTTAGCATGCCGGGAATTTCGGGATGGCAGGTGGCGGAGCAGGTGAAAAAACGGAGCCCAAACATGCCGGTGATCCTGGTCAGCGGGTGGGCGATCCAGCAGGACGATGCCCGGCTCAGGGAATCCGGGATCGATTTCATCCTCCAGAAGCCATGCACGTTGAGCGACTTCCAGGAGATGGTCGAGAAGGCGCTTTCCTCCATCGATGGAGAGGAGGCAGAAGGCACGGCTGCAAAGGAGGCGGAGAAAACGGCGGAAATGTAATGGCTGATCTATGCGGTAACTCAACGGTACGACTTCCGGTAACCGGATATTCCGAAGATTCCCGGGGATGCTCCGGGAGAGCGTGCACTCACCGAACGGGGAATTATTCGCATGGTGAAAGATCTCGAACCCAAGCTGTCCAAGAGTGAAGAGGAAGTAAAGGATTACATGATGTTTAAGGACTATATGATGGATATGCTTTACGTTTCAAAGGATGTTCCCACTGCCGTGGAGCTGGAGATGCTCAAGGAAGGCAGGGAGCGTGTCGGTCTGGTGATCCGGGCCCGCTGGATTGTGCTCGGAATCCTGGCCACGTACGGCATTATCCCGTACATATATTTCCAGCATTCCTCCGCTGATATCGCGGAGATCACTTCCCTCCACTGCATCATTCCCATCATCGCCTGGTGCGTCGTTGCGGTTTACAACTCTTTCTTCCATTTCTCCTACAAGAGGTTTGCAAACATCCGGCCGCTCAACCAGATCCAGCTGCTTCTCGATCTTTTCTTCGTAACGGTCGTGATTCATTTCAGCGGAGGGGCAGTCTCCTGGTTTTGGGCGATGTACATGGTCCTGACTCTCGAGGCCTCATTGATAATGGAGAAAGGATCGGATACCTTCGCAATCGCTCTGGGGGGAGTCCTCGCTTACGGAGGGCTTCTCATGCTCGAGTATTACGGATTGATCCGGCCCGTAAAGATGCCCTTCGAAAACAACCTTCTGCAGCAAACCCTTTCCTACGAGGTCATCAAGTGGGCATGGGTATCGGCGACCAACCTCTGCCTTGCCTTCATCGGCGTCTTCATGATGAAGACGGTTCGCGACCGGGAGGAGCACCTCCGTCAGCTCGTGATCAAGGACTCACTCACCTCCCTTTACAACCGCCGGTATTTTTTTTACCGGCTAACCTCGGAAATCCAGCGTGCAAAACGGTACAAGCGGAACCTGTCCCTGCTCATAATCGACGTGGACGACTTCAAGAAGTACAACGACCGTTACGGCCACCTAGAGGGAGACGTGGCATTGAGGGCGATCTCCGAGACGATCCTTTCCGGCATCCGCCGCAGCGGCGGAAAGCCTAGCTATGATGTGGATATCGCCTGCCGCTACGGTGGGGAGGAATTGGCCGTCATTCTGCCGGAAACGGATTGCGCTCAAGGCGCTGTCGCTGCGGAACGGCTCCGCGGGAACATCGAGACGAAATGCGATGTCGCAGTGGCAAGGAAGGCCATAATCGATTCCGATGAAGCCCAACGGGAAGTTCCGGGATTGACGGTAAGCATCGGTGTGGCTTCCTATCCGGCGCATGCAACGGACACGGAAGGGTTGATCAATGCCGCTGACAGAGCAATGTACATTGCGAAGGACGCCGGCAAGAACCGGGTGGCTGTGTCGGATTCTCACCCGGCTCCCCTGCGTCCCGACCCACAAATGACTTAGGATGATTGGAGGCCCAGAATCCGCAGCGCCGTCCTCGATTCGAACCCCGGCCATATTAAAAAAATGCCTTCTGACGGAGGCATGAAAAATCCTGGCGGTCCCACCGGGGTTCCCCGCTTTATACGGACCTCGCGTCCCGATTGTTCGCTTTGGCCCCGCCGCCTGACCGGAGCGTTGAACCGCTTATCTGAATTGGTGGGTAAAGATGAAAATATTCATTAGCTGGTCCGATGAGACAAGTCATGTCGTTGCGTTAGCTCTGGGAGATTGGATTCCATCCGTGATTCAAGCCGTGGAGACAGCCGTTTCGCCGGAAGACATCCGAAAAGGAACGAGATGGGTAAATGACGTATCGAAAGAACTGAACCAGACATCTCTCGGAATATTATGTGTCGTCCCCGGCAACATTGGAGCACCATGGTTGAACTTTGAGGCGGGTGCTCTTTTAAAATTCATAGATGGTTCGAATGTGATCCCGTTGCTCATCGATGTAGAAAGGTCAGAATTGGACAATGGCCCGCTTGCCCAATTTCCGTCTGTTATTTTTGGAAAAAATAATATGTATCATGTTCTGGAGATGATCAACAAAAACACAGAGGATGGGAGATTAAGCGAGGAAAGATTACGTAATACCTTTGAAGTATGGTGGCCAAAACTCGAACTGGATGTTGAATCCATAAGGGAAAAAGAGATAAATGAAATGCCAGATACCGATAAACCTGAAAAGACACCAGACACTGACAAACCCGAAAAGACACCCGGACGGACCGTCGAAGCTGCAAGAAAAAGTGAGGCGAAAAAAACACAAGAGATCGATAAACCTGAAAAGAAATCAGACGCCGATCAGCCTGAAAAGACACCCGACACCGACAAACCTGAAAAGACACCCGAGCGGACCGGTAAAGTTGCAAGAAAAAGCGAGACGAAAAAAACACAAGAACCCGCTAAACCCAAAAAATCGGTTGCCGCCAAGCCTGCACTGGAAGAAATAGAGATCGCAATGCTGAAAGTGTTATACAAACCTCCTGGATATACACTCGTAACGGCATCTGCCGTCGGCTATAAGTTGGATATTTCCGCACAAAAAGTGAGAGAGCACCTGGACATATTGGAGAGAAAAAATTACGTTCGGGAACATTTGTACGTCGGGAGGTCAAAGGAATATTCCATTGCTCCGAAAGGAAGAGAATATTTAACCAAGAATGACCTGTTGAATGAACGGCAGGACAGATAGGGAACAGTTCGAACACGCGTTTTCACCGTGAGAGTGCGGCGTCATTCCTTCCGGTCCTCCCCGTGTCCCGCCATAACGACCCTCCATGAGGGTCAGGCAGACCGGTTAACAGGACGACGAAATCCCCTGGAGCAAATCCGAAGATGTCGTGGGTTGGGAATTATCTACGTCAGTGATGTGATCTGTGCAAAGCCAACATCGAGAGTCTTGAGGGAGTCATCGTGTCCCTCCTTCGCGCATGAGCCTGGCAAGGCTTCGGCGAAGGATGCGGAGTATCCTTTTGTCTTTATGGGAGTAGTCGAGGATGTGATTGACGAGCAACAGCCTGCCTGGGTCAATAGGTGGGTTTGGTTTGCTAAGTGACGTTGGCAGGACGACTCGCCGTGTCGGGACAATTTTCATGATGCACCCCCTGGAAGGAACCCGCCCGTTCTGCGTCGAGCAAGGAGAACGCAGACATAGGGATAAGGATGCGATGAATGAGTACCGGCCTGCTGTAGGTCCGGTCGGCTGGGTTTGTTGACGGATGCCTAAAGGCCATGCCTGTTGGGTCATGTGGTTATAAAAACTTAAACTACCTGTTTCATATGCAAAATTAATACCCTGAAACGGCCTGTTTTATTGTAACGGATGACCCTGATATTAGTATGTATTCATATATAGTATTTATACTTATTAAGAAAAAGGAGAATTCTTCGGTAGTAGTGGGATTATTTTTTTATAAAATTGCCTAATCAGTCGGGGTGGCCGATGCCCGACTGACCCTGCCCGACACCACTGCCCCCTAGAATAGGTTTGCTCACCACCCCCTTTCTGTAGGTTTCCATTCTGGGAAAGAGGAAAAGCATCACAGTCCCTCTCATTGGAAGGGAAAACGATTGCGCTGAAGGTTGCCGGATGCCTGCCGATAACTTGTCAGGGGAATGCTGCGGTACGCGGAGGACATTGGCCGTAGGGTTAATTGCAATTAACGTGATGTGCGAGAAACAGCCATACAACCCCTTTTATTGGGTTTCAGCGTAAAACATCAAAGGTGACAGATTAGAGAGAAATTTTAAAACAGACATCGTGACGGGCAATCATCCGAAAGACCCTCCGACGGTTCCGGCGGGAACTTCATC
>Ga0255055_10002682_pt1 | contig 12345 bp, 22 predicted proteins | sample JV7_2_27_MG_FD_188633 | JGI IMG/M metagenome (GOLD analysis project Ga0255055, IMG submission 188633) | Seawater microbial communities from Jervis Inlet, British Columbia, Canada - JV7_2_27 | ecosystem: Environmental > Aquatic > Marine > Inlet | place: Canada: British Columbia | collected...
AACACAAAAAACAATGAGAATTAAAGAATTAATTCTAAATGAATATCCCTAGGCTCCAACCTAAACAACTTTAGATTCACTTCAGAAGCCAACCTACAACCCATATGCAAATAAAAACCAATAGTATTCTTTGAAGGAGTTGCAGAAATATACAAACTCTTAGCACCCAAACCTATAGCCTTCTCCATAGCTTTTCTAAACAATTTCCCACCAACACCTTTACTCCTAAAATTACTATCCACCTGATGAAAATACAATTGAAGCCGATTCTCATCCTGCCCCATAAATTCTGACTCCAATGCAGAAATTCCAATTAACTTATTCTCCTCAAAGGCACCAAACAAATTACCATTTCTATCAAAAATATCATAAAGATGAACAATACACCCATCAAGTTCACCAGGATTCCAACCTTTCATATCATGAAATTCATCCTTAAGAATAAGCCTTCCACCTTCAAAATAATAAACCTGCTCAACAACCTCATTTCTAGTAATATCTCTGACTTTTTCTATTTCTTCTCTACTAAGTAGTCTAATTTCCATATTTGTTATTAAAAAGCAGATCAAATAAGTATACTTTTTCATCCAAGTTTTTTTGGCTAGAGTAAAGCTAAGACACAAAAAAACAACCGAGCAACTCTCCAGAGTAAACAATAAAAAACAACTAAACATTAACATCAATAGACAGGTGCTTAATTGACAAATTATGTATACATAGCAACAAGCCTAGATGGATACATTGCAGGTCCAAATGAAAACCTGGATTGGCTAAACAGCATACCAAATCCAGACAAAAATGATTATGACTACTCAGATTTCATAAAAAACATTGATGCAATAGTTATGGGAAAAAACACCTATCAAAAAGTCTTAACCTTTGGAAAATGGCCCTATAATAAACCTGTATTTGTACTAAGCAACAGCTTACCGAATATTCCAAAAGATCTAATTGGAAAAGTTGAAGTCATAAAAGGAGACATTAAAAAACTAACCCGGCAACTTACTGAACAAGGATTCAAAAACTTGTATATTGATGGCGGTCAAACAATACACAGCTTTCTAAAAGAAGATCTAATAGATGAATTGATAATCACCATAATACCAATTCTCCTAGGAGATGGAATTCCTCTATTTCACAGATTGGATCAACAACTAAAATTCAAGCATAAAAACACAAAGAGTTACAATAACAATCTGGTTAAAAGTCATTACATTAGAGATAGATAATTCCATAATAGATTTTTCTAAGTTTTCTTGGGTGATCTAAGATCCCAAAAACAACCAAGTAAAAAATATGTTAGAAATAAGCCAATCAATAATTCTCAATTAGTAATTCCCTTAGATTACTTAATAAATTAAATACAACACAAAATAAGCAGTGAAAAACCTTTGAGTCACCACTGGGGTTTTGTAGGAGTTCTATTGTCTGCAATCCTATTTGGAGTCAGCACTACACTCAACAAAATAGCACTAACCAACACAAATCCAATACTAATAGCAGGCCTATCCTACTTTAGCGCAGGACTACTACTTTTAATAATCCATTATTCTCCATTTCACCCAAAACTATTATCACTATTTGAAACCACAACCCCCACAGAACATGAAATAGCTAAAAAAGACTACAAAATCCTAGGATTAATAATACTCTTTGGATCAGTAATTGCCCCCCTAATGCTACTACAAGGACTCAAAACAACAACAGCAGTAAACACCTCTTTATTATTAAGCACTGAATCATTTTTTACAGCCCTAATAGCCTTCACATTCCTCAGAGAAAGAGGAACAAAAAAAGAGTACACAGGCATACTTCTATTAATAATTGGAGTTATATTCCTCACTACAAACGCTAATTTTCAAGAAATCAACCTAACACAAAGTATAACTGGAAACATACTAGTATTAGGTGCTTGTGTATTCTGGGGGTTAGACAATAACCTAAGCAAGTTACTTAGTAAAAAAACTGAGATCATCTACATAACAGGACTAAAATGTCTAATTGGAGGAACCATTCTATTATCCATGCCATTATTTCTAAACATCAAATATGAAGTTCCATTAGTTTCTTTACCGCATATTTTATCTGTTGGAGCCTTGAGTATAGCGCTCTCAATCTTACTTTTTTTGTTTGCATTAAGAGAAATAGGTTCAATGAGGACAGGAGCAATATTTTCAGTGTCATCTCTTTTTGGGGCAATATTTGCTTTCTTTGCTCTTGGAGAATCCTTCTCTATTGTTCAACTTCTATCTGGAGTAATCATGTTATTTGGAGTTTATGTGCTCTGCATAAAACCTTCACATAAAACGTGAACTAAAAGTTACATTAGATAATACCGTATTATTCTTATTTTTCTTTGGTAGAGTAATCATAGATACAAAAAACAACCAACTAGAACTATTCAGGGATCTTTGTTTTATCCTCCTCTTCCAAATCTCTTGCCTCAGCCATTAACGCAACTTCTTTCCAACTTTGCTTCCTATTAGTAGCAAAAATCTCAAGACTACCCCTCCAACCACAATCCTGACACTCATACATAACTGGTAACCATCCCAAATGACCAGACATATCACCCCCAGAAGACGCAACCCTACGCAAATTCACACTCTTACATTTAGGACAAACAGCAACATCAACAAACTTCCCCTTCGTCTTCAACTCATCAAGCCTTTGAACAAGCTTCTGTACATTTTTACTATCAGCCTTCTTTTCTTTTTGTACAAGTTCTTGTTTTTGTTTACTCTTAGCCCTTTGTCCAGACAACATGATCCAACTCTAATCTTTTTTACAATAGGTAAAACATCTATTAAATTCTCTTCAACAATTTTATTCTCAAAGTTTTCTTGGGTAGAGCGAACAAAGACAATAAGATCAATGAATTAAAAAAACCAATATTATCGTCAATTATTCCAAGTTATTCTTAGAGTCTTTTGGCATTAAAACAATAAACACCAAACTCCCAGCCAAAATCAATCCTGCAAATAATAAAAGAAGAGAAACATTTGACTCACCATACTGATTAAAAAGAAAACTAAAAACAAGCATTAACCCAGAAAGTAGTGTTATTCCAACAACACCAGCAGCTGACTGTTCAACCATAATCAAATCACATTTCAATAATGATTAACGTTAGATATATAATACCAAGTATTAGAACAACACATAATTTCCAATAGTTCAATGGTTTTCTAAGTTTTCTTTGGTAAAGTGACTTAAGACCACAAAAAGCACCTAAGATAGAAAAAAAGAGAATAGTTTGCTCTTCTAATACCAGCGTCTTTTTGTTAAAAAAACAGCTAAAACAATACAAAAAGCCCCTAAACCCATAATCACCAAGCTAAACGCATCCCAAGAAGTAATCCCACTCAAAACATACATCAAAGTTGAACCGAACACAAAAAAACCAAAAAGAAACAAACCCCAAATAAACCTAATTCTATTCTTATACCTTTGCTCCATAAAAATTCTAACCTACTATCTTTTCTTAAAGAGCAGAGGCACCCCCACAAATGGAAGTACCATCATCCACAACTCTACATTATGACCAAGAAACCAAGCATACCAATCACTCCAGCCACCAACACTACCAAACAAAAGCCACATCACATAAATGATCAAAAAGTACAAACCCAAAGAAGTAAGTATCAATCCAACTTTACTCAATTCTACAGTTTCCAGCTGTCCTTTGTCAATAGATTTCTTAGTGAAATAAGCAGAATAAAGACCAAGAACAAACAAACCAACAGTTGTTAAAACAAAACTAAAAATGTTAGCAGGATAAAGAAGAACATAATCAACTCCCTGAGCCAAAACAGCAACTACCCAACCACTAGCATTGTTAAACCAAACCATAAAAACGTAAACAGTACCAGCAATCAAACTCCATTTGATAACATTAGACGTTGGCTTGTTTGGATTAAGAGCAAAAAACAGTTTAACCAAAACAAAAGGAATCATCACTGACTCAAACAAAACAGGAATAGTACTACCTATAAAGAATGTAAACCCAAACTCTCCAACCCCAAAATTACTAAAAATATCCAAACCCCAAATCACAACCAGAAAAAGTGACAAGAAACAAACAGCTTCACCAAGAACAATCCACCTAAGTGACATCATAGTTTCTGGTTTTGAGAGATCTTTCCTAAATATGAAAAACAAAATAGTGATAACAGCAATAAAACCAGCTACTGCTCTAAATCCAAGACCAATAACACCAGCAGTGTCAGTTAACTCAATCCAAAATGTACCCTTAAAGATGTTAAATGCTCCTTTAATGAATTCATAAAAAGTGAACAAAAACCAAGTAAGAGCTACTATTAACAAACCTATTCTCAAGGGTGAACCTATTTTGTCTTCAGCCATAACTGCCTTCTCCTAATACAACTTTCAATTGTTTTTGATATATTATTCTTTTGGAATCCCCTTTATACTGATGAAAAGAATGAAATCTTGCACCTTCAAGAGTGTATAGATAGTTTTATAATTAGTTTATTCCATAAAAGCAATGAGAGTTAAGGGAGTTATCAGATTTGAATGAGAGTCAAATATCAAAATTTTTGTATACCTTTGAGGGAATAGGTGTAATATTAGCTGGATCTTTTTTAATAGCTTATTTATCAGGTCTTCCAACTAATGTTGTTAACCATTCTGATTCAACTTTAAGAATTGTATTATCCATATTTGGTGGTGTAGCAATTATTCTTGTTTTTGCAGGTCTTCTTATTTCAAAATTTACCAAAAGAGATTAAAGAAGATTATAAATAATTTATATTTTCTCTCATATTCTTTTTTAGTAAAGTTTACCTGAGCAGAGTGATCTAAGATCCCAAAAGCAACCAAACAAAAAATGGAATAATTTAAACAAAATGGTTAGCCACAAGAATCTCCTTTATGACAATTACACTTATTTTCAGAAATAGAAAGCTCAAGATCCATAAGCATATCAGTGATTTCTTCAACTACTTCAGTATCTCCTTTAGTTTTTGCTTTATCTAAAAGTAACAAAGCATCAGTTTTAACAGCCAAATTACTTTTCTCTCCTTTCCTGAAGCTCTGATAATCTTCTCTAAGTTTTCTAATGCTTTCTTGCATGATATATCAAATGATTTTTAATTAAACAGAATATAAACATAATCTCTCTCATACCGTATTTCAGTAAAGTTTACTAAACAAAAGAACTATCTTATCTTAAACTTAGAAAGCTTTTTAACTTTCTTATCCAGCTTCTTAAGCTTCTTCTTCCGCTCAGACAACTTATCTTGTTTAGACTTCAAAAACCAATAACCAAGAGCTAAATCCTCATCAGAAAGACCAGGCATAACAATCCAATTAATACAAAGAATAACAGCTGATTTCTATCTTTCTATTCAAAGTTTTCTAGGGTAGAGTGATCTAAACCATCAAAAAACAATCAGTAAAACTTCTTGATTACAGATCATAACAAAATAATAATAAGAGAAATAATCAGATAGAAAACTAAGATGTTTATAGATAATTTTGTTCCCTCAATAGATAAAACAGAACTAAAAGAAGGAACCATGAAAATGGTTACTGTTTCAGGAAAACATATTCTATTAACCAGAATTGATAATGAGATTTATGGTATCTCACACATTTGTCCTTGCATGAAATGTGATCTCGCACAGGGAAAACTAGAAGGTTATGTTGTTATTTGCCCTTGTCACGGCTGGAAATTTGATGTTAGAACAGGTGTCTATTTGAAAACAAAACAGAAGCTACTCACAACTTATAGATGTAAGATAGAAAATGGAAAAATCCATATTGAAATTTTCTAAGTTTTCTTAGGTAGAACAAAGCTAAGACACAAAAAGCAACCAAGAAGAAATAAAACATAAATAGGTGAAAAGAAAAAGAAGCAAATGGAGAGTTTTTATTGATTATCGAAATAGTCTTATCAGGTTTTCTTTTTCTGTTTATTATAATTACTCTCATCGTAAGCGAGGCATTTGGCTATAAAGTAATAAGTGATTTAGACTCAGACACAAAACTACAAGAGATAAACAATAATCCAAAAAAATTCAAAATAGGCAACATGCTAGCGTTCATAGAACATGGCAGCATCATTGCACTTGCCTTAATGTTGTTTCTTGCTTTTAATTCATATAGCATAATACTTGCTGTTATTTGGACAATCTCTCGAATAACAGAAGGCTTAATCGATTTCTATAATACAAAGAACTACTGGGGACTTCTCAATATAGCAAGACAATACAAGGGTACTAGTGGCGCTGAAAAAAAGTCGTTAAGTGATTTAGCTTGTAGAACTCTCAAAACAAAAAACTCTACTTTCGCATTTGCACAAATCCTATTCTCCATTGGTACACTCTCATATTCGATCCTTTTTGTTTCCTCTGGCGTTGTACCAGAATTTATTGGATGGTTTGGAATTGTTGCCAGCATTCTCTATGGCTTGGGTAATGGGATAATACTTGTAAAACCTAACAAAGCGATGAAGATCTTCCGTGTGGGTCTATTGATTTTGATTTTTGAAATAATCTTAGGTGGATGGCTATTATTTTCTACAATAATTTAGTAGAACATAAAACTAATACTAAACAAAACTACTCACTATCTCTTCTTAAACTTAGTAAGCTTCTTCATCTTCTTATCTAATTTCTTAAGCTTCTTCTTCTGCTTAAATACTCTATCTTGTTTAATCTTCAAAAACGAGTAACCAAGAGCTAAATCCTCATCAAAAAGACTAGGCATAACAATCCAATTATACTAAGTAAGACACTTGATTTCTGTCTTTTTATTCAAAGTTTTCTCAGGGTAGAACAAACCAAACCAAAATGAGACTCAGTTTTTTCTAATGGTTTTTAGTAGATCTATAGCATTAACAGGACAAACTTCAAAACAGCCACCACACTCCAAACAAACCAAATTATTAATTGAATAACAATTATCCATTGACCTCAAAACAGCCTTATTAGGACAAACATCAAAACACTTCCCACAAGAGATACAAGTATTATTAATTACATATTTTTGTAAAACACGGATTACTCCCCCAAAAACAAAATGAGTTCTTACAATTGGAGATTTTGATAATTCAAAAATTTCTCCTTCACCTTTGTATACTTGAAAAACCTCAAGTATATCACGCTTTTTACCTGGATATAAATCATTAAGAATTGGGTTTTGTTCAAATATTTTCTCCATTATTTTTCTTTGTTTACAGAATTTAATATCACCATTCACTCTAATGGCATTATAGTGTTTATCCAAGGCACAAATAGCAATTCTTGGAGTTTTTTTTAGTTGTCTATAAACTGATTTTCCCCTGCCGTGATAAAAAATAAGGTTTCTTTTTCTACTAGCATTATATCCATTATTCTATTTTGAGGTAATCCATTAGAAACAGTAGCAACTGATACTGATTTTATGCCCCTAAGAATATTAAATGCTAGTTGAACAATTTTATTCATCTAATTGAACCTCTTTTTAGATATATCCAAATCCTTGCAATGCATGAACAAGAATCACAAGATAGAAGAAGACAACAGATAAAACATGAATCAACCTCAAGAATCTACGTGATCCACCAGACACTAAACCATACCTAAGCAGAAAACCAGTAAAAACCAACAATCCCATAGAACCAAACAAACCAACACCACTACCCAAATCAGGATAAAACTCTAAAGGTCTACTTAACTGACCAGCAAAGTGAATAGATACCAGCATAAAAGCAAGCAAGTTGCCAAAAACGTGAACTCTCAAAAGAGATCTAAGACTATCAGATTTGGTTCTTTTTAGAATAGCAAAAAAGGGTGTAACAATTGCAACATAAAAAGATCCAATAATCACACCCCAATGATGAAAACGGTAAGATCCAACTACAAAACCTACATTTATCAAATCAAAATAAATAGTAAGCATAAAAATTAAAGAAACTAAAACCAGAAATGCTGCAAAAGTTAAACCAAGACGTTTCATAATCTTCACTTAAGATATTGTTTCTATTTTCAGGATATATAAAACTGTTTTTAGAAAAACCGTTAATGGAAAAAATAAACGTAGTAAAGGAGAATAAATAGAAATCTATTGCAATTAATTTGTTTTTTAGTAAAGTTTTCTAGGATTCAAAACTGATCTAATTTTTCAAATCTAAGTTTTTATGTGCAGAACAAAAAATTAATTAATCCCTTGATAATATTACAGCGTTATTACTGGAGCCTAAAAATGACCTATCAAGTATCACGCTATGGAGGCATTAATTATGGCAAATAATAAACCAAACGCCAAAAACAAAAGAAAGAACCAAGTTCTCTATGAATTAATAAAAAACTCAAAAAGAAGTGACCATGAAATAGCCAAAGTCATAGGAATATCACAACCCACAGTCACCAGACTCAGAAGTCAACTAGAAAAAGAAGGACAAATCCAAGAATACACCACAATTCCTAATCTCACTAGCATAGGATATTCAATAATGGCCATTTTCTTAATGAAATACAAGGCCAATGGAAAAAGAGCAAAAGAGATTACAGAAGAAATGGGTAATGGCAATTCTTTGTTTGCTTCAAGAGCTCAAGGAATGGGCAAGAACGCAATCTTGATTGCCCTCTTTAAGAACTACGGAGAGTATGCTGAATACCTCAACAACCTTTCTAGCAAATATGATGATATTGTTGAGGAATATGATTCCATGCTGGTTGATCTTAATGGTCCAATAATAAAATCTTTATCATTGAGAAATCTAGTAGAGAATATCCAAAAATAATTATCCATTATTCTTGATTGACTTATCCTTAATTCTCTTTTCTCTAAGTTTTCTTTGGGTAGAACAAACAAAGAACATCTATTATTATAAGTAATTATTTAATTTATCAAATATGACAAATAACAGCATGATACAAAAAATTCCAGATTCAATGGCTCCCTGTGGAGTCTATTGTGAAGCTTGTCCCTCTTTTAAAACAAGTTGTAATGGGTGTGGTTCTGAAAATAAAAATCAAAAGAGAACAAGTAAATGGAGCTGCAAAATACGAGTATGTTGTTTTGAAAAAAATAAGTATAGTTTTTGTTTTGAATGTGAAAATTTTCCTTGTAAAGATTATTCTAAAAAAATAAGTGAATCCCATAAGGGAGATAAGAGATATCAATATAGACATGAATTACCAAACAACTTGAAAAGAATACAAAAGATTGGAGTAGAAAACTGGTTAAAAGAACAAAAGACAAGATGGCAATGTCCTAAATGTCATGGAACTATTAAATTCTATCACTATAGATGTTCAAATTGTGGATTTAAAAAACAAATATAAATGAATCCAATAAGTTATTGAATAAAAAAATTTCTAATTATGCTTGTATTGTATTTCATTTTCTTCAGCTTGTTAGTACAATAATAGAATTTAGTTTTCTTGGGTAGAACAAACAAAAAACATAGAAGCTAAAACTAACGTAGTTTTCTAAGTACTATAACAGCCCCAACCAAAAACACTAAGAAAAGAATATAGAAAATAAGTCCATTAGTTAAACTATCCATTGGATTAAAAAGAAAACTAGACAAAGCAAGATTTAAAATCACACCAACAGATAAAAACACAGTTTCAGAATTACTAAGACCCCTATACTCATTATAAGCAAAGATCACAAGTACACTAGTCAAAGTAACAAATATCATATGAATACCCCCATCAAACAAAGTTTGAGACAAAAGTCTATTACCAATTGAAATAGCTATAAAATAAAGAGGAGCCCACTTCTTACCCTTAATAATCCAATAAAAGGCTAGTAGATTAAGAGGTATCATTATAGCTGCATTAATAGTTCCCAATCGAACATCCAATATAGAAATACGGGACTCAGGCAGAATATTCCACATTATTATTGAAAGTACTTCACCAATGATAGTCAAAGCTATCAAGATTAGGAAAATTTTATGTTTTATTCCTTCAGCGGGCATAGCTATTGATTTATAAATGTGTTATATAAAGTCTACTTTTATACCTAAAATTTCTTGGGTAGAACAAACAAAGAACACAAAAAACCAAATAGAATCTCTAAAGTCAAATCATTTAAGCTAAACCATTCATCTAATTATTTAGAAAAACAATGAAAAGAATCAGGATACTACTTGTAGCAACAGCAGCATTAATCCTGATAACAGCAATATCAATTAACTACTATTTTTCAACCGCACCGTTAACTCTATCATACAGAGGAGAAATTAGAAACGTTTATAGTCAGTATGGATTAACTGTTGAGTTTTATAATAATAGAACATTATTTAACGCTCAAGCTAAAGTGAGTTATTTAAGCACTAATGGAAGTTGGATAATAACAATCAAAGAATTAGGCATTGTAGATAAAAATCCAAGCCACATGGGATTTTATTTTCCTTTAGCAGATTTAGATTATACTAAAGATCCTGAATTGAACATTTCTCACAATAAGACTTATGAAATTTCTGATAACACCAATTTAGAATCAATAAGAATTGAAGCACATGGTTTTCTTAATCCTTAATATATTCTAAGTTTTCTAGGGGCAGAACAAACAAAGAACCAAAAGCAACAAAGCAGAAACTTTGAGAAATGTAGCAAACAAGTCAGAATAAGGTATCCAATAACATAAACTGGCTTTTTTTAGAACTTTTCAATAAATAATCTTATACTATTAGTTTACTTTCTCTTTTTCAAACTGGTTTTTTGTTGCTCCACAAACTGGGCAGACCCAATCATTAGGCAGGTCCTCAAAAGATGTCATAGGTTTAACACCTGAATCAGGATCACCTAGTACAGGATCATAAACATATCCACACACACTGCAAACATATTTTTCAGTGTTTTGGATTGGTTCTTTTATCTCTTTATTATAGGATGGAGCTGACTTAGGAGTAGTTCCACGCTTAACCAAATGATAAAAAGCATAAGTCATCTGAGGCTCATCACTTAAAGTTTTAGCGTCTACAATCTCACCAATAAACAAGCTATGAGTCTTAGCATCTATCTGATTTACTACTTTAGCTTCAACATAAGCAACTGAATAGTTCAAAACAATTCTGGTACCAGTCTCTCCAATTTGGTATTTTACATCTCCAAACTTGTCAAAATCTCTCCCACACTTAAATCCAAAATTACCAATAAATGACAAAGGAGCTTCCTCAGATAAAACAGAGACAGCAAACACTCCAGTCTCTTTGATTAACTCATGAGTATAATTTTGTTTATTAATAGAAATAGCAATCATAGCTGGTTTAGATGAGATCTGAATAACACTATTGGCAATTTGACCATTGCACCTATCATCCTTTCCAGAAGTAACTACATAAACTCCATAACTAATTTTACGCAAGCTTTTTGGATCCAACAAAATCACTCTCTTATACAAGTAAAAAATCTAAGTTATTTGTTTTATTATCAAGAAAATACAAATTAATAAAATGATAAAATGAATTTTCTAAGTTTTCTTTGGGTAGAACAAACAAAGAACACAAAATTAACGTAAATACCTCTACTTTAACAATTGAACAGAATTAAACTAATATCCTAATTCAACATTTCATTTATCAATAAAAAATTGAATGAAAAACACCACATTGCATAAAAACTTAAACATTAGGAGAAAAGTTAATAAATAAAAAACTACAAAATATAACACCTCAAACAAGGAACATAAAGTAAGTGAATACAAAAAATAAAGAAGTCAACTATCAGAGCTTATTTTTCCTTGGACTAAGTTTGCTATCAACTGGCTTGATTTTTACAGCTGCTATTAATCCAGCCTTTATCAGCATTATGGCATCTGGACTAGGCTTAATGGCAATTGCACTAGCTAATAGAGACAAATGGGCCAACATAAACCAACACACACAAGAGTAAATCAGAAATGACTACGCATTTTAGGAGGTGAAAAACAGAAGATGAAGTATAGAGTTCACAGATTTGACATAGACATGAATAAAGATCAAAGTAAACTGGAACAGTATTTGAATAACTTAGAAGGTGAAATTGTATCAATTATTCCAAGTGTTAATCCAAGGTTTACACCTGGAGGAATGGGAGCTAAAACTACTTTTCTATTAATAATAGAAAAAATCAAATAGAATTCATTCCTCTCTTTTTCTAGTAAAGTTTCTCTAAGACTCAAAACTGATCCTTAAGGGTCCTTTTAATATAACAATGGTTTGACAAGGGATTCAAATAGATTCAAGAAGTACAGAAAATAAAGCTCATACCGTATTTATTCTAAGTTTTCTTAGTAAAATTAATTAATATGGCACCTCTAATTTGCTAAATTACATAAAGGCGTTATTATTCTTTGAAACTCCTACCAGAAACAAAATGGAAAAAAACATTACTAATTAGCGTA
>Ga0255055_10002683_pt1 | contig 12341 bp, 9 predicted proteins | sample JV7_2_27_MG_FD_188633 | JGI IMG/M metagenome (GOLD analysis project Ga0255055, IMG submission 188633) | Seawater microbial communities from Jervis Inlet, British Columbia, Canada - JV7_2_27 | ecosystem: Environmental > Aquatic > Marine > Inlet | place: Canada: British Columbia | collected...
CCTCAATGAACTCAAAGAAGATTTAATTCCCTTGAGCGGTCAGGCATTTCGGCTGCTGATCCGGGAGCTGGAAGATGTGGAGTCCGGCTTTCAGCTGGAAGACCTGCTGGCGCTGATGAAGCGCTTTCTGCGCAGCGTAAAGCACCTGCAGTTCAGCCTTGAACAGCTGGAAAACATTGTGGACTTTGCGCTCACTATTGAGCCCCTGCTCAAGTCATCGGTACCGCAGTTGATCAACTACCTGGATGACCTCGAGCAAAAAGGTGTCATGCGAATTATCCAATCGACACTTGATGTGCGTGCCAAGATCGCCGCATCCTATAGCCCCGAAGACGTCGATCAGATCGGCGATGGTCTGGTGTCGCTATTGGGGCTGGCCCAAAAGCTCAGTGATCCGCAGGCCCAAGCCTTTCTGCAAAAGATGGCTGCATTACCGTCAAAAGTGGATCTGGAGAAAGCCAAACCGGTGGGACCTTTTGGTATGCTGGGAGCCCTGTCCAGCAAAGAGGCCAGACAGGGGCTGGGGGTGCTGATGGAATTGACCAAGGCCATGGGTGGGCTGAAAAACGGCGGCAGCAGCTCAGCAGCTGGAGAATCAGAACCGATAGCTTAAACGCAAAGATCAGCAGGGTGCCACGATAAGACCTCGCACCCTGCTCATTTCGAAAAAATGGTTGCGGTGAACTGCGGGCTATTGCCTTTTTCCAATAGTTCTGGCATAAAAGGCATAAAAATAATTGGCTTTGGGCCTAAATTTGCTGGAGAACGAATATGGAAAAACAGATGGTTCAATGTGAGGATGGGCGCCGCAGACAGGCGCGTATCCACGGAGCTCCTAAAGAAGAAGGCGGCTTTAGGGTTTGGAAGGCCGGTGTTCGGTTAAAAGGCAAGCACGTTTCCGGAGAGGCCTGGTACAGTTATCAAACCAAGACCTGGTATTTTATCTCCGATCCGGAAGGCAAACACAGCCATCTGATGGACCGGATCAGTGATACCCTCCGGGGTGAGAAGCTCGGCAAATTGCGGGATCAGTTAAAGCAGCTGGGGTCGCGCCAGAACATTGAACAAAAAAAGATCGCCCAACATCGCAAATCTTTAGAGGGTATCGAAAGCGAAATTAAAGCGGTCGAAGGCGCTATCGCCAAGATTGAAAAAAGGGTTCCTATGGAATCCGGGACATCGCTGCAATATTCCCCGGCGATCAAAAGAAATTAATCACCGCAACGTTCAATTTGCCTGATTGACCAGGCCTGCTGCAAAGGCCTGTCCGGCAAGATCATAAGCCGAATGCGACCACATCAGAAGCGGTATACCTTCTTGGTTGGCTCGATCAATGGTTTCCTGATCGGGTGTCTGGCCCCCGGTGAGAACAATCGCCGCCATTTCATGCAATACGGCCACATTGACAATATTCTGGTGGGTTTGCACCGTAAGCCATATACAGCCGGTAGGCGCATTGGCCATTACATCACTTAAAAGATCACCGCAATACCCGCCTTGAATTTGCCGCTTGAGCTCATTTTGCCCTGCTGCCACGTATAAATTAAAACGGTCTACGAATTCTTTGACATTCACGGCTTAATCACCCTTTCGTTTTTGATGTTAATCGGTTGAGCCCGTTGCCCGTTAGCCCGTTTGCCGGTTAAATAAAATCAGTAATTTTCCTTTTTTAACGGGCCTAATCCCGCCTTCGGTAGGACAAACCTGAAGATGTAATCTACTACTTTTGAGATAGCTTCTGCTCACTATCATCTGTAGCTAAATGATTGGTAATGATAGGTAATGTATAGTTTATAAAAATTCAAGCTCTTTTTGGCAATCCAATCAAAAGCGCCATTTGATTGGAATTGATTTATCAGGCCCTTTTCGTTATAGTGAAATCGCGATCCGGCAAGTTCTGATTGCGGTATACTTTTTCCTATTGTTGAATCTGATTATGGCCTCAAAAAAGCAACCTCTTGAAAATGAGTCTTCAACACCAACCGCTATTCCGGGACTCAATCTAAATCAGCTGGTCGACCACCTCCCCTGCTATATTACCATTCAAGACCGCGACCTTCGAATCCTTTTTGTTAATGATAAATTTAAAAAGGACTTTGGGAATGGGGTCGGCAAAAAATGCCACACGGTTTATAAATGCTCAGCGGATATATGCCCCAATTGTCCGGTCCAAAAATCCTTCGAGGACCGCTGCGCCCATATTGCCGAGGAGACGGTAAAGCTGGCTAACGGAGGCATTTCTCAGCTTCTCATTCAAACATCACCCATTATCGATAAAAACGGCGTTGTCACCGCCGTTATCGAAATGGCCACCAACATCACCCAGCAAAAAAAAGACCGCAAGGAGCTGGTCACCCTGGGCCAATCCATCGCGCTGTTATCCCACGGCATCAAAAACATACTGGAAGGGCTGCAGGGCGGTGCCTATATCGTTGACGAGGGGTTTAAAGACGGTGATATCGCAATGGCCCAAAAAGGCTGGAATATCGTGAACAAAAATATTTTCGATATTGCCGATGTGGTTCAAAATATTTTGTATTCATCAAAAGATCGTCCGCTGAAATACGAACGCGTATCTCCCGGTCAACTGGTAAAAGATTCATTGGCCTTATTCCGCGAAAAAGCCGCGGGCTTGAATATCGAGCTTAAAGAGCAAATCAATGAGTCCGTACCCGGGGTTCGCCTGGACATCGCCAGCATTCGTCGGATGCTAAACAATCTGATCTGGAATGCGCTGGAAGCATGTCTGAATGACAAACAAAAAAATGATCATTTTGTCAGCGTTAAAACGGACTTGCTGGATGACGATCATTTTATTTTCGAAATCGCGGATAATGGCATCGGTATGGATCAGGACACCCAGCGCAATATTTATGAAGAGTTTTTTTCAACCAAGGGCAGTTCCGGAACCGGGCTCGGCCTGACAGTGGTGGAAAAAGTCGTCAACCGCCACGGCGGGAAAATTGAGGTGACGTCGACTCCGGGAAAAGGCACTACATTTAAACTGATTTTTAAGATAAAATAACTTTTAGGTACAGCCTGTATCTATATAATCCCTTGACGAAATGATGCATTTAATCATATATATCATAGCGCTTGACTAGGGTATAGCTTTAGCTGGATCCAGGTTCCGGGACATTATCATTATTTTTACATGATGCCAGAAAGAGCAAACCATGCAAAAAAACCTCAAAATCGTTATGGTCGATGATAACGCGGATTTCCTTTTTACCATGGAAACCTTTCTTCAAAGAAATGATTTTGAGGTACACACGGCTGATGACGGTCAAAAGGGAATTGATTTAATCAAAAAGGAGCGCCCCGATGTTATTTTGCTGGATATCATGATGGAGACCCTGTTCTCTGGATTTGAGGTTTGCAAGCAGCTTCGGTCCGATGATGACTTGAAGGATATTCCCATCATCGGTATCTCCGCCATGGGAGATGAACTGGACATCAACTACAGCCAATGGCCGGACTATGAATATTTCCGGCCGGACACATTTTTAGAAAAGCCGGTCGACAAGCAGCGGCTGCTGCAGCTGATTCCGGAAGTGATCCAGAAAGCGCAGAAACGTAAGCGCAGTCCCAAATGGAAAAAAGAAATGGAAAAAGATTGGGCCAAAAAAGCGTCTCAAACCTAGTAACAGGGGATGCCACCTGATAATGTTCGATTATCTCTTCTACACCTCTCTTACTGTATTTCTCCTCGGTTTAATCTATAAGATTTCAACCTGGTTTACCAAGAAAATCGGGATCTTAGGAAAGGATATCACAGCTGCTCAACGGGTGCAGGCAGCGGCCAGGGGCGCAATCGGTGTAATTTTCAGCTCAAAGATCCTCATGCTTTTCAAGGCTGTTGTGCTGGATGTCTTATTGCAACAGCGCACTTTAAAAGAGAGCTTTCCCCGCTGGCTGGCGCACATGTTGATATTTTACGGGTTCATGCTGCTGCTGCTGATGCACGCCCTGCAATCAGTCGTGTCCGAAGCGTTATTTAGCGATTATTATGCATCGGTAAATCCGTTTTTCTTTCTGAGGGATTTTTTCGGCGCCATGGTGCTGGCCGGTGTGATCCTGGCGGCAATCCGCCGTTACCTTGCAAAGCCCCGGCGGCTTAGAACAGGCGGTATGGATCATTATGCCATTGCAATTGTGGCGGTTATTTTGCTGTCCGGAATCGTCCTGGAAGGCCTTAAAATTACCTCTCACTCCGAATTTATGATAATGGTCGAAGACTATGCCGGTCTGGATGATGAAGAGGAGATTCAAGCCCTTGAAACCGTCTGGGTAAAAGACTACGGCACGATTTCACCCAATATCGAAGCTCCCTTTGACGAAGAGCTCTTAGAGATCGGCCGTGAAATACACGAGGAAAGCTGTTTGGAGTGTCATGCGTCTGCAAAATGGGCGTTTAACAGCTTTGCAACGGCCAAACTCATCAAACCAATGGCCTTATGGTTGGATGAAAAGGACGGTGTCAACCTGTTGTGGTATATTCATTTCATCGCCTGTTTCCTCGGGCTGGCCTATCTGCCCTTCAGCAAGATGTTTCACATGTTTGCCACTCCTTTGAGCCTGATTGCCAACCGGGTTATGGATCCGGCTAAATCTTTGCCGGCCAATATCCTCACGCGCCAGATCATGGAACTGGATGCCTGCACCCACTGCGGAAGCTGCAGTCTGAACTGTTCGGCGGCTATGGTGTATGAGGCCATCGGCAACGAATACATTCTGCCATCCGAAAAAATGGTGCTGCTCAAGACACTGGCTTCCGGCAAGAAACCGGATGAAGCGCAGATGCGAGCCATCCAGGAGGGGGTCTATCTGTGCACCAATTGCGATCGCTGTACGGTGCGTTGTCCGTCCGGAATCCGGTTAAAGGAATTATGGTACAGTGTCCGCGAAGCGTTACTGGAAAGCGGGCCGGCGCTGCCCCATGTTTTATCACCCTTTTCCTTTGCAAGGGGATTAATCATTCAAAAAACCCTTCCGGCCGATACGTATGCCCATCCGATCGAAAACGCCAGACAGGCGGTTGGCGGCCGGTTTGCCAAATTGATGAACCCCGACACCCCTCTGCCGCTAAATGCGCAGAGGAACGAAGAATCTCAGCCGACCATAAAGGACACCACCTATACCCATTGTTTTAGCTGCCAGACCTGCACAACAGTGTGCCCGGTGGTCGCCAACTATGATGACCCCGAACAGGTGCTCGGACTGCTGCCCCATCAAATCATGTGCAGCCTGGGCCTGGGATTGACTGAAATGGCATCCGGTGCCCGCATGAACTGGGATTGTTTGACCTGTTACAAATGCCAGGAAAACTGCCCGCAGCAGGTCGAGGTGTGTGATGTCTTATATCGACTGAAAAATACCGCCGCAGCATCCATCGAGCGGTAACCGCTCAATGAATGGTTATTGGTTATCAGTTATGGGTTATTCGTTAATGTCCATTCAATGATCCGAATAACCAAACGTGTGGCAATTAAATTTGGGAATGAGCAATTTTTTCGAAGAGCACGGCCGCACAAGGGGTTTATTCCGAGGCGTACTTACAATACGTTGAGGAATTAAACCCCGCGGAGAACACAGCTCTTCGGAAAAAGGGCCATTTCCAAAGGAAAACAAATATGAAATTTGCTTTGTTCCACGGTTGCAATATTCCGGCGCGGCTCGAACAATACGCCGATGCCACCGAAGCGGTGTGCACCCGCTTGGGCATTGAACTGGTTGAAATGACTCAATTTTGCTGCTGCGGGTATCCGGCCCGTAACACGGATCATCGCGCCTATGTTCTTTCGGCCGCCAAAAATTTAGCGGTGGCAGAACGATCCGGCCTGGATATGCTGGTGATGTGCAAGTGCTGTTACGGCAGCTTAAAAAAAGCTGAATATTTTTTAAATCAGGATCAGGACTTAAAAACGGAAATCAACCGTTTGCTGGCCAAAGAAAATCTGGAATATAAAAATAAGATCCAGGTCAAACATCTGCTCTCGGTTTTGTATCATGATGTGGGCCTTGATCAATTAAAAGATAACATTTTAAAAACATACAGCGGACTGCAGATCGCGGTCAGCTACGGGTGCCATGCCTTGCGGCCGAGCGCGGTGACGGGTTTTGACGATCCCGTATTACCGAAAATCTTTGACGAACTCGTCGAAGCCACCGGCGCGTTCAGTGTGGAGTGGACGCATAAATTGGATTGTTGCGGTGCCCCTCTGACCGGCATCAATGATCAGCTGGCGATGGAAATGGCCCAAAAAAAGATAGACAGTGCCCGGGAAGCCGGCGCCCAGTTTATCTGCACGGCCTGCCCCTATACCCAGCTGCAGCTCGACGGTGTTCAAATGCGCATGGCGGCTGATTCCGATAACGGTCAACCGCTGGCACCCATTCTGTATCCGCAGCTGCTGGGTTTGTGCATGGGCATTGATGAAAAAACCCTGGGTATCTCTAAAAATGAAATTAACCTTTCCGGTATTACATCATTCTTAATGGCGGAGTAATTATGTCAAAAACAAATACAGGTGCAGTCATGGTGGTCGGCGGCGGTATCGCCGGAATGCAGGCAGCTTTGGATCTTGCCGATTCCGGTTATTATGTCTACCTGGTGGAAAGTTCAAGTTCCATCGGCGGCATGATGTCGCAGCTTGATAAGACCTTTCCCACTAATGACTGCGCGATGTGAATTATATCGCCCAAACTGGTCGAGGTCGGCCGGCACATCAACATCGAATTGCTGACGCTTACCGAGGTGCAGCGCATTGACGGCGAAGAGGGCAATTTTGAAGTCAAATTAACCCAAAACCCTCGCTACGTCGACATGGACAAGTGCATTGCCTGTAATGCCTGCGCCGAAAAATGCCCCAAAAAAGTTTCCAACGCCTATGACGCGGGTCTGGATAAACGCAAGGCGGTTTACGTGCAGTATCCCCAGGCGGTCCCGCTAAAATATGCAATCGATGCCGATACCTGCATCTATTTCCTCAAGGGCAAGTGCAAAGCCTGTGAAAAATTTTGCCCCACCGGCGCCATCAACTTCGAAGATCAAAAAAAGGATATATCGTTAAATGTAGGTGCCGTTGTTTTAGCCGCCGGCAGCCAAACGTTTGATCCGGCCACCTACGATACGTACGGCTATTCAAAATCTCAAAATATCGTCACCAGCCTGGAATTTGAGCGAATCCTGTCGGCCTCCGGGCCCTACAGCGGGCATATGGTCAGACCGTCGGATAAAACCGAGCCTGAAAAAATTGCCTGGCTGCAATGTGTGGGCTCCAGAGATACCCATCACGGCGCCCGTGGATACTGCTCCGGCGTCTGCTGCACCTATGCCGTCAAGGAGGCCATTCTCGCCAAAGAGCACAGTAAAAACGGTCTGGATACGGCCATCTTTTACATCGACATTCGAACCTTCGGCAAAGATTTTGAACGCTATTATAACCGTGCCAAAGATGATCTGGGCGTCCGCTTTGTCAAATCGCGCATTACCCACGTCGAGCCCATGGATGAAAACGGTAAACACATCATTCGCTACGTCGACCCGGCCGGCCATACCCGGGCTGAAGCGTTTGATATCGTTGTGCTGTCAGTGGGCTTAGGGCCGCGGGAGCAGGCTATATCCCTGGCCAAAAATATGGATATTGATTTGAATCATTATCAGTTCGCCAGGGCCGGGGGATTTGATCCGGTCCAGAGCTCGCGACCCGGCATCTATGTTTGCGGCGCCTTCACAGAGCCGAAAGATATTCCGACTTCGGTGATCGATGCCAGTGCCGCTGCCGGCAAGGTCGGAATCCGGCTTTCGGATGCCAGATGGACTCTGACGAAGACCAAAGAGCTGCCCGAAGAAATCGATATCAAAGGCGAGCCCCCGCGAATCGGTGTTTTTGTATGCTGCTGCGGGACCAATATTGCCGGGTTTGTCGATGTGCCGGTTGTGGTAGAATTTGCCAAAACCCTGCCCAATGTAGCCTATGCCGAGCAAAATCTGTTTAGCTGTTCCCAGGATACCCAGAGTCAAATATCATCCATAATAAAAGAGCATCGTCTCAACCGGGTTGTGGTGACTGCCTGCACCCCCAAAACCCACGAACCGCTTTTCCAGGAAACCCTGAGCAACGGGGGGTTGAATAAATATCTTTTCGAGATGGCCAATATTCGCAACCAGTGCTCATGGGTTCACAAAAACGATATGGACAAAGCCACCGAAAAGTCCAAGGACCTACTTCAAATGGCGGTGGCCAAGGTGGCGCTGCATGAGCCCCTGGTGGAACCCAGGATGGAAATCAACCAGGCCACACTGGTCATCGGCGGTGGCGTTGCGGGCATGACAGCCGCCAAAACCCTGGCTGCGCAAGGATATAAAACCTATCTGGTTGAAAGAAACGGGCAACTGGGCGGCCAGGCACGCAATCTGAATGAAACCTGGCAGGCAGAGCCCGTCGCCCCGTTCCTGAAAGATTTGATAAATGACGTTGCATCCGCTGAAAACATCGAGATATTTTTAAACGCCAGCGTCGACAGCGTCGATGGATTTATCGGAAATTTTAAAACCACGATTCAGACCAACGGTGACAGCAAAGTTTTAGAACATGGTGTCACCCTGATCGCCTCGGGTGCCGAAGAGTTCAAACCGGACGATTATCTGTACGGTCAGGACCAGCGAGTGCTGACCGGCCTGGAGCTCCAGAAGAAATTATTGAACGGAGATGAGTTAGATTCCTGTCGCACAGCGGTATTTGTCCAGTGTGTGGGCTCGCGTATTCCCCAGCGGCCATACTGTTCGAAAGTATGCTGCACCCAATCCTTAAAAAGCGCCTTGAGCCTCAAGTCCAAAAATCCCGCTATGGATATTTTTATTTTGTACCGGGATTTGAGATCTTATGGTCTGCGCGAGGACCTTTATCGCGAAGCGCGCAGCCAGGGAATCAAATTCATCCGCTATGATAACGATAATGGAATCACAGTCAGCTCAGCCGATGATGGACTGCAAATTACGTTTGCGGATCGCGTTCTGAGGCGCCGGATGGTCATCTACAGCGAACTTTTGGTCCTGGCCAGCGCCATGGTGCCGGAAAAAACCAACCCTCTGGCGCCAATGTACAAAGTATCTCAAAACGCGGACGGATTTTTTATAGAAGCCCACGTCAAACTGCGGCCCAATGATTTTGCCACCGACGGCGTGTTCGTCTGCGGCCTGGCGCATGCGCCCAAACCCATCGAGGAGTCTATTTCTCAGGCCCAGGCCGCTGCCTCCAGAGCCGTTACGGTTCTATCAAAGCTCGAGATTTCGGTAAGCGGAACAGTTGCGTTAGTGGATCCGAATCTCTGCAGCAGCTGCGGGGTTTGTGTGGAGGTCTGTCCTTATTCGGCGCCTAAATTCAATGAAAATACCGGCAAGGCCGAAATTCAACCTACCCTTTGCAAGGGCTGCGGGCTGTGCGTGGCCTCCTGCCGCTCAGGGGCCATTCATCTGAAAGGCTTCGAAACCGGTCAGATTATGGCCATGCTAAAAACATGCTTGTTTGAGGAGGTGCCGGCTGAGTCGACTTTTAGTTGATTACACCTTAATGTTGATGTCGCTGCACTTTATCATTTTGGTTTCAGGTGTCAGTCGTCTGGTTCAGAGGTTCAACGTTCAACGTTCAAAGGTTAGATAACAGCAGAAAGAGGTCAGATGTTAGAAGACATTGGACAACAGCCAGAAACCTGGCACTTAAATCCTGAAACTTCTGAACCCTGAACCCGGGAACTGACACCTGACACCTTAAAGAGGTAACCAAAAACCTGAAACCTTAGTGATTAAAAGATCGTCAATCACCTGCAAGTGGGAGAAGAAATGAAGACATTTACGGACTTGGTTAGAGAGGTTCAAAAACCGGGGCTTTGCCATCGCTGCGGCGGGTGCGTTACCTTTTGTACGGCTATAAATTACGGTGCATTAAAATTGGATGAGGAAGGCAAACCCCGTTATGCGGAGAAAGCCAAATGCATCGAATGCGGGTTGTGCTATGCCATTTGCCCGGAAATCGCCGAACTGGATGAAGAGACAAAGGAAAAGCTGGGATGGTCCCCGCCCATCGGACGCGTCATCGGAACCTGTATTGCGCAGGCAACAGATGAAAAAATCCGCAAAAAAGCCACCGATGGCGGTGTGGTGACCGCCCTTTTGCTGCATCTGTTAAAACGTGGCCGCATCGACGGCGCCATTGTGACGAAACAATCCGGCCCATTCCAGCGCGAACCGTTTCTGGCCGTCTCAGAAGAAGATATTATCAGTGCCGCCGGTTTTTTCTTTGATACATCCCATGGCATGACCAGCTTCAGCGACCATTATTTAATCTACTCGCAGATCAAAGGATTTGATCCTTTGATCAAAAAAGGTTTACGGCGAGTTGCCTTTGTGGGCACCCCCTGTCAGATAAAGGCCGTCAGAAGAATGCAAACCCTTAACATTATCCCTTCCGATACGATCAAATTTTGCCTGGGGCTGTTCTGCTCGGGCAATTTCATTTTTGGAAAAGAACAACAGAAAAAAATTGCTGAAATTGGCGGATTTCAATTTAAAGATGTCAAAAGAATAAATATTAAAGAAGAGCTCATCGTGCACCTCAACAGCGGGGATGTTAAAACCATTATGCTCGATGAGCTCGAATTCATGAAGCGTTTTGCGTGTTACTTCTGTCCGGATTATTCGGCCGAGTACGCCGATCTGTCCTTCGGCGGCATCGGTGCCGAGGAAGGCTGGACAACCGTTCTTACCCGCACGCCTGTCGGCCGGGCGATTCTTGCCGATGCGAAACCTAAAGCCATTGAGGTAACCTGCCAGAAGGATTTTCCCAAAATGGCTGCGCAGGTGCTTAAAAAAGTGCATAAATGGTCTGCCCGCAAAAAAGATATGGCGGCTAAAAGCAGAAAATTGCTGAACACCAAATATCCCGGCATCAAGAAAGATACTTGATTTTCAGCCATCCTCATCTTTCAATCCTTTTCAAAGTTGGAAAAATCCAAACTTCCAGTAGTTACCACAGGGAAAATAATATCCACACTTTTTAGATAAACATTTTTTAGATTTTAATAAGATATCCATATAAATTTTGGATTAAGGATTCATAGCCGACATCCACAATTCAGTGAAAGTGCAGATTGGGAAAGGTAATATACAGTTTGAAACTATGGAGTTATGTTACTCCGATAAGCGAGCAGGAAAGCGAGCTAATTACAAGCCTTTACGATCGGTTAAAACTGGTGACCCACAACAGCCGTTTTCTGATCCTGCCCGACCTCTTTAAGGAAACCCCAGATCCGCGGCTACCTGGCTATCTCGGGGTGGGCCAAAGGCCTTGGACAAAAGGCCCGGCAGCGTTTCGGCTGCCGATACCAAAACAAGCGCTACATCCTACCGAGCCTGGCCATTGATGGAAAAACCATGTGTAACGCTATCGACGATCAAGTCTATCAGACTCACATCATGAGTGAAATCGTCCATGGCATTACCAGCCGAACTCCTAAGCATGCCGACCTTTAACGCGTGCTTGCCATCAACCGTGGCTACTGGAGCATCGAAAACAGCTGTCATTACATTATCGATTGGAGCTATGACGAAGATCGCAGCCGGATACGCAAGGAGCACGGCCCGGAAACTATCACGCGCTTGCGGCGTTCTGCCATTCGCGTCATTAAGTCCAAAGGTGTACCTAGTGTCCCGCACACGTTTACCGAGGCGATGGAATGCGTACGCGCGTGTGTTTGCGCGTGCCCGCGCTTTGCTCAAACGCAAAATGAACGCTTTTTACGCTATCCGCACCGGTGCTCTAAAAAAATACCCTAAATGCTTGTCGCATGTCTTAGTAAAAAAAACGCTCAATGACGGTTAAATCCGATTCCCGGTTTCATCGAAAAATAAGATTTTCTCCGGGTCAAAACCCCATTTCACGCGGTCTTCCAATTTATACGCGTGTCCTATGCTCTGGATGGAGCGTAGAACATTGCCTTCGGTCAGGGTAACGTCATAAAGTTTCTCCCTTCCCTGGGTCTCCACGAAGCTAATGGTTCCTTGAACCATGTTCCCCAGATCCGGTTGCAGATATTCGGGACGAATGCCGATGATCACCTTCCGCTCTGCTCTTGTCTGCTCAGAGGCGACGGCGGATCCCACATCAAACTGGAGGTCGCTGCTTTCAAACCGATTGCCGCGGATGACCCCTTTGTGAAAACTAATCGGCGGACTACCGATAAACCCGGCCACGAAAGTATTTATCGGCTCGTTGTACATTTCCTGGGGGGTGCTGATCTGTTGAATCTTGCCCTCGTTCATCAGGGCGATGCGGTCGCAC
>Ga0255055_10002684_pt1 | contig 12335 bp, 16 predicted proteins | sample JV7_2_27_MG_FD_188633 | JGI IMG/M metagenome (GOLD analysis project Ga0255055, IMG submission 188633) | Seawater microbial communities from Jervis Inlet, British Columbia, Canada - JV7_2_27 | ecosystem: Environmental > Aquatic > Marine > Inlet | place: Canada: British Columbia | collected...
GGGAGTGGGGGGCAAATTCGTTGTTGTGTGTTATTGTAATGACCCATCAAACTATATTTTGCCAAAAATAAAGGTTTTTTCTGGATTTTTTTGAAAATATGTTACGGGTGGTGACATTGATTTATAAGGGAATTGTGATGCCGGGTACAAATAAACCGAGATCGTCCCTTACACGGCCTCTGAGGGCCTCCTACGGGCATATAACAGATGTTATGTCCGTTACCTGATATGGGCAAATGGTTAAAATTCCCCATGAAGCCCAATAAGAAGTTCAAGCAGAAAAAGACTATGGATGCCCCTGGTATGGGCAGGTACACATTGAATAAGCCTAGCCCCAAGAAAGACACAGGAAGGAAGCGATAATGGTTGATGTCTTAAACACTGGCAAATGGGTTCCAGAGCAGGCTTTATTAGAGGCCATGAGCATTCATGATGAAATGGATCATGTTGCTATTGTTTATATGCGGAAGGGTGATTTGAAGGGAACCCCGCATTTGACTTGTTCTTCCATGACCCCCTCGGATATGAACTTTCTGGGATTTGCCTTACAGGAGCATTCTTTATCACACATGAAGGACCATGATTAAGACATTCATATCCTGGTTATATCTGAAAGTGGTTTATATGCCTGCTTTGAAAGAAAAAATAGAAAAACAGTATCCGGGGGCGAAAGTGACTTGTTCTCATAAAACAGTGGAAGACCCTGAATTAGAGGGTCGTTTAATGCGTCAGGCATGTTTTGAGAGGGAAAGGATTCCCGATGACCATCTACATTGATGGTAGTTTAACCGAAGAAACGGTACATGGCTTTACAGGCGGATATTTAGCCGCTAATTACGATAATCCCCGGCCTATTCCTGATTTTCACATGGAAATGTGGGAATTATGCTGTTCGAGTGCGCCAAAGGTCGCTATAGCAGCACCAAGAGAACACGCTAAATCTACCGCCATTACTCACGCTTTCATCCTGACAGCGGTTTTGAGCGGATTAAAGGATTTTGTCTTACTGGTTTCCGGTACAGAATCTCAAGCCTCTGAGTTCTTGATGAGCATCAAGTCTGAGCTTGAGCATAACAGTCGTTTAAGAAAAGATTGTGGAGTCAAGACTTTTCTTAAAGAGACTGAGACAAATATCATCGTTTTGATGAATGACGGAAGGAAATTCCGTATTCAGGCTAAAGGGTCTGAACAAAAGGTCCGGGGCATTAAGTGGGAAAACAAGCGCCCTGATCTGATTGTTTGTGATGATCTGGAAGAAGACGAGCAGGTAATGTCTCCTGAGCGACGCGAGAAGTTCAGAAAGTGGTTTATGAATGCCTTGGTGCCTTGCGGGTCTGATACCTGTCATATCCGGGTTGTCGGCACAATTCTCCATCTAGACTCCATGCTGAACCGGCTTATGCACAATAAGGCGTGGAAGAAGCTGTTCTATGCCGCCCATGATGATAGCTTTGAGGATCTCTTATGGCCGGAAAAGTTTTCAGAAGAACGCCTAAAAGAGATTCAGCTTGGATTTATCGAGGATGGCAATCCCGAGGGCTATTCCCAGGAATATCTGAACCAACCCGTAGATATTAAACGGGCCTATTTCAAGTCTGATTATTTCTATGATTTTGACAGGGATTCGGATGGTGAGTGGATCAAGCCGAATCTTGAGTATTTTGCTGCTGCTGACTTTGCAATTTCCGAGAAGGAAAAGGCTGATTTTACGGTAATTATCGTAGGTGGTGTAGATCCTAGTGGAATCTTACACATTGTCGATGTCAACCGCTTTAAGACCGAAGACGGCATGTTGATTATTGATGAACTGATTGCTACTCAAAAACACTGGAAACCCCGTCTGTTTACTTTTGAGACGGCGCAGATTGACAAAGCGATTGGATCATTCCTTGACAAAGAGATGAGAAAGCGCCGTGTGTATCTGCCTATTGAGAAGGTAACACCCACTCAATCAAAGACCATGCGGGGTAGGTCTATTCAGGCCATGCATAGGTCTGGTGCCATCAAATACGACAAGAAAGCGTCGTGGTGGGACCGATTTAATGCTGAATTGATGATGGTTGCTGATTCAGGGCCGAGAGGAAAGCATGACGATCAATTCGATGCTTTTGCTTATTTGGGCTTGACAATTGACCAGCATTACGAAGCTCAGTCAGAAGAAGAGGAAGAAGAAGAGGCTTATGACATAGCCTTTGACGAGTTCCACGATCAGGGCAGAAACCATGTTACAGGATATTAAGGCTAAATGGAATTAACAGCACGCCTGAAGCTAAACGATTTACAGGACAGCGAGAACATAAATGAGCTTCTAACCGAAGAAGACTCATCGAAAATTGGCCTGCACGTCACAAGCACCTATAATATAGATAAAACTTCCCGTCAGGAATGGGAAAAGAAGAATAAGGAGTCTGAGCAATTAGCCCTTCAGGTTTCAGAGCCAAAGACATATCCGTATAAAAAGGCATCAAACGTCAAGTTTCCGTTATTGACCATTGCTGCCATGCAGTTTCAGGCAAGGGCTTATCCTGCTTTGGTAAAAGCACCTGATCTGGTCAAGTTTCGTAAACAGGCTAATGACCCTGATGGGCTGAAAGCAGCAAGGGCAAATCGTGTTTCCACCCATATGTCTTATCAGCTTCTTGAAGAAGATGAGGTATGGGAAGAAGACGAAGACAAGTCCTTACTGGTTGTGCCGATCTTGGGCTGTGCGTTTAAGAAGAGTTACTATGATAAAGCTAAAGGACATAATTGTTCTACGCTGGTTCTCCCTAAGAATTTGGTGGTTCACTATTACGCGAAATCAATTGAAGATTGCGCAAGAAAAACGGAAGTATTTGAACTATACCCTAACAAGATTAAAGAAAGACAATTACGGGGCGTATTTAGTACTTTTGATCTGCCTAACGAATCTATCGGGGCACCAAAGGACACCGACAAACGCCAGGGACTTAGCGCGCCTGCGCAAGACACAGATAGCCCGCGCACACTCCTTGAACAACATTGCTATCTCGACCTTGACGGAGACGGATACAAAGAGCCATATGTAGTTACTGTTCACAAAGATACGTCTAAAGTCTATCGAATAAAGTCCCGCTTTGAAAAGGTAACAACCAAACAGTCAGAAGAAATAGAAGAAATTCAAAAGCGGATTCAGGCATTACGCGAAAGTGTACAGCCCAATGAGCAGGCAGGTGTAGAAGAACTTGCTGCTATTCAAAGAACAGAAAGCACAATCCTTGATCTTGAAATACAGGTTGAGTTTATTGCACAGCAAAAACCTAAAGTCTTAAAGATTGATGCAACTGAGTATTACACCAAGATACCTTTTATCCCCTCTCCTGATGGTGGCTTTTATGACATAGGGCTTGGTCAGTTATTGGGCGATATGGGTAATGCAGTAAATACCCTTATAAATCAGCTAATTGATGCCGGTTCTTGGGCTAATAGTAATACTGGCTTTATCGGTAGAGGTGCAAGAGTTAAGGGTGGTAAGTTACGCTTTGCGCCGAATGAGTTAAAGCAGGTAGATGTAGCTGGCGGAACATTACGAGACAACATCGTAATGATGGAGTTCAGTGAGCCCTCTGCTGTTTTGTTTCAGTTGTTAGGTCTTTTGATAACTTATTCAGAACGGATAGGTTCTGTTACTGATGCAATGGTTGGGGAGAATCCCGGCCAGAACACTCCAGCATACAACATGCAAGCCATGTTGGAGCAGGGCCTTCAGGTCTTTAACGGCATATTCAAAAGGATATATCGTTCCAAGCGAGCGGAGTTCAGAAAGCTCTACAAACTGAATGCCATTTATCTTGATAAGGAAACCTATTTCTCTTATCACGATTCTGATTCTAAAGTTCTGGCAACAGACTATACGGCAGACCCGAAAGATTTAATCCCTGCGGCTGATCCTAATGCCTTTTCCAATAAGGAAAAGATGCAGAAGGCACAGATGATTGCTGAACGGTCACAAATGGTTGCCGGGTACGATCCCGTTGAAACTGAAAAAAGGCTTCTGGATGGCATGGACATTCCAGATGTGGGGCAGGTTTATCCGCTGATACCTGCTCTCGATGAAAACGGACAGCCAACTGGAGAGATGGTTCTCAAGTTCCCGCCACAGCCTGATCCCAAGTTTGAAATAGAACGTGAAGACTTAGCAAGAAAAACTTTAGAGGGCCAATCCCGTCACGACATTCAGGTTAAGGAAACTGAAATCAAGATGATGGTTGCCGAAGCCCAGGTAATGAAAATGATTGGTGATATGGAGGAATCAGAAGACAAGGGCGAGATAGAGCGTATGAAATTGCACCTTGCAGACATGATCTCCAAGCGTGAGGCATTAACAGATATTGCAGTTGCAGAGATTAAAGCTGAAACAGAGAGGAAAAAAGCAAGTGAGCAGAGTAAGCAAAGAGCAAATTCAGGAGTGGGTGGACAATCCAGTAACAGTAGCTCTTAAATGGTTGTGTACGAGAGAGCTTAGTAACACTACAGGCGTAACGGCTGGAGATTGTTTATATCCGGGTGATCCGCAAAAGACCCATGACAACCTTCTGGTACAACGTAACAAAGAATTTGAGTGGACAACATTTCTTGATTTGTTAGCGGGTAACTGGAAGTGGCAATTAGGCGATTTAGAGAATTACAGTAAATTAGTTGAGGAAGATGATGAAGACAGCGACTCAGAAGGATCTGAATAAATCGGGTATTTTCCCCTGTGGCAATCACATATTAGTGAAAGCTGATGTCATAGAGGAATTTACAGAAGGCGGCATACTTTTACCGGAAATAGTAACAGACGTACATCAACACTCTGTTGCTTACGGGCATCTTATTGCCGTTGGGCCTGATGCTTTTACACATTCAGTGGAAGTCACGGAAAGATATATAGATGACAGGTGGAAACCTGTTGAAAGAAAAGTCATTAAGTATTCCACTCCATTTGCCGAGGTTGGAGATCGCATCTCTTTTGCCATTTATAGCGGTAGAAATTATTTTGGTGAAGACGGAGAAGAATACAAGGTGATGAACGATACAGACATTACTTCGATTGTAACGGAAGGCGTTACAGCGACCAGTATTGAAGCAAGGAAACCAATGAGTTAAGGAGGTCAAGGATGACTGAAGAAAGAGATTGGGTGGCAGAGGCCACTGCACAGGGATGGGATGAGAACTATGAGGGCGATAACAAGGTTGATGCACAGGTCTTTGTAGAAAAAGGCGAACGCATTGCCGCCATAGCTCAATCCCAACGCAATAAGGCGCAAGCAGAAAATGCCCTTCTTGCGGACAGAATTGCCAAACTTGAATCAGCAAACAAAGAGTTTGGCGAATACAAGGACGCACAACTCGCAAGGTCTGAAGCAAGAAACAGAGAGTTGCTTGCCGAAGCATCACGCAGGCGCAGCCAAGCTGTTACTGACAATGATGGCGAGGCGTTCTATCAAGCAGACAGGGAGTATCAGGAAGTACAAGAGAGTATGAATGCAGCGCCCCCGCGACCAACTAACGGCGGCAATGAACCCAACCCATTATATGATGCATGGTTAATCAACAACGATTGGTATAACTCTGATCCAGCGTTGAGAGCTATTGCTGATGGTATAGAGGGTCAGATTGCCAAGGAAGGATATAGTGGTCAGGCTTATTACCTAGAAGTAACGCGCAGAGTCAAAGAACTCTCTCCTGATTCATTCGGGAATAAAAGACGTGCTCAATCGACTGCTGTTGATTCGGGTGGTGAATTAGAAACCAAACCAGCTAGTAATGCCCACGTTTACGACAACCTTCCCCCAGAGGCGAAGGCGGCTTGTGACAGATTTATAGCAAGCGGCCATACGACTAAGGAAAGTTATTGCGAAACATATGAGTGGGACTAAGGAGGCCAAGGATGGCTATTGAAAAACAGGCAGTTCGACAGGAAGCACAAGAGAAAGGCAAGGTTCCAAGAGTACCGTTTGGCACCGCTAAATTAAAGATGCAATTATCTGCCGCTGATGAGGCGGGATTTAAGCAACGGGGGAAAGTTCTTCGCTGGTTTAATGGCAAGGATGGCCGCATTGAAAGAGCGTTGGCAGCGGGTTATTCATTTGTTGATCCCAAATATGTTACGTCTTTAGGACAAAGCGCGCTACATCAGGGAAATACAGATGAAGGTTCAAAAGTTAGCATGATTGTCAGTCGGGGAGAGCATGAGATACGGGCTTATTTGATGGAAATCGAGAAGAAATTCTATGATGAAGATCAAGCAGCCAAGGCAGCACGTCTTGTGGAGAGTGAGAAAGCAGACCCGGTTGAAGCAGATGGGGAGAGTGGAATCACTTATGGTTCTGGTGTGACTTTTTCGCACTAGCCCGTTGATTCGGGCATTGGCCCGATTTCAACTCTCATTCTTTTAATATTTCAAAAGGAATTGAAATATGGCTAATGTAGATGCCGCATTTGGATTCAGACCGATCAAGTCGGATGGTGCGCCCTATTCAGGGCAAACTGAACGAGTTGTCTTTCTGGCCACAGAAGATCAAGCGGCTTTTATTGGCGATCCAGTAAAAATTCAGACTGGTGCAGCAGACGCTACGGGCACTCCTGCCGTTATTGTTTGTACTGCTGGACAGCCTGTTTTTGGGGTTATAACAAGTTTTGAAGCTGACGCTGATAATCTTTCAAATAAGACCCGCTTAACACTAACAAAACGATTTGCTCAAGTAGTGCGAGTTGATAATTTAGAGTTTGAAGTACAAGCCTCGACTAATCCTGGTTTGGCTTCTGTAGGCTCTAATATTGCAATGATTACACCTACTACTGGGTCAACCACAACCGGATTATCCGCTGCGGAAATCGTTACCCCAACAGTTGCCACTTCAGGCGACTGCCAAATTGTCCGAGGCGTTAATCGCGAAGGCAATGACTTAACCGCTAGTAACTCCGTTTGGGTTGTGAAGTTTAACAACGTGCGCGGACGTTCTGGCGCACTGGGGACATAATCATGGCTGTTATTGCAACTGGTAATCACCCCAAGGCACTCTGGCCCGGTATTTATGACTGGTTCGGTGCGGTATATGACAAGCACGAATCCCAATATCCCAAGATATTTGACATCAAATCTTCTAGTCAAAATTATGAAGAGCTGGTGCAACAGACTGGGTTTGGTCTTGTGCCTGTCAAGCCGGAAGGCTCTGGCACACAATATGACTCCAATCAGCAAGGTTACGTCGCACGCGGCAAGAATGTTTCCTATAGTTTAGGTTACATTGTTACTCGCGAAGAACGCGATGACAACCTTTATGAGAAGGTGTCTATGAGTAGGTCGGGTTCGCTGGCTAATTCTGGCACGCAAACAAGAGAACGGATTGGTGCAAATGTCCTAAATCGCGTTATTACTTCCGGTTTTACTGGTGGTGATAGTGTGGTTTTAGGTTCAACAGCGCATCCAACTACGGCTGGTAATCAGTCGAACATTCTCTCGACTGCTGCTGACCTTAGCGAAGCTTCGCTTGAAGACATAACAGTTCAGATTCAGGACGCTAAAGACTTCCGTGGTTTGAATATTAGTCTCTCACCAAAGAGATTGATTATTCCGACTGCATTAGTCTATGACGCGAATCGTATCTTGAAGTCTAATCTTCGGCAAGGCACTGCTGACAACGATGCAAATGTTTTGAAACTTCTGGGCGTTATTCCTGAGATAGCTGTTAATAACTATCTTACGGATTCCGATGCTTGGTTTATCAAGACTGGCGTTACGGACGGCTTATGTTGGTTTGATCGTGTTCTGCCTGAATTTAAGCAGGACAATGACTTCGATACTGACAATGCCAAGGCAAAACTCTACTTCCGTTGTATCCCATTCTGGGGTGATTGGCGCGATATATATAGTTCATCCGGCGCATAGATGTAAAAAAAGTGCCTGACACGCCCCAGTAGGGGCATTATAATAGCCCTTTAATGGGAGATTGTAATGAAATGTCAGGTAAAAGATTGTGGTGGAAGGGTTGTTTCTAAGGGCTTGTGCGACAAGCACCGAATTAGGTTGCGAGTTCACGGACACTTGGAGTCAACCCGACCGCCCGATTGGGGCAACATGCAATCATGGATTGGGACATTTTAAAGATAGGATCGACTTACTTGATGCCGCCAAACGGTATCTATCTGCTTTTTAAGGCACCTTAAGTCACTTAATCTGCTCTTAAGAGCATCTTTGCTCATCCTACAGGGTATATATACCTAGTAGGACGGGCTTTTCTTTGAACTTATGAAACTTCTAAGGACGGAAATTCCGTTCATAAGGAAATATTATGGGTAATAAATTACAAGATGGATTTATCCAAGGACTGACAGTCCGGGGTATTCCATTGGGGCAGGCTTATCCCGGAAAGATATGGTGGGTGAATGGTTCATCCGTCATTCCGAAAAGGGGTGTAGCCGGTGTAGATGGTGGTGGTGATGCGACAGGTAATCGTCCGGGCGATGGTTCTTATCTTCGTCCATTTGCCACCATTGATTATGCTATTGGCAGGTGTACGGCTAGTCGTGGTGACATTGTGGCCGTGATGCCGGGATACACACAAAACCTTACGGCTGCTGCCGACATCGCATTAGATGTTGCTGGCGTAGCTGTTGTTGGCCTTGGTGCTGGTACGCTTCGACCACAATTATCGTATCCCACCACAGCAGATGGCACCTTTGCCGTCTCCGCAGCTAATTGCGCGGTTATCGGGCTTGATTTCATCTCGAACTTTTCAGATGTAACCACATTGGTTACTGTTGCTGCTGCTGGTCTTGGAACATCATTTGAGAACTGTACCTTTACAGAAACCACTCCTGGCAATGACCTTAATTACAAGGCTGCTGTTACTTTAACGACACTTGCTCACGATCAGTCATTCATTGATTGCAAATTCAGTGCTAATGACGTTCTGATGGCGTCATTTATTACTGGTGTAGTGCATGACCGTCTTTATATTGAAAACTGCTCATTCTTCCAGAATGCAGCGCAGACCACATTAACCGCGCTGGTTGTTGGCAGTGATGTAACAAGCGGCGTTATCAGGGATTCCAGCTTTAGATCAAATAAAGATGGTGCCAAGTTCATTGGCTTTTCTGGTACATCCACTGGCGTTATCTGGGGCTGTTCGTTTAGCTCTATTGATACAGCGGGTGCTACGGGTAGTGCTGGTTCAGGCTATGTAACAACGGGCTTTCATTGTCATAACTGCTACGTCTCTGGCGAGCAAGACAGTTGGGGCATTCAGGGTGGCGGAACCGCCATCGGCGCATAAGGGGTAAATATTATGGCTAATTCAAGTTATCCAAATGGGTTTGCTTCTGGTGTGACAATCCGAGGTATTCCCTTACAACAAATGCACCCCGGAGAAGTTTTCTGGGTAAACAATTCATCCGTTCTTGCTTATGGGCAGTCTATTGCTGGTTCTAATGGCAACAAGGGTACTTTCCGTGAGCCGTTTTCCAGCATCACATATGCACTAACAAAGTGTTTGGCAAATCGTGGCGACATCATCATGCTTGGGGTTGGTCATAATGACTCTCTTGCTGCTGGTGGCGCAGGCGCATTGACGTTTAATGTTGCCGGTGTTGCTATTGTTGGCACAGGTGTTGGCAGTCTAAGATCTGCAATCACATCTACTGGCGCAACAGATACAATCGTTATCTCTGCTGACAATATAAGTTTTGCAAATATCAGTTTCGAGGCTGGTGTTGCTCAGGTAGCGGTAGGTCTTGATGTCTCTGCTGTGGCTGGACTGTCATTTGATAATTGCTATTGGACGGAAGGTGCAGTTGCTGGAACATTTAACTATGTCAAAATTATTGACATAGCCACTGGTGCTTCCAATTTTTCGATGAACAGATGCCAAATGTATGGCAGAGATACCCTGAATGACGAGCAGATCAATATGCTGGTTCTGGATGGGCTATATCTAACCGATTGCATTTTCTACAATGCTGTAGCACAGACTGGAGTTAATGCAAACCTTGTTGGAACCGATGTTACCGACATTGACGTTAAAAACTGCTACTTCTACAACAACACAGATGGCGCAAAGTGTGTGGCGTTTTCCGGTACTTGTAGTGGTTCTTGGAGGGATTGTGCTTTTGGTAGTTCAGATGCGGCAGGCTTCCTTATCATAGCTGGCATCGCTCAAGACTCGCATTTCTTCAATTGCTATGCAACTGGGGACGATGGAACTTGGGGCGCACCATCAGGCGGGCTTCAAATCTACAATAACGCGTAACATATACCCTTGGGTCGGGGGTTATACGGCCCAACTTTAGTTAGGAGTGACATGACAATAACGCCAGAATACCAAGATGCGCTATTGGCCCTGCGTGAGAATTACAAGTGGGGCTATAGCGGCGGTAAATATGCCGGTGAAACCGTCTTTAACTTACTACAAGAATTTCCAGAAATTGAAACAATACTGGATTATGGTTGTGGTGGTAATACGTTAAAGGAATGGATAGAAGAAAGGGGCATTACAGATAAGAAGTGGACGTTGTATGATCCCGGGGTTTCTGAGTTTAAGGAACCTCCAAAGGGCAAGTTTGATCTGGTTATTACAACTGATGTGCTTGAGCATGTTGAAGAAATCATGCTTAACAAAGTTTTGGCTCATCTTCGTGAATTAACCGGAAGGTTCTTATATAACGAGATAGCCTGTTATTTTTGTGGGATTACGTTTGGTGATGGCCCTTATGCCGGTCAGGATCTTCATATCAACATGAAGTGCCCTGATGTATGGTCCAAGAGATTGCAGCATAGGGACTTTTCCACTGAAGTATATATGCCGTCTATCCTTGAGGGATGGAAGGTACGCGCTTTAATAATACAAGAAAGGAAGGATCATGAGTAGGTTAGCTATTTTAGCCTGTGGTACAAGTATTGACAAGTACCCAGGAAGAGGCGGCGGAAAATATCAGAAAGAATTTGATGAGGTCTGGGCGCTTAACGGCATGGCTTATTGGCCGGATTGCGATGACATAGACAGGCTCTATGTAATGGATGATCTTATTTATAGATTGCCACATTACAGCAGCTCTGAACTTTGTGAAAGCCTCAAGACATACGAAAAAAGAATAATCACATCAAAGGCTTATGAAGACTGGCCTACATCAGAATCCTTTCCGATAGATGACTGCATTAAGGAATTTGGGCTTCCGCTTGGTATAGCCATGTATTCGACTCCTGATTGGATGATAGCACATGCCATCATGGAGGGTTGGACAGAGATAGACATATTTGGCGTAGATAATCAGGACAAGGCTGTGTCAGAAATGCGCTCTAGTACTGCCAGATGGATAGCAATAGCGCAGGACAGGAAAATTAATGTTAGCACTTATGCTGGCAGTCATCACCAGTTTTTTACAAGTACGGCAGTAGCTTACGAGTTTGGGATATATGGGTATGCCTTTAGACCCAGAATTGAAAAGCTAAAGTTTCCAGATCAAGATTTTACTTTAGATAAGGAAGGATTATGAGTAAAGCAGGTAGTGAATTAAAGGATTTTGTTGGTGAGTGGGAACCACTTCCAGTATTGGAATCTTATTACCCAACAAGGCTGGAATATTTTGCTGGTAAGGCATTGCAGGGGTTTGTAACAGGCAGGGCAGAGAAAGATTTACGCACTGCTGTACAACGAGCATTACGACTTGCAATGGAAATGGAAAGAGCAATCGACGAAGCAGTTGGTGACAATTAACTTATAGATCGCCTTTGAGCGACAACGAGGAACACAATGTCAAGAGTAAAACATAACGCCCAACACCAATTTACAGCGGGGTTGAATAACGCCCCGGATAACCATCCCGCTGCCGTGAATAAATTACCTATCACAAGCCCTGTGTTTCAGGGTTGGAAGGTATATTACGAGCCGCTTAATTTAGGCGCTGCGTATGCGAGTGATGCTTATTGGGAAGCTACCGCCGTTACAACCGGCACAATCGTTGCTGGTGACTCGAATAGCATCAAGCTACTCTCCAAGACGGCGACAGCATCCGATAATTCCGGTTATAACCTTCGGCATGATATTGCCACTGTTCAGTTCGCCGCCGCAACAAAGAAATACTACTTTGAAACTGTTGTTAAACTTACTAATGTATCTGGCACACAAGCTGCTAATGAATGGTTTGTTGGGTGGGGAAATGACGAAGCTGCAAAAGCCGCCGCTGGAGCCGCGTGGGACTTGGAAGACGGATTTGGCTTTGGACAGCTTGACGGCGGAACGCCAGTATTTGTTACTAACTCTAGTGACAGTGAACAAAGTATTCCCCTGAGTGGGGCATTGGTTTCTGGGACATACAGAAAATATGCCTGTTACTTT
>Ga0255055_10002685_pt1 | contig 12327 bp, 6 predicted proteins | sample JV7_2_27_MG_FD_188633 | JGI IMG/M metagenome (GOLD analysis project Ga0255055, IMG submission 188633) | Seawater microbial communities from Jervis Inlet, British Columbia, Canada - JV7_2_27 | ecosystem: Environmental > Aquatic > Marine > Inlet | place: Canada: British Columbia | collected...
GGCAAGGCGGGTGCGGACGCTTACTACGGATCCCGGTTCGTCACCCGGGGTAAACCCGGGTACGTGAAACCAGTAAAGGTCCCCGTCTTCGAACGGCACCACGATTTCGGCCTGGTCGGTCGAAAAAAGCGCGGCCAGCGCCTGGCCGGTGGAGACATATTGACCGATATCGACATTTTCTTCGCTGACCCGACCATCAAAAGGCGCTTTGAGTTCGGTTCTTTCCAGATTCAGTTGGGCTTTCCGAAAATCGGCCCGTTCGGCTGCCAGTTTTGCTCTGGCCGCCGCCAGCTGAGGCTCTTTGGCGACCAGCGCCGGTATCTGGCTCTCTTTTGCATCTGCTTTATAAAGCAGAAGCCATTCCTCCCGGGAGGCCGCCGCTTCTTCCTCGGCGACTTTTAATTTGCTTTCAGAGTCTTTGACGCGCGCCTGTGCCAGGGTAACGGCCAGCTGATAATCTAACGGATCGATGCGCAGCAACAGATCGCCCTTTTTAAACTCACCGCCGTCCACCAAAGCCCGGGACACAAATATGACCTTGCCGTTTACCTGCGGAACCAGTTGGATTTCACGCAGGGGTCTTACCGTGCCTTCGCCGTTTATGATCACGACCTGCGGACGTGTTTTGACCTTGGCCACCCGAACCATCGGCTTGGGGACCGGCGGTTGGATACGCTCCAGTTTCGGCTTGCTGGCCGTCAGAACCACAAAGACCAGTGCGCCGATTCCAATGAAAACCATGCTAACAATAAAATGAATGATTCGTCGTTTGTGCTTACTCATAGGTGGTGTCTTTCGTTTTAAATTCAAAAAAGGGGCCGTCGCCTCTGACCACAATGGGCTCGGGCACCGCCCAGCTGCCGCCCAGTGCACGGTGAAGATTGACGCGGTTGGTTAAAATGTTCAATTCCACCAGGGCCAGATTATCTTCAGCTGTAAAACGCGTTTGCTGGGCGTCGAGCACATCCAGATATTCACTCAGCCCTTTGATATAGCGGTTTTGAGCCACGCGCTGGGTGGCGCGGGCTTCCTCTAAAAACTTGACCTCGCGTTGCCGGCGTTCAAGCTGCTTTTTGCGGGTCAACAGGGCGCCTTCCACTTCGGCAAATGCATTTAAAACGGTGTCGGCATAATCCGAAACCGCCTGCTCGTACTGAGCTTCAACCCCACGCTGGCGGGCTTTAAGACGGCCCGCATCCATAAGCGGTTGCACAACTCCGCGTGAAAAGTTCCAGAGAACACTGTCGCTTTTGAAAAGCCTGTCCTTGCCATCGGCGTTCCAGCCGTAACTGCCGGTTAATGTAATGGCCGGAAAGCGGGCTGCTTTGGCAGCACCGATGAGTTGGGTTAAAGCCTCCAAGCGCGCCTCGGCTGCCCGGATATCCGGTCGCCTTAACAGCAATTTTGATGGCAGGCCGGTTGGGACCGGCTCCGGTCGCCGGTAATAATCTTCAGGCTGAGAGCGCGCCGGCCGCGTTTCGGGGTAGCGCCCCAGCAAAACCGATAGCTGCTGCTGTAAGATTCCCAGCTGCTGCTGCAATTCAGGAACACGCGTTTCAGCTCCGGCCAGAATGCGCCGGGCCTGCCGAACATCCAGCACCGAGATCAGACCGCGCCGGTAACGGGTCTCGACAAATTGCAAACTGCGCTCAAAGGCTTCAATGCTCTCATCAGCGATTTGCAGTCTGCGTTCGACCGCCTCAATCTGCAGGTACAGACTAATGGTTTCAGCCACCAGGGCCTGCGTCACAGTTCGGCGGTTTTCCTCATCAACCAGAATATCATCCCATGCCGCATTGGAAGCTTTGGCCAGACGACTCCATAGATCGATTTCAAAAAGTGCCGCAAAGGTCAATTGATGGGTTGTTATTGTTTGTCCGCTTCCGATATTAACGCCGCCAAAGCGACGTTTATCCCAACCATAATCCAAGCCCACCTGGGGCCAGCGATCTGCACTCACCTGAACATATTCGGCCCGAGCTTCTATGATCCGCGCGGCTGCCTGCTTTAAATCCCAGTTCCGTGTTAACACCTCTTCAACCAGTTCATCGAGTTCAGGGTCACCAAAATCTTTCCACCAGCGATCCTCGATATCCGGGCTGAGGGTTTGTTCGCTGCGGTCATTCTGGTAGGACTCCGGAATCTCGATGTCCAGACCGGGACGCTGATAATCAGGTCCTAAGTTAATGCAACCGTTCAGGCCTGTAAATAAAATGAATGCCAAGCTCAATAAAAAAAACGAGGGTCTCATTTAGCTGTCTCCTTTGATTCAGCGCCCAATCCACTTATGGAAAATTCAACGATATGATCAACCAAGCGCTCCTTGAAGGCCGCATCATAATCGCAGCCCGTAAAACTGCTAATCAGGGGTCGTGCAAAGTTAAAATACAAAACCATTGCAAACACGCTAAAGATATTAAGGGCCAGCCTTTCCTCCTCAATATCATCCGGTAAAACGGATCGCAGATCCTCGAACAAACTGTCAAACAAAGGGCGCAAGGCCTGATCGGCGATCATTTTGAAGGCTTCGGTGGGTTTGGCCATCTCGCCGGATATCAGCTGGTGGTGGCGCCTGCGTTCCTCCTCGGAAAGGGGTCCTGCTATAAACGCCAAGGCCAGAGATTCAACAACGGTTGCTGGTGTCACGGCGCCGTTGGCCGCCAGCGATTCCCGAAAGCATTTTTGGATACGCACGGCGCGCGGCAACCATCGGGATCTAAACACTTCCAGATAAAGGTTCTGCTTATTACCAAAATGGTAGTTTACGGCGGCAAGATTGCAGTTGGCGGCACCCGTTATTTCTCTGACGCTGACCGCGTCATATCCTCTCAAGGCAAACAGCGCTTCGGCTTCCTCGAGGATGCGGTCCTTTGTGTGATCATTTTTGGCGTTACTTGGGGCGATGCGATCATCCATGATTTTTATACCTCGGTAAGTTTCAAACGTTTGTATAAAACATCCGTTTTATTGTCAACTTAATTTTTAACTGCCACCGCGAATGGATGACGCTTTGAGCTAACAGTTGCGACCGGTGCTGATTTTCTTATCCTTCTGAAATAACGACATATTCATCGGTCCCCTCTGTATTGCGGTGAGAAAATCACGCTAAAGCAAGCAATCAAGACCTATTTATTTAATCGACGCAAGGGACTCATCAAAGTTTACATCAAATGAATATAAGTCTTGCATGTCCGTACAAATTAAAGTAATAAAAATTCTAATAAAATAGGCAATAAGATGCGGACGCCACCCAAACATCCGCCACGTAGGTTTGAAATTACCTGCAATTACATGTGAAGCCTATTTGACAACCTTTCCGGAAATGCCGGTTTTTTTGGTGTTAACGATACTGCCGAAAGACCGGGCATTATCTTTTTGCCCACCTTTGGGTGACCGGATATTTGGAAAATGGATTCCATAATCAGGTTTCAGGCCTGCTATGGCATGAACCGAATATTAGGCCACAATCATTCCCGATGAATAATTTTTAGGATATCTGCTGATCAAAAACGCATGAAAAGTTGAAAAAAAATCAATGGCTGAACCGATAAAAACTTTGGGTATCTGTCTGGGGGCATCAACCGTGTCCCTTGTCCAAATGCAGCTGGATCCGGAGAATAAGGATTCAGAAAGTTTACAGCAGATCCCCAAACCGATACTGATTGACCATGCCCTTTATCCCCACGAAGGCGACCCCAAGCAAACGCTGTTAAAAGCTCTTGAGCAGCTGGATTTGAATGCACTTGACAGCATCGCCGCCACGGGGCGCAAATTCCGCAAATTTGTAAATCTGACATCCATATCCGAGCCTGAAGCCGTCGAATATGCGTATCAATATATCAAACCAGCAGATGTCTCCTGCCCGGCGGTAATTTCAGCCGGTGGGGAGACATTTATGGTTTATGCGCTGGATCGATCCGGACGCATATCCAATGTCATCACCGGAAACAAATGCGCCTCCGGAACCGGTGAGTTCTTTTTGCAACAATTGCGGCGCATGAATGTTTCTTTGGACGAGGCCGCCCAGTGGGCCTCCGTAGAATTGCCCCATCACGTTTCCGGCCGCTGTTCTGTATTCTGCAAATCAGATTGCACCCACGCCACCAATAAAGGAATTCCAAAATCCCAGGTCAGCGCCGGCCTTTGCAAAATGATGGCCAACAAAATTCTGGAACTCCTCAAAAAAGTGGACCGGCGCAATTTAATGGTCACCGGCGGCACGGCCCGCAACCGCATGATGATTGATTACCTGCAACAGGAAATACCGGGGCTCATTGTGCCGGACCAGGCGCCTTATTTTGAGGCAATGGGCGCCGCTTTATGGGCTCTTGAGCACGAAACAGCCCCATATCCGGGCATAGCGAACTTATTTCTTTCAGAAGTCACTTCATTTGACACGCTGCCGCCGCTAAGAGATTTCAGGTCTCAGGTGGAATTTAAAACCATCCAAAAAGGAGAAATCAGCCCCGGCGATATCTGTATTTTAGGCCTGGATGTCGGTTCCACTACTACCAAAGCCGTGCTTTTGCGAAGATCAGATGACGCTATGTTGGCCTCCGTGTACCTGCGCACCAACGGTGACCCGGTCGGAGCCTCCCGAAGCTGTTATCGATCCATTTTAAAACAGGTCAAACGGCAGGTGGACCCGGCTGAACTATCGGTTGTGGGTATCGGTGTCTGCGGCTCCGGCCGCCAGATCGCCGGGTTACATGCGCTTACCGATGGCGTCATTAACGAAATTATCGCCCATGCCACCGCTGCGGTATACTTTGATTCCCAGGTGGATACCATCTTTGAAATCGGGGGGCAGGACGCAAAGTACACCTACATTACCAATGCGGTGCCATCTGATTATGCCATGAACGAAGCCTGCTCGGCCGGCACCGGTTCGTTTCTGGAAGAATCGGCCTATGAGACCCTTGGGATTGAAATGGAAGATATTGCAAGTGCGGCAATGAAAGGGAACCGCCCGCCGAATTTTAACGACCAGTGCGCCGCATTTATTGCTTCTGATATCAAAAACGCCATTCATGAAGGTGTCCGCCATGAAGACATTGTTGCCGGCCTGGTCTATTCCATCTGCATGAACTATACAAATCGGGTAAAAGGCAACCGACCCGTCGGTGAAAAAGTATTTATGCAGGGCGGCGTTTGCTACAACAAAGCCGTGCCGCTGGCAATGGCATCCCTGGTCGGCAAGCCCATTATTGTTCCTCCGGAGCCCGGCCTCATGGGGGCATTCGGTGTCGCGCTGGAAGTTAAAAAACGAATCGATACGGGGTTGATGCCGGAAGCCCATTTTGATCTGCAGAACCTGGCAGATCGTGAAGTCACGTACAAAAAACCATTTGTCTGCAAAGGCGGCAAAGAAAAATGCGACCGGCGCTGTGAAATCGCTATGATCCAGGTGGAAGGGAAAAAATATCCTTTCGGCGGCGCCTGTAACCGTTATTATAATCTGCGCCACAATGTACGTTATGATGTCAAAAAGCTGGACCTCGTAAAATTGCGCCAGCAGCTTATATTTGAGAAATATGGGGCCCTTCCCCCGGCGGATAGGGGCATTAAACAACGGGGAATTGTGGGGTTTAACAGAAGCTTTTTGATTAACAGCTATTACCCGCTGTATTCTAATTTTTTCTCTGAACTGGGTTACAAAGTTGTCTTACCTCAAGAGCCCTCCCAGGAAGGTATTGACCAGCGCAACGCCCCTTTTTGCTATCCGGCGGAACTGGCCCACGGCTTTTTCTATTCATTAATCAAATCCAACCATCCACCCGACTATATTTTTCTACCGCATTTCAAAGCGGTCCCCAATGATAAAAACGCCGATCTTTATTCACAATCCCAGGTGTGCCCATTAGTTCAGGGTGAAACGTTTTTTCTGCAAACCACCTTTCGCAAAAAGCTGGGCCAACTCGCCCAGGATGGCACAAAAGTGTTAGCGCCATTGATCGATCTGTCACATGGAATAGATAAGGCCCGCCGGCCTTTGATTCAAACCGCCATTCAAATGGGATTAAAACGCAAAGCGGCTGAAAATGCATTTCAAAAAGCACTGCAGAAACAGATAGAATGCATGACGGAAATGCAAACCATCGGCCAAAAAGCTTTAGCGGAATTGGAAGCGGATCCGGATAAATACGCTGTCGTTATTTTCTCACGTCCCTATAATGGATATGCGGATGAAGCCCATATGGGTATCCCCCATAAATTTGCTTCCCGAGACATTTTGGTGATACCGCTGGATTTTCTTAAATTCGACCAAGAACGTTCCAAGCGGCACATGTACTGGGGAATGGGCAAACTGATAATGAAAGCCGGTCGCCTGGTCAAACGCCATCCCCAGCTGTTCGGTACTTATATCACCAACTTTTCCTGCGGGCCGGATTCATTTGTGGTCGGATATTTCAGAGAAATTATGGGCCGTAAACCTTCATTAACATTGGAGCTGGACAGCCATACGGCGGATGCCGGACTGGAAACCCGCGTCGAGGCCTTTTTGGATATTGTGCATGCCTACCGGCGGCTGGTGGCCCAGAAAAAAATTATGCACGAAGCAAAGACGTTTTTAGCGGCTCAGATAGCCAATCAAAACGGAACGGTAAAAGTGATAACATCTACCGGTGAGACTTTAGCGATGACCGATCCACGGGTTACGCTGTTGCTCCCATCCATGGGGAAGTTGTCTTCCGAGGGGCTTGCAGCCGTCTTAAAAGGATCGGGATTTCATGCCAAGGCGCATCGCCCGTCTGATGAAGCCGTGTTGAAGCTGGGACGGGCCAATACGTCGTGCAAAGAATGCCTGCCGCTGATTCTGACGACCGGGACACTCCTGGATTACATTAATAACGGCAAAAGAGAAGATGAGGTTCTCATCTATTTCTTTGCCACTGGTTCCGGTCCCTGCCGTTTCGGACAATATTATATTTTTATGGAAGATCTCATCAAACGGCTTCAAATTCCAGACGTAGCCTTATTTACGCTATCGGGTGAAGTTTCCTACGTGGGGATGGGTAAAGATTTTGACACCCGGGCCTGGTGGGCGGTGGTTGCTGCCGACGTGATGGAAGATATTCGATCGATGATTTTGGCCAATGCAGTTGACACGCAAAAAGCAACGGAGATATTTGAGCAGGAATGGCGGGCGATTTTAACCGCGTTGGAAGCCAAAGAATTTTCCGTGTTTGAAGCGCAATTGAGACGCACCTCCAAAAATCTTCGCCAAATCCCCATGCAGCAACCGCCTGAAACCGTACCCACTATCACCCTGTCGGGAGAAATATTTGTGCGCCGGGATGCGCTCTCCCGTCAATATATAACCGAGCGTCTGGCTAAAAAGGGGTTTGCCACCAGCTGCTCACCGGTTGCCGAATGGGTTTTGTATAGTAATTACTTGGTCGATGCAGGGCTCAGCGCCGAATCCATGACAATGACAGAAAAACTTAAATTTAAGATCCGCAACAAATTCCAAGCCCGCTATGAAAAACGAATCAAATCGATTCTTTCTGAATCAGGACTGGTGCATGCTGAGCCCGTCGATATCGACACTTTCATTAAAAATGCTTCAAGCTACATATCCAAAAACCTTGCGGGGGAAGCGGTTCTGACCGTCGGCGGTTCTCTGGCAGAGATTGTTTCCCAATCTTGCGGTGTCATCGCTATCGGTCCGTTTGGCTGCATGCCCAATCGGTTGTCGGAATCTATTTTAAACGAAACCATGACCAGCACAGGCAAGATGGCTACCGAACCCAACAACCAACAGCTTAAGGCCGTCCTTGCCGATTTCGAAAATCTCCCATTTCTGGCGATTGAAAGTGATGGCTCTCCTTTCCCGCAGCTCATTGATGCAAAATTGGAAACGTTCTGCTTACGCGCCGAAAGGTTACATAAGCACCTAATAAAATTTCAAAAAAAGTCATATCCGCATTAGATAATAATCGAACAGGATCGGCCCAGTGCGGCTGCACATTAAATATCTACCGTTAAACAAAAGAAAGACCCCATGCGCCTGGCCTGTTTTATCGCGGTTGTCACAACGCTAATTATCATCGGCCTAATCCAAGGCGGTGTTTCGCCCGGAAGATGTAAAACCATGTCAGCGGAAATTCCGCCAGATACGATCCAGTTACCCGAGCCACAATATGATGGAGACGTGTCGGTCGAACACGCGCTACGAACGAGAAGATCCGTTCGGTCGTATAAGGATGACCCACTGGATCTTTCTGAGATATCCCAGATTTTATGGTCTGCCCAGGGCATTACGAGTCCAAGAAGATTCCGAACTGCCCCCTCGGCCGGCGCTCTTTATCCGTTGGAGCTATACGTCATTGCCGGAAACGTCAAAAACCTTTCACCCGCTATTTATAAATACCAACCCGGTAAGCATATGCTAATTAAGATTGTCGCGGGCGACATGCGGTCCGAACTCAGCCGCGCCGCCCTGGGCCAAGGCTCAATAAAAAAGGCACCGGCGGCTTTATTATTTTGTGCGGTCTTTGAACGTACGACTGGAAAATACGGCCGACGGGGTATACGTTACGTGCACATGGAGGTCGGACATGCCGCCCAAAACGTATGCTTGCAAGCGATCGCATTGGGGCTTAATACAGCTGTTATTGGCGCCTTTCGGGATAGGGATGTGAAAAAGATTGCCAATCTGGATGATGATGAACAGCCCCTGTATTTTGTGCCGGTTGGGCGGTAGCCAAAACCAGCAACCCAGAGCACCATTTCCTTGATACTTTTAGCATTCATATGTATTCTTGGTGTCGGGTGTCGTGCTTTAGGTTTCAGTGTTTCCGCCTTAGGCGGATCAGGTGTCAACAGATAGATGGAAAAAACTGGAAAATAAAGCACCTTATCTGACTTCTGTTTTCTGTCTTCCGTCATCTGTTTACTGACACCCGAAACCTGACACCTGAACACTACTTATTTTTGACACCTGTCACCTGTGTGGGACCACCAATTGTGCCGGACACGGAGACACTGTAATGGAAGCTAACCGAAAAGCCATCTGGGGCTGGGCCCTATATGACTGGGCAAATTCTGCTTTCGCCACAACTGTTATGGCGGGCTTTTTCCCGCTTTTTTTTAAACAGTACTGGAGTTATGGAACGGATGTAAACATAAGCACCGCCCAGCTCGGATTCGGCAATTCCATTGCCAGCCTAATTGTGGCTCTGATGGCACCTATTCTGGGCGCGATCGCAGACAAGGGTTCGGCCAAAAAGAAATTTCTTATTTTTTTTGCTTATCTGGGCGTTCTGATGACGGCGGCGTTGTTCCTGGTTAAAGAGGGGCAGTGGGGCTGGGCCATATTTGTCTATGCGATGGGCATCATCGGGTTTTCCGGAGCCAATGTCTTTTATGATTCACTGTTGCCCGGTATCGTCGGCGAAAAAAAAATCGACTATGTCTCCGGTCTGGGCTTTTCCATGGGTTATCTCGGTGGCGGTTTGCTGTTTCTGATCAATGTGCTCATGACGCAAATGCCGCAAAAATTCGGATTGCCCGACGCCGCCGCCGCCGTTCGGGTATCATTTCTATCCGTGGCTCTGTGGTGGGGCCTGTTTACCCTTTTTGCTATATTCTGGGTACCGGAAAAAAAAGGCGCCTCGGCAGATAACAACGGTGAAAATATTGTCGCCGCAGGTTTCCGGCAATTCACAGGGACATTCAAAAAGATTCGTCACCTCAAAGTGGTGTTTCTTTTTCTGCTGGCATATTGGTTTTATATCGACGGGGTCGACACCATTATCCGAATGGCGGTGGATTACGGTCTTTCGCTCGGATTCAAGTCCAGTGATTTAATTGTTGCGCTTTTAATCGTTCAATTCGTCGGATTCCCATCTGCTTTGGTTTTCGGCAAATTGGGAGAGCGCTGGAGCGTACGCAAGTCCATCTTTCTGGCGATTGCCATTTATATGGGTGTCACCATATGGGGTACGATGATGAGCCAGACAAGGGAGTTCTACATTTTAGCCATTGTCATCGGCCTGGTGCAGGGCGGCATCCAGGCCCTCAGCCGTTCTTACTATTCGCGCCTGATTCCCAAAAATAAGGCGGCCGAATATTATGGATTTTATAACATGCTGGGCAAGTTCGCCGTCATTTTGGGACCGGTTTTAATGGGACTTGTCGGGTTGATTGTCAAACGCATCCTCATGCCGCCCTCCCCTTCACCCGAACAGGTGATCGCCGTCGGCCAGCTGGCGTCCCGCTGGGGCATTGGCTCTATTTTGATTCTATTCATAATCGGCGGAATACTGTTTTATTTTGTCGATGAAGAAAAAGGCAGGCAGCAGGCTGAATTGCTGGCAGCCGATTAGGCTCGCAGGTAAGGTTCAGAGGATAAGGGGTTCAAGCTTCTGGTTGCTGGCTTCTTGTTACTGGCTGCTGGCTGCTGTTTTCTGTCATATAACCTTTGAACTTTTGAACGTTGAACCTTTGAACCCGGTAACTGACACCTGGCACCCATCTTTTCCTGAAAGTTATTGAATGCTAAACTGAAAAACGTCACTTGTCCTGAATCTGACTGGACTGAAGCAACTGATTAACAACCTTCTGAAGTTCGACGGCATTATCGGAAAAAATCCATTCAACGCCCCGATTGAGTTCCCGAAATAAGCAATTTTTTGAGTTCACATAACCGGTCGCCATTTTTTGCTGGAAATCCTTATGTCTTTTCAGACGTGTCTTCGTCAGTAGAAGATAATGTCCGGCAAGCCCGCTGTAATTTTGCTCGATCGCCAGTTTGCTTAATCTAAAGAAATTAAACCGGGCAATCGGAAGCAATGCGGATTGAGGCGCAAACTCTATATAGTTAAACATCTTTGGCGTCATTGTTAAAAAGTGATAATCTTGCTCAGCCTCCAAAGGGCTAAACAGATCTTCTAAAATCCGATTTTGTCGAACCGGGTCCGGATATACCTCCGTCTTTATTTCAACCATCAGATGAGCCTGATGGCCATATCTCTTTATTATTTCCTCAAGCGATGGGACCTGCGGGCACTCGGATTTTAGCTCGGCAAAGTTAACTTGGTGGATTTTAAGCTGAAGGCCGAACACACGGCGAAAATCAGCATCATGGCTGACAACCGGATACAGGTCTTTGGTCCAGCGTATATCAAATTCGATCCCCCAAACACCCTGGGCTTGAGCACGATCAAATGCCGCAATTGTATTTTCAAATATTTGCTGATTATCGTAATCTCCGCGATGGGAAATAATTTTGCACTGCCGCAGACGATCCTTACCGGGGACCGCCTGCGGCCAGCGAGAATAGAATTGGTCCAGGCTTTGACGAATTTGAGCTTCCAACGTATGGATAATCTTCATTTTAAAAGGAATTCTACCCATCGAGAGCCTCCTTTCGAGGGCCTCCCTTCGAGAGCCTCATGGTCTAACGACTGGGTCAAACGACTGGGTTGAACGACCATTTTGATAGAAGGCGGAGCGACAAGCGGCGCCTGCGCTGCGCGAACAGCACCGAATTTTAGCTGTCTATTTTTCACCACGAAGACACTAAGTTCACAAAGGGTTCAAAAATATTTCTTCAACCGGTATCTTTTTATCCTTCTTTGTGTTCTTTGTGGTTAATATCCTTACCTTCAGGCACCGAAGGTTTTCTTGGCTTAAAGGTGATCTACCATTTTTAAGATAGCTAATCGTATTTTTAATTAAGCCAAGAAAGATTTGCAAGAACAATTGAGCAGAAACGATACCCAATAACCCAAAACGCCGAATTGAATTTTAACTCAATTCGGCGAATCGATATTGAACTATGCATGCTCGTGCTCGAACTCAGCGCAGCGGTCCTCGTCCTCGGGTTTGTTTGATGGACCATGACGAATACGATTACGAGGACGACGTCGATGCCAAAAGAACTCGCTTGCGGCTACTGATAGTGCGGCGGGTTGCTTTTCGTGATCTTTTTCAGACTTCTGAGCTTGGTGGCGTTTGACTTCTGGGGCGTTCTATTTTTTTTCTTTGTCAGTCGTTTGAGGCTAACGAGTTTGGATCCTGTGCCATCACCGTAAGGATTCGGTACCGGAACACGGCTGATTAAATGCCGTGATAGCTCATCAACTGTTTTTACTTTCTCTGCATCCGTCAAATTTAGCCCTGACCGAATGGAGATCATCGCCAAATCGGTAATTGCCAGTGGAATTCCGCCTTCGTGGTGACGGGTAACGTGCTCATCAGACCAAAGTTTTTTGCCGGTTCGGGTATCCCAAATGCTAATAGACACTCCGACTGCCATTTGGGAATAGATACCTGCATATACGCGTTGAAACTCTGTTACTTCTCCCAGGACAACGGCAT
>Ga0255055_10002686_pt1 | contig 12325 bp, 10 predicted proteins | sample JV7_2_27_MG_FD_188633 | JGI IMG/M metagenome (GOLD analysis project Ga0255055, IMG submission 188633) | Seawater microbial communities from Jervis Inlet, British Columbia, Canada - JV7_2_27 | ecosystem: Environmental > Aquatic > Marine > Inlet | place: Canada: British Columbia | collected...
AAGGTATAGATTCTTTGAAATTTATTCTTTTTATTCTTTTACTATATTCCTTGCTCATCAGCTTCTTTACTTCTTATTTCAACCAATTTTTAGTTTTATTACCATTTGGTCTGTAGTAATTCCCCTATTAATTGTGTGGACTTTTCTAATTCGATTTATTTACAAAAAATGGGATAAGGACGCTTCAATTAAATTTTTGCTTAATAAAATGGCTGTTGATTTAGCAAATAGAATTGAGATTGTTAAATTAGAGCAGCAATAACATTATGGCTTCTTAATCTTTATATAGATAAATTAGAGTTTAAACAGCTTCCGTGGTTCTAGCCTTCGTTTTATTTGAGAATTAGAAAATAGTAATAGTTAGTAAAAGTGTAAATCAAATGTTTATATAAAATGTTGAATTTTAATCTTTAATTCTATATTCCTAGGTTTAGATTAAGGAAGATAATGCAAAGAATCAAAAGTTTAGACTCTTTTCGGGGTTTTATTATGCTTGCAATGGTTTGGGTACATTTATGTGACTGGTGGCTCCGTGAAGAGGATATTTGGTTTTCTAATGCAATTCTACCCATTTTAAAATTGATTTTTGGACCTGGATTTTTACTATTAGCTGGTATTAGCATTGCACTATCTTATAGGAAAAGCCGTATAAAAATCACATTAATAGATGATTTCAAGTACAGCATTTTAAGAAATGAATACTTATTCAGAGCAACATTTATTTTAATAGTAGCTTTAGGATATAATTCCTTTATAGCTTTACAATTATTTAATCCTTTAGATCTTTGGAAATGGTTTATGTTACTAACCATGTCTATCTCCTTATTTATAGCATGGCCTTTATTAAGAGCTCCGAAATACATAAGGCTTGCTGTGGCAATAATAATATGGGTTCTAAATTATTTCATTTTTAATTATCTTTTACCTTACCAAAATCAGACAAATGCAAATGGGGTTTTATATTATTTCTTATACAACTCTATAGATGTCATCCCTCTCCCTCACTATTTTAGCTTTCTTTTAATTGGCACAATTATAGGGGAAGTTATTTTTGATATTTATCAACTCGATCATCAAGAGGAGAGAAAAGTCCTCTTAAAAAAGAAGATAACATTTCCTTCGTTAATGTTGGGAGTACCGTTAATAATCATAAGTGTATTTTTAGATCCTCAACTGTCACTTGAAAGAACTTCAGTTATATGGATTATATTTGCAATTGGCATTAATTTAATTCTCTTATCTGCATTCTTGGGATTTGAAGATTTTAAATTACGCATCAATAAAAGAAGGTTAAAATTTTTATTCTATTATTCTTACTATTCACTTACTTTATATTTAGCTCACAATCTATTGTATTTTTTCTTTTTCAATCAAATAAATTTATTTCTTTTCTGGATTTTAGTAATACTTACCTGCTTTTTTATTGGTCTTTTTCTAAGATTAATTCACAATAAATATGGTCCCAAATTTTCAATCAAAGTGCAAGTAGGTAGATTAAGCTCTGCTTTAGCAAAAAAGTTAGAAACGATATAATTTTATTATTAATAATCTAAAAAGCCATAGATAAGAAGATGCAGAGATTTAAAAGTATTGATATTTTTCGCGGATTATGTATGAGTTGGATGTTTCTCGGTCATTTAATAGAATGGTGGATTCGTGAAGAATATCTTTGGCTAAGAACATCTACTTTTTATATCTTTGATCCCATTGGAGCCGCTGGATTTTTATTCATCTCGGGTGTTAGTATAACTCTATCGTATCGCAACCGATTATACAGAGTTGAGGAAATAAAAGATTTAAGTTATTCAAGGGTAAAGATGTCTTACTTTTTACGCGCGTTTTTTTTATTGGCGATAGCGATGATCTATAATACTGCGATTGCTCTTACTAAAGGTTGGTTGTCATGGATTTGGACATGGTTTGTGCTTATGACTGCTGCTTTTTCACTGTTTTTGATGTGGCCGTTATTTAAAATTTCAAAAATAACAAGAATTTTAATTGGCATTATAGTTTGGATTATTAGTCAGTATCTTTATACTCTACTCTTTCCTTATCAAAATCAATTAAATATTCAAGGGATATTTTATCACATTTTTTACAACGATTATGGTCAAGATCCTCTATTGATGTTTTTTTCATTTTTTCTTTTTGGAACTGTTGTTGGTGACATTATGAATGATATAAATAACAACTCAAATCCTGAAGCTAGGAGAAAACAATTAAAAAAGAAGATAATAGTTCCTATAAGTGTTATTAGTTTAGGTTCTATATCTTTTGGTATACTGTTCGATTTTCCATCATTTCTGAGCAGGAGTAGTCTTTCTTGGCTATTTTACGCAATAGGAATCGATTTATTAGTGTTAATGATCTTACTAATTCTAGAGGAATACAAGATATTCAGCACTCAAAAAAGTTATCGCGTATTTTTCTATTTCTCCTATTATTCATTTACGGTCTATTTAGGGCATAATTTCTTATATTTCATATTTTATAAAAAACTAGATTTGGTAACTATTTGGATTGCCGTAATCTTAACATTTTTAGTATTTAGTTTGTTTCTCAGACAAATATATAAAATATGGGGTTGGAAAGCGTCGTTAAAAGCAGTATTAGGCAAAATTAGTTTCAAGTTAGCATATAAAATCGAGGAAAAGAAAAGAAGAGAATAAATGTGGGATTTAATTTTATTCCCAATGTAAGTGAGGCTACACTCTCATTATTTAGAATTAAAAGTTTGATAAATTGAGATTAGAAAGATGAAAGAACGCTTAGATATCGTACTAGTTGATAGGAGATTAGTAGAAAGCAGGACGAAAGCACAGTGGTTAATTAAGAGCGGTTTTGTTTTTGTAAATGATACGAAAATTCTAAAATCTAGCAAGAGGGTTGATATTAACTCGAAAATTAACCTTACAAAAAAATATCCTTATGTTGGAAGGGGGGGTCTAAAATTAGAAGCAGCACTTAAAAGTTTTTCAGTCGATGTTCAAGGAAAAATTTGCGTTGATATTGGTGCATCAATTGGAGGTTTTACAGATTGCTTGTTGCAACACGGTGCGTTAAAAGTTTATACGGTTGATACTGCCACTGATTTACTTCATCCGTCTTTAACATGCAAAGATGATAAGATTGTAGAATTCTTTGGCGTTGATGCAAGAGAAATGACATCCTTACCAGAGAAGGTAGATATTACAACTATATATGTAACCTTCTCTTCGCTTAGGTTAGTTCTTCCAAACGTCAAAAGGTATTTAAAGCAAGATGGAGATATCATTGTTTTAGTTAAACCTCTTTTTGAAACCAATTTTCATCAAGAAAAAAAATTTAAAAATATAAAAGAATTGACAATCCTTAAGAGAATTTTGAAAGAATTCCTAGATTGGAGCAAAATGAACTCACTATATCCGAAAGGTTTAATCGCTTCTCCTTTGTTAGGTAAAGGAGGATCAATTGAATTTTTGGTACATATTCAGATCGATAAGGAATGTGTTTTTAAAACTGATAATATTATTAATGAAGTTTTAAAAGATGTTAAAGAATTAAATTCTAATTACTTGGATAATTTTTAAAAAGGCTTCCCCAAGCTGTATCAAAGAATTTATTAATCCTTTTCTTTCCGATTGTTGGATACCATAGCATATCATGAAATACTAAAGATCCTAAAATCGGTAATGTAAAAAAGATTTTATTATGTAGTAAAGGATTTAAAAATTGTAAAGACCCTTTTCTAACCATCTGATCTCCCCATATTATTAAACTTCGTTTAACTTTGAAATTCCAATTTATTCCCGATACATCCTCTCCAATAATTTCAATATCCTCGAAATCACCACATCCTAATCCTTCTTCGTGGGCTAATTTAATAGCAGGAAGCTTTAATGGTTCGAATCCTAACATTTTTGCAACTACAGTATCAACAGCAACTTGATCATATCCAGCTATGAGATAATTTTTAATCCGAGGAATCATTGTTCTTGGTCCAGCACCGTCCCCACAAACAGTTCCGTCTACAATAGCCATCATGTTTGGATGAATTTGTTTTTGAATTATTAATAAATCAACTAGAACTTCCGACATAAACTGATGGCTAAAATGTCTTCTTTTGGTCAACAAACCTCCAAATGCGTTCTTCATAGCGCATGTTATCCCTCCGTTCTTTAATTCTTCCTGTGTTTGGTTAAGAGAACCTCCAATTGCTCCAGTATGGCCATGAGTTTTCATGGTGGGCAAGTGAATTATTGGTTTTCCGACGTAGAATTCGGGGATCTTAAATCCTCTTGGAAATATTTTCGAATCTAGTACGTGTAATTTTTTATTTTTTAAAGCAAGAAATCTGTGTTTTAACGATTCGTACGGAACAAATGGTACCCTAGTTAAAGGGACAAACCAAGCTCCGTACCGATTTATAACAGAATTCCATTTGTTCCCTTTTAAACCCTTTTCGATGTTTGTTACGACCGTTCGATTTTCAGCCGTAAAGATTTTTTTTGGATCGTATTTATCTTCTATCATAGTTTTAAGGACCCCTTCTACTTGCCATGGGGGACTAGAGCACGAAGGGAAGAATTTTGACCAGCTCAAATTTAATTTTAAAATGGTTTTGGAATTTTTATTATACACCTTCTCGTATTGAGCTAAGTGCATTAATTTAGCATAATCCTCTAAAACTGTTTTAGGAGATGTTTTTACTACAAAAATCTGAGCTGTATTAGACATGATTAGTTACTAATAAGAGGGATGTCTTATTTTTTTTTCGCAATTTCTCTAAGTTTAGAAATTGAATAACTCAAGTATTAATGAAAATGACAATAGAATAAAAAGTAAAAAAATAGGTGGTTTATTACTAACTGAAAACGTATTACTAGTCTGAAATATATTCCATTCCCTTGTACGACTTTGGTTTTTCACTTAAGGGAGCACACATCATATAGTGTTGACCCCCTAAATCAATCCTTTTAGGGTTGTTTACATCGCATGCGGTATGATCTCCTTTCTCGTAACACCTAGGATGAAAAGAACATCCACTTGGAGGATTAATTGGACTGGGAACATCGCCTTCTAAAATAACTCTATTTGATTTTGATCCCGGATCGAAAGTCGGTCTTGCTGAAAGTAGTGCTTTAGTATAGGGATGTGTTGGATTGTAGAACACTTCCTCAGTAGTTCCACCCTCAGCAAACTTACCTAAATACATAACTTGAATAGTATCAGCTATGTGTTGAACAACAGTTAAATCGTGTGTAATGAAGAGGTACGACAAGCCGAATCTTTTTTGAAGTTCTTTCAATAGATTCAAAATTTGTGCTTGAACGGAAACATCTAACGCGGATGTAGGTTCGTCCAGAATCATAACTTCAGGATTAGAAGCTAATGCTCTGGCAATAACAATCCTTTGTTTTTGTCCTCCAGAAAACTCATGAGGATATCTATCTAAATGTTCTGCTTTCATTGAAACAGTTTCCAACTGTTCTAATACTTGTCTCCTAATCTCGCTTTTTTTAGATATACCCATAAGCAGTCTAAGGGGTTCCCCAATTATATTTACAATTTTCCATCGAGGATTTAAAGAGGAATCAGGATCTTGAAACACCATTTGTATTTTCTTTCTTAGGGACGTATCAAAATTCTGCATACCCTCAATACCAACGCGATCTGTAGTTCTTAATGACTTAAGTTTGTGTAAACGAGTTTTAGGCGCAGCTATTAATTTGCCCCTATAATATATTTCTCCTGCTGTGGACGGGACTAAATTTAAAATTGTATTTCCTATAGTGGTTTTACCACATCCACTCTCACCCACTAATCCAAGAGTTTCCATTTCATGTAAGTCAAAGGATACACCATCAACCGCTTTTACGTCACCAATCCTCCTTTTAAACAACCCACCATAAATAGGATAGTAGGTTTTCAGATTTCTAACCGAAATTATTGCATCTTCTGGTATATCCAAAGCTTCGGGATAACTTATATTTTTTTCCGTTTCTGTCATCTTTTGATCATATTACCTTTTTTCTTATATTATTTAAACTTGAAAAGATATTTCTTTTTCTTCTCCCTTCCAATCGTGTTTCTGAGAATTCTTATACTCAGGATCAAATAAGTGGCATGCGACAAAATATTTTTCTCCAATCTCGTTCAGTTTAGGTCTTACCTTATCGCAAATTTCTAACCTAAAATCACAACGAGGATGAAACCTACACCCTGAGGGGGGATAAATTAGGTTTGGAACCATGCCCCTTATTGTACTAAGCTTTTTATTTTTCATTTCTATGCTCGGAATAGCAGCGAGTAATCCCTTAGTGTAAGGGTGTCTCGGATTTTTAAATAAATCCTCTGCAGTAGCATATTCTACAATATTTCCACTGTACATAACAGCCACTCTATCGCACAATTCTGCAATAACACCTAGATCGTGTGTAATTAGTAGCATTGAAGTATTAAACTTTGATCTTAATGTTTTCATTAATTCCAGAATTTGTGCTTGAATAGTTACATCTAAAGCTGTCGTTGGCTCGTCTGCGATTAATAAAGCAGGATTACATGAGAGTGCCATTGCAATCATAACTCTCTGTCTCATTCCACCGCTTAGTTCATGAGGATATCGCTTGAGTATACTTATTGAATCGGCAATACCTACTTCTTTAATGATATCTGCAGAAAAATCCCTCAAAACATCTTTCATTGTGGGAGTGCGTTTAGTCTCTTCAGAGAGTTGTTCTACCCGTAATCTAAATTTTTCAATTTCTTCTTCACTATGTGTTTCTCTCTTTCTTTCTAATTCTGAGCCCTTTTCCAATTTATCGTTTTCCTTCAATATTGTTTTTAGCTCTTTTAGTTCTTTGCGTCTTTTTTTTCTTTCTAGTAATCGAAGGTCTAATTCTGACTTAAGCGTCTCTTTTTGATGTAATAAAAAAGTTTCCCCAACTTGAGTCCCAACGGACATAACAGGATTAAGCGAATTGAGAGGATCTTGAAAAATCATAGTGATATCATTACCTCGATGATTCTTCATTTCTTTTTTGTTTAACTTAACCAGATCTATGTCTTTGAAAAAAACTTGACCGTCAATAATCAGTCCAGGCGCTCTAACTAAATTTAAAATTGAGAGAGCAGTTACAGATTTTCCACAACCTGTTTCTCCTACTAGACCAATTACTTCATCTTCATAAATATCAAAAGAAACACCATCAACTGCTTTCACTACTCCTTCTTCAGTATAAAAATACGTTTTCAAATTTTTGATTTGTATTAATTTTTCAACTGATTTCTTATTAGTTGACGATTCTTTTACGCTTTCTGTCATTTTATTATAATCTCCATTTCGAAATCATTTAAGATTAAAAGATATTACCTTATTATCCCCTATAAGTTTTTTAATCGAGGATCTAATGCGTCGCGCAATCCATCACCTAGCAACATAAAACCTAACACGGCTAGTAAAATGAAGAGCCCAGCCCACAGTGAAGCCCATGGGGCAATGTAGAGAAACGGTCTACCTATACTAATCTCGTTTCCCCAGTCAATCATTCTATAATCACTAAAACCTAAAAAGGAAAGTCCAGCTAAGCTTAATATTACTCCACCAATATCAAAAGTAACTGAAATTATTATGGGCTGGATCACATTAGGTAAAATATGTTTAAACATTATTCTTGAATTACCAGCTCCTGCTACTCTGGCGGCTTGTATATAAGGTAGCTCTTTAGCTTGAAGTACGTTACCCCTTATCAAACGACCGTAGTAGGGAATCCCAAGAATCCCCCAAGCTATCATTATATAATCAATTCGGGGTCCAGTGTTAAGAGCCTCGCCTAAAACGGCTACTAACACCAATGCAAGGATTAATGAAGGAAATGCTAGAAAAACATCTATTATTCTCATGATTACCGCGTCGACCCAACCACCATAATACGCAGCGATAACACCTACAGCAACACCAGCTACCACGCTAAAAGCAATGGCTGGAAGTGCGACCGTTAACGAGGTTCTTGCCCCAAATATTAATCTTCCGAGGACATCTCGTCCAAATTTAGTAGTTCCTAAAAGATGTTCTGGACTCGGAGCTTCCCAAGCGTTATAATATATATCTAGTACCTCACCAAAGGTATATTGAGAAATCCAATGAGGAAAAACTGCCAGAGTGGATATAAAGAACACTAACAAGATACCGATTATAGTTAAAACGGATTTAAACCGTCTAATAAATTTTCTCTTACTTCGCTTCTTTTCGTAATTGATTTCTCTAATTGTTAAATCTTCTATTCGAGATGATGGAACGAAGAGGAATTTTAAATTATTAATAGTCCACTTTAAAATTTTTACGGTAACTTCTTTTAGACTATTTTGTTGACTTTCCTCTTCATACGTGGCCTCAACTATTTCTTTTTGCATATTACTTACCTCATTTCTCAATCAATAATCAATATCTAATACGTGGATCTAAAATACCATATATTACGTCTGTAATTAAATTTATAGCAATAAAAACTAGTGCAAAGAAAAAGACTAATCCGTTTAATACCCAATAATCGCTATTTGCAATAGATAAAATCAATAACTGTCCCATTCCCGCTAGTCCAAACGTAGTTTCTGTAAGGACCGCACCTGTTAACAAGGACCCAAAACCTAAACCGATAATGGTGACGGTTGGAATCATCGCGTTCTTTCTAGCATGGGAATTAATTACGTCCTTTTCTCTACAGCCTTTCGCGCGAGCGGTTCTTATGTAATCTTGTTCAAGAACTTCTAGCATACTAGAGCGTGTTTGCCTTACTATTGATGCTAAGGATATGAAAGATAAACAAAACACTGGTAAAACCAAATGGTATAAATAATCAGTTACCAAATAAAACTGTCCAGACAGTATAGAATCAATCATTCTAAATCCGGTAACCGTCGGAGGATCCACATAGGTTATAGTTTTAAATCCAGTTGTGGGAAATAGTGCTACATCGTCTATTCTAATCAGATACCCTAAAGTAAATTGGAGCAACATACCAAGAAAAAACACAGGTAATGCCACGCCAATTAGTGTGATACCTCTAAAAATTGTATCTTTTGCTTTATTTCTGTGAGATGCTGAAATAACACCGGTCTTTATTCCAACCGCTGCAGCTATAACAATTGAAAAAAGAGCAATATCGGCAGTCCGGGGTAATTTTAACATAATTAAATCCCATACGGGCATACCTCTTGCGATTGAATATGATTGACCCCAGTTTCCTACAAATATATCTCCAAGGTATCGGAAATATTGAACGTACATGGGATCGTTTAGTCCTAATGCCTGTTTCATGGCCTCATATTTAAGCCAATTAATTTTACCCTCTGGAAGAAACGCTAATACTGGATCTCCTGGCATAAATCTTGATAATATAAAAGTAAGCGTCATAACACCAAACAAAACAGGAACTGCTGCCAATAATCTTTTAAAAATATATTTTAATAGACTCATTATTCATAACCTCTTTTTTGCTTTTAATTTAAACCTCAATCTTACGACTTCGCATCTTTAATGCGTTATATTTTTGCCTAGCAATTGAAGCTAAGATAGCTGACAAAATATTTATCCCTAATAAAGTTAATATCGTAATATAGCTTTCTAACCTTGTAAAGTACCCCCATATTACGGAAATATCAAAATTTTCAATTATAAACCAGTACCAAATCCAAGATTGAACTATAATAAAGGGTACTAACCAGATACTATTTCTAATTCCATATTCAAAAAACCTTTCCCTAAACGCCATTAAAAACACAATCCCAGCGAGAATAATCGAAGCGAAGAACGATTCGGGATGAAATAGTACTTGATGGAGAAATAGTACACCGTCTCCGATGCTTTTTTCATAAACATTTGATAAATAACCAAAAAATGCGAAATGTATTAGCAATAATGCCAATATAAAATTAGTTTGTCGTGCAAATTCAATTTTTGTGAACTTCATAATAAGATACTCAGTCTAATTTCAATAAGTCTAATATTTCTTTTATGTTGATAGTTTCAAGCTCTATCGTAGATGAGTTTGTTCTTATGTCATCTTTACTATAGGTTTTATTAATTATTTGAGTATCTTCGTAAACTTTTAAATTTATCGCATCGTTCGTGCTATTTATTAAAAGCTTTTTATTATAATAAAAACTATCTAGTAGATCGTCATAAATTAAATAGGGTATAAATCCCATTTCAGAGGTTTTATTGTTAACCAAGTCAGTTACCGGTAGTTTTATTACTAAGGGGTAATACTTTCGTTTTCGTTCTAAATATAATTTTTCCGTTTCAATTTTGTCTTCATTTTTAATCAAGAAGATGTTGTTTTCAATCTTAATTCGGAAATAGCTAATAATAGAGTCACAGTATTCGATTAAAGTATTCTTATATTCGTTTTTATCTCGCGTTGGATCGAGGTTATTTTTGTCGATATGGGAAAAGGTTTTTAGAAACTGGGACGTGATATAAGTGAGCGATTCACTCAAATCCAGGCTGAATGCTGAAATGTTATTTGATGCATTCCACCATTTTATAATTTTATTTCTATCTAAACCTCTCAATATTAATTCTTTTTGCTTTAGGTTAGCATAATTGAGAAAGTTTTTGATTCCCTCCGTGTAAAAGAGTTGGAAATTAATTGTTAAGTTAAGGCTTTTGAACACTTCATCTAGCTTTTTCGGATTGGGTGTGATAAATAGCGTAGGTTCTCCATTAGATAATTTATCGATTCTCATCGGAATGAGAAGGATGGGCATTTGAAACGTATCAGTAGAAAAAATATCAAAATAAAATCCCATAGGGGCTAGATCTTTTTTAAAGGACTTCAGTTTACTTAGAGATTTTTTATTTGATTTGAAGAAAATTATCACCAAATGAATATTAAGATAATAAAATATTAAAAAAAAAAGATAGAATTTATTTTTATTTTTTGTTTTTTATGTTATGCTCCTTTACGCAGTAGGCCAATCAGCACGGTACATTGGATAGATTCGTAATCCACCAAATGCATTGGGTGATCCACCATAGATGTTAGCAAGTTTAGCGCTAGTTACCTTCGAATGATAGAGAGGTATGTGGAAGAATCCTTCCGTCGCCATATACGATTGAATGCTTTTATAGATGTCTTGTCTCGCAGCATCGTTTGTTTCGCTTAACACTGACAACATTGCTGCATTTAACCAAGTATCGTTGACTTGACCTGAATTTGAACTTGATATTGGGTTAAATAATGGGTCTAACATGTTGTAAGGATCGAGATAATCAGGACCCCATCCAATCATGAAAACACCTAATGCATCGTAGTCATCAAATAGGTAACCAAGGAAATCGGCCCATGTTGTACCTTCATCCGAAACCGCAATACCGATTGTCTTGAACCATGTAGTTAACGCAACAAACATGTCTTCTCTAAAGGTATTTCCTATGTTGTAGTGGTTTGGAACTGAAAGGAACGGTGAAACTCCTTCAGCTACGGCTTCCCATTCTGCATCAGTAGTAAACCCAACACCAAATCCCATCGATTGCATAATCTCCCGAGCGTATGTAATATTATGAATAGGAGCAAGAGCTGCAACGGATGCGTTGTATGAAGCACCATAACCAGGTGAAATAGCACCAACTGCTCGATAAGCGTTGCCGAGTCTCATTACATCAATTACATAAGTGTAATTAACAGCATAGGACATGGCTTGTCTCCAAGTTTTATTGTATTTTTTGTTGTTGAATCCTAAATATTGGTAAACTAAGCTTGGTGTAGTTAATCTTGTAACAGACATCTTAGGATCAGTCTCGTAGAGCAGTAAGTCTTGATCTGAATACGCTTCATTAAAATCAATTGAATAGCCAAGGAAAGCGTTGTGAACAGTGACTGCGTCGCTATAGATAGCAAAGATTACGGTTGGGAAATTAGCAGGACCCTGCCAATAATGATCGTATCGTTGTAACCTAGTCTCTACGTTAGGAACGTATTTTTCGAATGAGAAAGGTCCAGTACCTACTGGTATTCCAGTAGTAAGGTCGAGGAAAGTAGTCGCGTCAGCAGCGTGAGCGGTTGGAGATAGCATACCAGCGTTAATGTAGGCCAAAACGTTCAAGAAAGTTGCATACGCACCATTGAGCGTAATAGTGATATTATAAGCCCCATCGGATACTGTGTTATTCATGATCGGTGTTGACCCATCAGGGAACATCCATAAGATTGCAGTATGAACTTCTTCTTCAGTATTGTCCCCACTGCCGTTTATCATGTATGCGAGTCTATCCAAGTTCCATTTTGCTGCGTCAGCATCAAAATCAGTTCCATCGTGGAACGTGATGCCTTGCCTCAATTCGATG
>Ga0255055_10002688_pt1 | contig 12318 bp, 11 predicted proteins | sample JV7_2_27_MG_FD_188633 | JGI IMG/M metagenome (GOLD analysis project Ga0255055, IMG submission 188633) | Seawater microbial communities from Jervis Inlet, British Columbia, Canada - JV7_2_27 | ecosystem: Environmental > Aquatic > Marine > Inlet | place: Canada: British Columbia | collected...
GTCGTTTCGAGACTGGCTAGAGCAAGCGGCAGCCCATGGTCACTAGGCAGAGTGTACATTTCGGATTTCGAATTGCGAATTGCGAAATGATCAACTGGTCTAATGCTCGATAGTTGGGTCGGAGAAATTACATGAGACTTATTGTCTTTGGTGATGTTCATGCAAATATAGTGGCCCTGGAGCGCTGCTACGACGAAGCAATGGGTCACGAACCGGACAGGATTATTCATCTGGCCGATCTGGGCGGCTACGCGCCTTTTGTAAATGAGGTCACCGAATTCATGATCGAGCACAGGATAGAGGGTGTTCAGGGGAACTATGACTTCAATGTGGCGCATGAAACTGAGGATTGCGGCTGTAAATACGAAGATCCCGTGCAAGCAGAGTTGTCCCATGTCTCCTTTGAGTGGACCAAGGCTCATACCAGCTCTAAAAACAAGAAATACATGAAAGATTTACCTTTCTCCATTCGGCTCGAGGCAGCAGGGAAAAGAATTCACATCTTCCATGCCACGCCTGTGGCCAACAACCTCTACTGGTATGAAGAGAGAAGTGAGAAATTCTACCGTCGGATGACAAAACAGGCCGATGCCGACGTACTTGTTTTTGGACATACTCACAAACCGTTCAGGCGGGATCTTGACGGCAAGGTATTCATCAATGCCGGTAGCGTGGGCAAACCCAAAGACGACAACCCCCAGACCGGATTTGTCCTTATCGATGTGGATAACGCTGAAATCAAAAGCCGCTTCATACGGCTTGACTACGAGGTGGAAAAAGTTGCCTCAGCCATCATTAAAGCCGGACTTCCGCCCCTGTTTGCGGAGAAACTACGGGTCGGTGCAGGCTAGCCTGCATTATTCACGAATCTTTAGGATTCGTGAATAAGCACCCGCAAAAACTTGAAGATGTTTGTTGCGGGTTTCGACAGGGTGCTTTGCACCCGCTCAAGGCTAGCCCTGAGCGGAGGCCTGAAAAGGCCGTAGTCGAAGCCCGAAGGGTGGATTGTTCATGGAGCCAACAGGGATTCATGAATAATCCGGGCTAGGGCATGACAATTTTGGTATGGTAATTGCCTCGTTTCCTTATTACTATGATCCATTAGGGGTTTATACATGGCGGGCACTGCCCGCCAATTTGCCGGTAGTAAACACCAGGAGAATGAATCATGACTAAGTCTATTGAAGGGGTTACCCTGCTTAGTGAGCAGGACATTTTCCTCTTCAACGAAGGGAGTCATTTTCGCTTGTACGAAAAGCTGGGGTCGCACCTGTTATCTGCAGGGGAAGGGCAGGGGACATACTTTGCAGTCTGGGCTCCTGATGCAGAGCAGGTTTGCGTTATCGGCGATTTCAACGACTGGAACAAGACGAAACATCCGCTTAAGCCCAGAGGCAGCTCTGGAATTTGGGAAGGGGTCATACCTGAGGCAGTCAAAGGTGCCCGATACAAGTATCATATCGTCTCCCGCTACAACGACTACCGGGTGGACAAAGCCGATCCTTTCGGCATCTACAATGACACGCCCCCAGAGACCGTCAACATCGTCTGGGACCTGGAGTATACCTGGAATGACCAGGCATGGATGGCCAAGCGGGGCAATCACAACTCGTCAGACGCTCCCATATCCATCTACGAGGTCCACTTAGGCTCATGGATGCGCCTGGCCGAGCAGGACAATCGCTGGCTCACCTACAGAGAACTCGCTGTCAAATTGACAGAATATGTCCAGGAGATGGGGTACACCCATGTGCAGTTTCTTCCAGTTATGGAGCATCCTTTTTATGGCTCCTGGGGCTACCAGACGAGAGGATATTTCGCGCCCACCAGCAGGCACGGAACCCCGCAGGATTTTATGTATTTGATTGATTGCTTGCACCAGCAGGATATTGGTGTGATTCTGGATTGGGTGCCATCGCATTTCCCAACCGATGAGCATGGAATAGGCTATTTTGACGGCACCCATTTGTATGAACATTCTGATCCCCAAATAGGGTTTCACCCCGATTGGAAAAGTTTTATTTTCAACTATGGACGGTCCGAGGTGCGCAGCTTTCTTATAAGCAGCGCCCTCTTTTGGCTGGACACCTACCACGCTGACGGATTACGAGTTGACGCAGTTGCTTCCATGCTCTATCTCGACTACTCCCGCGAGGAAGGCGAGTGGATTCCAAACGAGTATGGTGGCCGCGAGAACCTTGGTGCTATCTCTTTTATGCGCCGTCTCAATGAGGAGATCTACTCCACCTATCCTGATGTTCAGACCATAGCTGAGGAATCAACTGCCTGGCCCATGGTTTCCAGGCCTACCTATGTGGGCGGTCTTGGTTTTGGTATGAAATGGGACATGGGCTGGATGCACGACACCTTGGTCTACATGTCCAAAAATCCCATCTACCGGAAATATCACCATAACCAATTGACCTTTAGACTCTTGTATGCCTTCAACGAGAACTTCGTTTTGCCGCTGTCGCACGATGAGGTAGTGCACGGCAAAGGCTCGCTTTTGGGAAAGATGCCGGGAGACGATTGGCAGAAATTTGCCAACCTAAGACTTTTGTTTGGACACATGTACGCTCAACCAGCCAAAAAGCTGCTGTTTATGGGGGGTGAGTTCGGCCAGTGGAGTGAGTGGTATCACGAGGAGAGCTTGGATTGGCACCTGCTTGAATTTCCGTTGCATGCAGGATTGCAGGGGTGGGTGAAAGAGTTGAATCGAACCTACCGCACTGAAAAGGCTCTCTATGAACTTGACTTCGATCCGGTAGGCTTTGAATGGATCGATTGTAATGATACTCAGCAAAGCACCCTCAGCCTCATTCGCAAAAGTAGATCCACGGGTGAAATTATACTCACCGTCTTAAACTTCACACCGACGCCCAGATATAACTACCAAGTGGGGGTACCCAGAGAAGGACTTTGGCAAGAAATCCTCAATAGCGATGCCGAAGAATACGGTGGTAGCGGTCATGGCAATTTTGGCGGGATTGAAGCCGTTCCCATTGAAATACACGGCAGGCCGTACTCCTTGAAACTCACCCTGCCGCCTCTAGGGGCAGTCTTTTTTAAGAGTGAGGGGGAGAGTTGAGATTTCGGATTTCGGATTTCGGATTGGGGATTGCGGAGGGCATCCTTCGACAAGCTCAGGACAGGTAGAGCGTAGAGCATAGAGCATAGGGAAATCCAGCAGGCAGCGAGCAGCAGACAGTATCGTTATTCGGGAGATCTGTCGCTATGAGCTGCCTTGACTATTTGAATGAATTGACAACGGACAACGGACATTTAGTATGGAACGTTATATCTGCATCCACGGCCACTTTTATCAGCCGCCGCGGGAAAATCCCTGGCTCGAGGTAATTGAGCAGCAGGATGAGGCCCACCCGTATCACGACTGGAACGAGAGAATTACGGCAGAGTGCTACGCGCCCAACTCGACCTCCCGCATTCTAGACCAACAGGGGCGGATCGAAAAGATCGTGAACAACTACGCCAGAATCAGCTTTAATTTTGGCCCAACATTGTTGAGCTGGTTGGAGGTCAATGACCCAGAGGTATATGGCGCCATCGTGGAGGCTGATCGTCAGAGCCAGAAGATATATTCTGGACACGGTTCAGCCCTGGCTCAGGCTTACAATCATATGATTCTACCGCTGGCAAACAGGAGAGACAAATACACCCAGGTGTTATGGGGTATAAGAGATTTTCAGTATCGTTTTGGCCGCGAACCAGAGGGTTTGTGGCTTCCTGAGACCGCTGTTGACCTCGAAAGCTTGGAAATACTAGCGGAGTTGGGCATTCGATTTACCATTCTTGCTCCGAGGCAAGCCCTGAGAGTGAAACAGATGCATGGAGGGGAGTGGGTGGATGTGGGTAGAGAAAGAATCGACCCCACCATGGCCTACACCCTTCGACTGCCTTCAGGAAGAACTATTGCCATATTCTTTTATAATGGGCCGATGTCTCGTGCCGTGGCCTTCGAGAGAGTATTGAAGGATGGAGAGGCGTTTGCCAGAAGACTACTGGATGGTTTTTCAGACGAACGTAACTGGCCACAGCTGTCTCACATTGCCACGGACGGTGAGACTTACGGCCACCACCATCGTTTCGGAGACATGGCCCTCGCCTTCACCCTCAATTACATTGAGACGAAAGAGTTGGCGCGTCTCACTAATTATGGTGAATACTTGGCGCTACATCCCCCTACTCACGAAGTTGAAATCTTTGCAAACTCTTCCTGGAGTTGTTCTCACGGGGTAGAGCGATGGCGCAGCGACTGTGGTTGTCATACTGGTGGGCACCCGGAGTGGAATCAAGCCTGGAGGGTTTCTTTACGAGAATCTTTAGATTGGCTACGTGATGCGGTTGCTGCTGACTTCGAAAACAAGGCAAATGAGCTCTTACATGATCCCTGGTCGGCGAGGAATGACTACGTTGAAGTGGTTTTAGACCGTTCGTCAGCAGGCATAGATGAGTTCCTGACAAAGCATGCCCGACGGTCGCTTTCTGATACGGATAGGGTCATGGTCCTCAAGCTCCTGGAGCTGCAGCGCCATGCCATGCTTATGTATACCAGCTGCGGCTGGTTTTTTGATGATCTGGCAGGAATTGAGACGGTTCAGGTGATTGGCTACGCAGCCCGCTGCCTGCAACTCGCCCAAGAGCTTTTTGGCAATAGCCTGGAGTCTGACTTTCTGGAAATATTGGGAAGGGCCAAGAGTAATCTGGTTGAGAAGGGAGATGGTCGACAGATTTATCAAGACCTGGTGCGACCTTCCATGTTCGACCTGGCTAAGGTTGGTGCTCACTACGGAGTGGGAACTCTGTTCAATGATTATCCTGAACAGGCGAAGGTATATTGCTACACTGCCGAAAGCGAGGATCGGCAAATCCACGAGGCTGGAAGAGCCAGCTTGGTTTTGGGGAAAACCAGGGTTACTTCGGATATCACCCTGGAGTCCGCCGCATTCGGTTTTGCCGTTCTCCATTTGGGTGACCACAACCTTAGCGCCGGTGTACGCGAATTTCCAGACCATCATTCCTATGATCTAATGGTCAAAGGTGTGTCCGATGCTTTTGCCTCAGCTGATTTCACCGAGACACTTCGAGTTTTGGACAAAAATTTCGGTGATTCTGTATATTCTCTCAAGTCTCTTTTTCCCGATGAGCAAAGAAGAATACTAGATCTCATGTTGCAATCGACGCTGGAGGAAACTGAGGCCGCCTACCGTCAGCTTTACGAGCATCATGCCCCTCTTCTGCAGTTCCTCAAAGATACGGGCAGTCCACCACCCAAGGCCTTTTACGTGGCTGCAGAGCTGGTTTTGAATGCAGATCTCCATCGAAGTTTTCAAGATGACAAACTTGATCTGAACCGAATCGAGTATCTTTTAAAAGAGGCTCGGTTGGAAGGTGTTTCCCTGGACTCGACATCCCTGGAATACAGTTTCAGAAAAGCTCTCGAGCGGTTGGCCAAACGACTCGCTGCTGGTCCCAGCGATTTTGGCGTGCTGCAGAGACTGGAGGACGCAACGACGCTGGTGAGTAGCCTGCCTTTTCAAGTGGATTTGTGGAGGGTTCAGAACATCTGCTACGAAATGCTGCAAACCGTCTATGAAGAATATCAGATGCGGGCGCAACAGGGGCACGAAGAGGCGAGGACGTGGTTGCGACATTTCAACACAATTGCTCAAAACTTAATCGTACGAGTATGATCATATTATTCGCGCTCGCTCCGCTTCCGGCTTCGCTAAAGCTTCGACGAGACAAGCCGCTCAGTCCCGCACCGCAAGCGGCATCTACGACAAGCGGGTTCCCAGTTTCGTGGTCGCAGTCACGCCAGGGCGTGAAGTCGTGAAATGTCCAGGCTAGCAGAAATGGAAAGGGACGGAGACCAATAAAAAGCCCCCAACAACCGAACCGGGCGCGGATGGCTGATGGGGGCAAGGGACACCGAGTGAGGCGAAAGAAAGAAACCCCACTCGGAGACGACTCTACCACGAACTAGCGGTTCCTTGTCAATCGGAAAAACCACCATTTTCGGTATCTGTAAGAGTGAGAATTGGGTATTGCAATGATAAGACTGCGACGCACGACTGCACGTCGCAGGGTTTGCTTGTCCTGCCTGTCCCGAGCGTAGTCTCGGGGAGCCAAGCCGAAGGAAGGTCCGAGGACGCCCAGGGGGAAGATCATATCCGTTGTCGCAGTCACGCCGGGGCGTGATGAAATATACGGCCTAGATCGAGGGCTGCTGGAGCTTGTCAAAGTCCTTTTCTGGAGCAATGGGAAAGGCCCACTGATTTTTGCACTTTTTGCTGCAAAAAAAATAGACTCCGGCATCGCTGTAGAGGAGTGTGGACAATTCATCCTGGTGAACAATCCTTAATGTTTTTTTGCAATTCATGCAGATGAGTTTCATTGCGGCTAGACCTCCTTCAACTACTTCAATGCTCCCCTCCGACCAATGTTGCGCCGAAGCTGGTCTGCGCCAACAGGGTCAAAGAAGATATGAAAAGGCAGGTTCCATTAAAGAGTGAGCAAAAACTCAACTTCATCATTGAATGAAAATGCAAGAGTGGTGCCAGGAAATATCCGGGCTAGAGTCAAACCTCGAAATTAGGCTGCAAGTCTAGGGGCACCTATCTGGTTAGGTGAGCAGTATGAAAAAGTGGAGAAAAACAATCCCCATCGACTCGGGCCATGAGTCAATGGGGAAGGAGAAAAGAGTTGAAGACAAGAGGTGAATGTATACCTCTGTCCACGTTATTCATGTTAGCAACGGCCAGGTGTATACTTCAATAAGGTAAAAACAGTATATATTTCATATGAAGTACGTAGGTATTTTTCTTATTTCAAGCCCGGATGTGTGACGAACAAACAAAGAAAGCGGAGCAAGGACTCCGCATATTACACATCCTGATGAGTTAGTTTCTTCTTTCTTTTTTTGCCTTTGTTACCTCCCCACTACCTCAGTCTTCATTTTTTTATCTGCTCGCCTTGGTCACCCTAAATCACCCCCTTGGTCATAATGTTCCGGTATAGACTCTTTCAATGTGGAGCATTGTTGCTGGCACTCTGCGCTTTTCTGGTTGCAATTTCGCACGCAGTCCAAACTCTCTTGTGCAGACCACTTCCAGTTATAACAACTGCGAGTACAGCTGGTGACCTCATCGCTACATAGAGAGATACATTCCTCATACGAGTTTGGCTGCTTCCTTGGAGTGGCGCAGGCGACTGTCATAGCGACCAGCAAGGCCATCAGCAATATATTGGCTGGCTGCATTATCCTCATTTCTTTCTCCTGAACTCCCAAGTAAGATTTTTCCTTGCACCATAAATCTCACTATCTCCCTGGCTGCCCACGGGTAGGGCATGGTTCTTGCTGATATTTTTAGTTGTTTTGTTCATTTCGCTTGTGTAGTTTAATATATATGCAAAATATGCAAATTCAAACAAGGATAGAGCAATGAAAATAAAATTACTCTGGTCCACTGTTTTTTTGCTCATGATATTTTTGGTAGTCGGATGTGCAGGAGTACGTACCGATAATACCGCTAAATATAATGTATTTCCCTTCCGAAACCCTTCATATCAAGATCGAGAATTTTCTGATGTTGGTATGCGATTCACCAATGCCTTTGCTGCTGCATGTGCCGAACACTCTCTTGATGTAACAGTAGTTATAAACGACCAATTCGATTCATCAAAAGACACGAACGTCCAAGATGCTCTAACCTATGCAATGGAGACTGGGGCCGATTATATAATTTACGGCTATGTCACCAAGTGGGTAGATAAACCAACGACGTTGACGAGCGAGAGGGACTTTGCTGCTTTGAGCATCTTTGTTCGTTCCGTTGAATCTGGCGAAGTTGTTTTTTCATCTGAGATGCAAGCACACGGTATTCGCTACTCAAGCCATGGCTCTGGTATCTCACAACTCGGCTTAGACTACACTGGAGCAAGGGTTAACCTCATTCAAAGCATTTCAACGGAGATGGCAGAAGAATTCTTGGGCATGTGATACCCTAACCCGGATAATTCATCACGCCCAGGCGTGACTCCGACCGCGGATATGACCTTCCTGCCGGGCGTCCTCGGACCTCGAACCCTGCGACGTACTGTTAAAGTACGCCTCGGATCCAAGCTCCTGCGGTTGCCCGGTGGCAAGGTCATCTTCACGGTCTCGCGACACGAATTCGTGAATTATCCGGGTTGACCACAAAAAACTTATTTTTCAAAGAACACTGCGGAGCTTTGGCTCCGCTTTTTTTATTTCTATCCTCAGTTCTTCGGCAAAAGTGGAAATGTTTTTCCTTTTTTTAGGGAATTGTCTTACACATTATCCTTGGTTTTGCGTTCTCATCATTTGGATAAGTATAAGTAATTTCAAGAAAAGTATGAGATTCATCGTTTTGGCACACCCTTTGCTCCTCTGAATATAGCCACCCATCGACGGGTTGGTCTTCGCTGATGGAGGCTTCTTGACCATGAGATTCACCTGTGCCAACTGCATGGAAGTATTTGAAAGAAACGAAGAATGCATGATGCATTTTAGAGATGATGCAATCTATCTGTTCTGCAGTAAAGATTGCAGGGACAAATGGGTTTATTGTATCGCCCCAGCAAAGGAGTCAGCCTCGGAAGAACTGGTGGTTGCCTAGCGGTGCAGCAATGTCGATTTTGGTCATTAATAAAAAATGTCCACAATGTGAGAGCGTTGAACGGTACAGAATAAAACGAAGTTTATGGATGCGTTTCATACCCAAAAGCAGATATTATCTGTGCGAGCACTGTGATGGAAAATTCATTTCTGTAGATGATTCATTCTCGGTTTATTGGCCATTTGGGAAGGCCGCCTGAGCAGCTTTACCACCCCTCCAAGTTGCCTACTACCTGAACAAAATGGTTGCCCTTCGCTAATTCCGGGCTAGCGGTGCCGGACTGCCAGTGGGGCTTTTTTTGTTGCCACTTGGCCCTTCATTCTTGTACCCTGGGATCAGTAAAAAACCTACAGAAGAAGTACGAGAGAAAATTCGCGGGGAAATCAATAAGGCAGTGGCAAGCAAAAAGAAGAAGACACTCCCATTTAAAGACCCTAAGCAATGCCCCTGCGGGCACAAGCACATCTCCTGGGGACCAGGGGAAGAGCATGTTTACTGCTGGGACTGTAACAGAAACTATTCCCTCTCTGAGTGTTTCGACTCTGGCACCGTGAGTTCTCCAAGCAAGGCTTCTGAGAAGCAACTGTCTCTTTTCAAAGAGGAAAAGTTGGAGTAGTAGGCTCCGCTCAAACAGTTATGGATATCGAAACACGACTCCATCCTAGAATCCTTGTTAATTGGTATGCTTTCATCAAAACCTTCCAAGGTTCTATCACAGGAAAGACAAAAGATATTAGCGTTGACGGTGCTTGTATTTTTTCCCCCATGGAGCCCGAACTAGGACAAAGCTTTACCATTGTTCTCAAGCCTCCTGGAGGGAAGTCCATTCCCGTGATTGCTAAATTGGTGTGGTCGGATTACTTAGACATCGATGATAAAGCGGTATTCGGAATGGGCGTCAGATATATGGCAATATCACCCGAAGATCGACGATACATTGCTTCCTTGGTAGAAAAAGAGAGAAGTGATCAGCCATTTTGACTCTGACGAAATCAAACGAGTCAGCCTCATCAGAGTCAAATGCTCTAAAAACCCGGATATTTCATGAATTGCTGTCGCGAGACCACGAAGATGGGTGTGCAACCTGGCAACTCGTCCCGCGGTACCGCGGGATTGGTTTCGAGGCGTACCTGAACCGTACGTCGCAGGGGGAGCCTGTCCTGAGCGTAGTCGAAGGAACACCCGAGGACGCCAGGAAGGACGACCATATCCGTGGACGCAGCAAGTTATTCATGAAATATCCGGGTTAAGTGCAAAGCGAACCTCATGCTTAGGGGTGGGCTGCCTGTGGAGGTTCCTTGCCAAAGAACGGGAGAAGCTAAAATGTCTTGGTACGAGGTGATATTGAGCAGTGAGCAGTTGTCCGAAGGAATATCTGAAAAAATTCAGAGTGACTTTGAAGCTCTTTTTGTCAAAGCTGGAACGGTTCCAGAGATGGCGTTATTTTGTGATACATTCCCCGTACCTCAATTCTCCATGTACTTCTCACCTGTGGCTGTGCAATATGCCTCCGACCTGATTTCAACCTACTCTGGCGACACTTGTGAAAAACCGGATGCCAGCGAGGTAACTTTACTTATCGGAGATAAAAACTCAGCCTGGGATTTACTGGAATAACAAACCTCCGCTACCTTCACTGGGATACAGTACCCCAGACATTGTGCCAGAGTGAAACCCAGACGAGTTTAGATTAAAGGATGTAATCTTTAGTTTTGCAAGGGCCCTTTTCTTGCAAGAATCTGTAAGCCCATTCTAGGGTGTGATCAGAGCTGATGTTGGTCTGAGTATTTCTCGCTATCAATTCAATCTGAATTGTGTCCTGTGGGGAGGGAATTTTCATGTGCGAACTACTTGGTCTCTGTTTTAACAAAGAGGTTACCGTTCAATTAGCCTTTTCTGGACTGAAAGCTGGAGCAACGGATAACCCTGATGGGTGGGGAGTTGCCTGGTATAATGAATACGGGACCCAAGTTATTAAAGAAGCAAGGCCAGTGGACCGGAGTCGTCTGGCCAGAAGCTTTCTGGAAGACTTGGGTGCTCGTTCAAGGATCTTTGTCTCACATATCCGCCGTGCTACAGCAGGTGAGGCAGGTTACGTCAACACGCACCCCTATTATAGGAGGTTTGATAATAAGACCTGGGTTTTTGCCCACAATGGCACGATAGATTTTGATCAACTGATTTTCCCCACCGGAGAGTTCATCCCAATTGGCACAACTGATTCTGAACTCATTTTCTGTAGTCTTCTGTCATGGATCAAGCATCATGAGTTGCACTTGGCCGATAGAAATGACTTTATTCTCTTGCATGAGAAATTAAGAGAAATAAACCGCTTAGGGGAGCTCAACCTGATTTTTAGTGATGGCACCCACTTGTTCGCTTATCACGACAGGTCGGGTTACGTGGGGCTGCATTTCTTACTGCGTCACGCTCCCTACGAGGTCGTCAGGCTTCGTGCACAATATCTGACAATTGACTTAGCAGAGATCATAGATCCGGATGAACGAGGATATCTCGTGGCCAGCGAGCCTTTGAGCAATGAGAAGTGGATAAGTTTTAGGCCAGGCCAGTTGTTGGTTCTTCTTGAAGGTAATCCCGTTTTCATTAGTGAAAGTGAGTGAATCAGTAAGGTTAACCATCACCGCCGGATCCGCCACGGCGCTTTACTCAAATTAGAGATAACATACTTGAATGATCACTTTTGCGATTCAGAACGAACTCCCACATTTTGTGCTGAGGTTTCTGGTGGGGAAAGTGTGAATTAAGGGATGTAATCTACAGTCTTATGGTAATATGAGACTTTCCGCATTATAAAGCGGATAATACGCCGTATAATCTAAGGTTCGCTGTTCACCATGCAGCACCTTGTGAAACTTGGACCTCTGCCACACAGCAAAGGAGTTAGAATGATGTTCAAGAGAGTCGACCACGTGGAAATTGTGCCAAGGAATGCCGAAAAGACCATTGACTTCTATGTCAACATTCTGGGTTTTAGAATTAGGAGCAGAAATGAAGTGAAAATGCCACCGATGAGAGAGGTCATTTATCTTGAGCTGGGCGATACCGTCATTGAGATTATTTCCGCAGATAATCCAAAGCCAAAATCCGAAGTTCTCTGGGAGGTAGGGTACAGGGGCATTGCCCTTGAGGTGGAGGATATGGCAAAGGCAGTGGATTACCTGCAGGGCAAAGGAATAGCCATAGCCCGGGAGCCGGTAGACTTGGGCGATTCATTTCGTGGAGAGATAAGAGATCCTGATGGGCTTATTATTGAACTCCGACAGTGGAAATAGCCAAACGGCGCCAATCAGCCTTTAATCCACACTCTTGCCCTTTCTGAGCCGCCCCCGCATGTAGTAGTATCCTTCTTAGGGCCGAAAGTGTGAATTAAGGGATGTAATATCCACTTCGATAGTGATCGAAGTGCGTTTACGTATCTCATCAATATCTCCACTTGCCAAATCACCTTCTTTCTATCTGTATTTTAATGAATGTCCCGTTAAATCCGTCAAACTCTTAGCATGAAGATTATTTGCCTTGCATCCACGGCAATAAACCTTGTCCTTTAGAAGAAATATATCATCAGCGGACGAGCGGCCCAGATCGCAACCACAATCTGCACAAATAAGTGGAACTCGTTTAAAAAACGTTTCTTGCG
>Ga0255055_10002689_pt1 | contig 12317 bp, 11 predicted proteins | sample JV7_2_27_MG_FD_188633 | JGI IMG/M metagenome (GOLD analysis project Ga0255055, IMG submission 188633) | Seawater microbial communities from Jervis Inlet, British Columbia, Canada - JV7_2_27 | ecosystem: Environmental > Aquatic > Marine > Inlet | place: Canada: British Columbia | collected...
CTTTTAGAAAAATCATCTAATGTTAATCCTCCAAATAGGATAACAGAGCGCGTTTGTAGTGAAGTAGCTACATATTCTACGAAGGCTTTTAGGAACTGTTTTAGCTCAGGATATCGATCATAAGTAACCTTCATAATAAGTGTAATGCGGAATAGTAATATTAGCTTTTCGACATTCCTACTTGATTCGTAATGTTTCTTTTTCACAATCAAAATAGAAATAATTGAAAAAAATTGAAAAAAGGGAAGTTTTCCCTATATTATACATTATCAATTACTATGGTTTCCCAAGCGGCAAATTCTGCTACATAGAATGAGAATGTGAATATTTTTCCTTCAGGTCTATCTCCATAATCAAAACTGATAGTTATGTGATGATCTAATGCACTACTGATTACAACACCGCCTTGAGCAGCAGCTATATCATAAATTGTATCTTCAGTATATGGTCCCCCACCACTGGATAACCAATAAAGATCTACAGTATCATCATAAACATTATTTACTTCAGTTATCTGACCGTCTGATTGCCAATTCATAGTTATATTCGTTATAGTAATATCTGCTGGTACAAGACTTGCAATATAGAAAGATAGAACACCTCTTCGTCTGAAGAAGAAACCACCTCTTCCATTTGTTGCGACAGCTCCATATATTTCTAAGATTTCATTATCTATAACCACGAAGTCTAACACAGAGGTTGCTCCATTTCCTGCAATATCATATACTTGTGCCACTATAGTGTAATTATGATCAGGTAAGATGTAGCTATTGAATTCTAAGTACCATTTATTTTCAGCTACTATGAAAACTGCATCTTGTTCAACACTTTGTTGATATAGGTACCAGTAATCATCATCAAGACTGTAGAAGTAAATATCAAATCTGCTAGTATCAATTCCAGATGCATCAGAAGCGAACACTTCTATAATGAAGGTTTCAGATAACACTGTATCATTTTCAGGAGATATAAAGTATGTAAGAGGATCTATATTATCAATTAAGGAGAATGCTTCTCCAGCGCTGTTGAGATTACCTGCTGCATCTTTAATATAAAGAGTAAAGACTAGGTCATCTTCTGCCATGATAGCTGTTTGAGCTCCTGTAAGAGTATAATCAGTAATTGTATCTACACTAGATGTAAACATTTGTTGGAATGGGAATATATTGCCACCTAGAACTAGAGTTTGATTTACCAATGGTGCTCCTGCAGCTGTAAATGACCAATCAGCATTAATGAATTCACCTTGATTTATCGAAGAATCATTTAGGGAGAAGGTTATTCCTATTTCTTGATTATCTATTCCGAAGGTTATGGTCTCTAATTCGCTTTGCCCCAATTGATCACTGACTGAAAAGTCAATTGAATACCCAGAGTCATCTGGATAAAGTGTTGAATCTATTGCTGGATCAGTCAATGTTTGATCATCTAGAGCAACCGTTCCATTTGGGAATTTGAAATCATAAGTTATAGAAGATCTTTGATAACCACCTGTAGCTATAGCTTGAGGATCAATTATACCACTTGCCCAACTGGCATCTATGGGATTTAAAATTGTGAAATCTAAAGGCTCGATGATATCAACATGCTTCATATTTTCTGGTGATAAACTAATTAAGTCATCATCATAAGTTGCTTTTACTCTAAATTCATTTGATCCAATTTCTACGTAATCAAATGGATCAAAATCAATAACTAAATCGATTCTTTCTGTGGCTTCAATTACTATTGGGATAGTATACCCATCTGGAGGGTTAGTTCCATTTATCACAGTAGCATCCACATTTTCTGTTTCAATAGTTATGTTGAGCTCCGTAATTCTTGCACTTGCAGAACCGGTGTTTTGCAGTGTTAAATATACTCTGTCAGCAACATTGTCCCCACCTGTATCAAACCATTGAGTTGCTATCATATTAACTGTTGATTGCCCTTTAAGCATGGGTACAACTATGAAATATACCATAGCACTAGCTGCAACAACTAAACTAATTAAAAGAACTGTTGCAATAACTGGTGAAACAGCTCTTTTTGATTTTAATATTATTCTATTCATTATTATACCTCGGAACGGTTACTTAAACATATTACGAATTTATGTGTAATAAATCTTATTGCTGTCCTAGTGTAAAAACTATTTCAAAACGAATAATTTATATTAATTTTCATAATTTTTCCTTGAACACAATGCTTTCTGATAAAAAAATCGTTGTTAAGAAGCAAGCATACTTGATAAACGACGAAATAGCTGACAAAATAAGACAAAAAATGAAGAAAAAGAATAAACTATTTTTCAATATAATGGGTTCTATTGGTGCAGGAAAGACTTTATTGCTTGAAAATCTAGCTGAAAGATTATCTAAGTTTTACAAAATCTTCGTCATAAATGGAGATGTTGCAACTACAATAGATGCCGATAGAATAGCTAAACACGGAGTAGCTACAGTCCAGATCAATACAGGAGGAGGGTGCCACTTAAGCGCTAAATTAATTCAAAACGAACTAGATAAAATCAATGTTGATGAGTTTGACATCTTTTTTGCTGAAAATGTGGGGAATCTAATATGTCCTGCTGCATGGGACATAGGCGCACAATTAAATGTAGTAGTAGTAAGTATAACAGAAGGCGAGTATGTAATTAAGAAACATCCAATTATCTTTAAAAATGGACAGATTGCAATCATAAATAAATGTGATTTGGATGGGTTGGGATTTGATTCTGAAACTTTAGTAGAAGATGCAACTAAAATCAAGTCAAATATGAAAATCATCTGCACAAGTGCTAAGACAGGTCAAGGTATTGATGAATTTATCGAAGCTCTGGGTATAAAAATTCCAAAGGAAGTATAGAATGCACGAATATAGTCTTGCATCAGCAATTGTTGATCAAGTAAAAGAAATAGCTATTCAGAATAATGCTAAAAAAGTTAAGAAGATAACTATTACAGCAAGTCCTTATGAAATGGTTATTCCTGAGCTATTACAGGATGCTTATAAGATAATAACTGATGAGATTGTAACCTTCAAAGGATCAAAACTGGAGCTTAGCATTCTGCCTGCTAAGATTAGTTGTTTGGAATGCGAATATAAAGGAGAACCAGATAAAGAGGGGGATCAAGAATTTGCATTTAATTTTAAGTGTCCAAAATGCGGTTCTCGAGATACTCATTTGGATATGCAATATTTAACTATTCAATCTGTTGATTTAGAGATTCTAGAAGAGTTTACAACTGAAGTATAGCTTCTCATTTTTCATTCGATTATAATTCTACTTATCGATGAATTGATTCAATGGATTAATGAAGCTTTTCTCTTAAATCAACAAAATAAAGAAGTAAGTAAGCATTAGTCAGATAATCATTTTCTAATCTAATTTCTTTGTTTTGAATGGATTCTTGAAGAATTTTCATAGTTCTATTATGGAGATTTTCAGGTATCTTCCACTGACTCGAGTATTGTTTCTGCTTGAGACTATTATATATTGCTGAATTAGATATTGTAGTTGGAAAAAATATTTCGTCTTTTTCAATAAGATATCCTTCACTGCTAAGATAACCAGCAAATTCATCACTAAAAAGCCCTTCATGTCTCTTTTTCCACCCCAGTTTTTCTAATTCAGATTTATATCTTTGGAAAAGAGGGTGAACATAAGAATCAACAAATGCATCTCCAATAACAGCGAATTGTGAAATATTCTCTATTTCCTTTATTAGTTTCTTATAATTTTTGATAAGCTGAACTACATGAATTGCAATTACCATATGAAAAGAATTACGGAATGGAATGGAACATCCATCTGCTATTGCTAGAAAGATTGGTGTTTCTGTTCTTTTCTTCTTTAATTCTTTAAGCATTAAATTAGAGATATCTATTCCAAAAAGTTGATTTCGTTTAGATACGATTGTAGACTCTACTCTACCAGTTCCTACACCAATTGAAAGAAAATTATAAGGTGGTTTATATTCATATTTCGATAAGAAATTCAGAATTTTTTCTCTAAAACTAGTTAATATTTCTGATGGTATAGATCTTGTCTTATCATAGATATATGCTACTCTATCGAAATTTGTGTAGGTCATTGTTATTTCCAAATGTGTCTGTTAAACTCTACTAGCCTTTTGCTTCTCTTACCAACAAGAATATCGTCTTCAATTCTAACTCCAAATTTCCCAGGAAGATAAATTCCAGGTTCATCTGTATGAACATTTCCAGAAATCAGGGGATTTGAATTTCCTTTGACGATATATGGTTCTTCATGGACCTCTAATCCTAAACCATGTCCCAGTCTATGTGTAAAATACTTACCATAATTGGCATCTTCAATAACTTGTCTTGCAGCAAAGTCTACATTTTCTGCAGGAATACTTTCTTTAGATTTTTCCAATGCCACTTCATTAGCTTTTTCAACAATCTCATAAATTTCCAAGAATTCTTGTTTTGCTTTTCCAAAGACCGTAGTTACCGTTATATCAGAGAAGTAATGCTCGCATGTAGTTCCAGCATCAATAAGTATCACTTCATCCTTCTTTAGTTTTCTTTTTGTTGGATGACCGTGTGGAATTGCACTATTTTCTCCAAATTGAACTATCGCCCAACCCATTTCTCCTGAAAGACTCATCATTTCTTTCTGCACTAATCGCAAAGCATCAAGTTCCGTTTGATTTTCCTCTATTTTTTCTAGAGCTTTCAGTATTCCATCTTTAGTATAATTTGCAGCTTTCGTCATCCTTTCTATTTCTTCTTCAGTTTTTATCGCTCTCATTTGTTTAACTATATTCCCACCATCAACAAAATTTGAATTGGGAAATTGCTTCTTTATCCCTAAATACACATCAAATGGAGTAGTAGATTCTAAAGCAATTTTTTTCGGTTCAGAGGAAATTGCAGTTTTTAGTTTTTTATATGAATCTTCTTCTTCTTTCCATGTAACCACATCATCAAAGGTAGTCACGATTTCCATTCTCTCTTTCTCAAAAGATGGAGCTACTATTTTCGCATCCTCTGATGGATGAATAATACCACAAATCAATCTCTCACTCAATGAGAAAAAGCCCTTAAATAGATACCCAAAATCAACAGAAGGAGTGACTAGAAATAAATCAATATCATCTTTGATTAATCGTTTTTGGATTTCTGTTTGCCTTTGATTAAAATCTATAGATTTCACAATTAGTTCGTAAGTATGACTATATTTAGATTTTTTGCATCTTTTTACATGAATCAGCTGTGGAATCTCTATATGTTAATTGTTTTACAAATCATTTAAAATAGAGAAAAAGAACTTAATCATATGCATCTTTCTTTACTAGATACACGACCATTTAACAAATTCGTTGAAATGGAATTGGAAAGAGATAATCTTTACAAATCTTTCACTAAGCTTGATGAGCCAAAAGAGATTTCATCAAGTTGGATTACTTTTGCAGAATCATGTTCTCAAAATCTTTCTGTAATCAATAGTCTAGCAGATATGGCAGTTGAACGAATCTATGAAGTTTTCTTAGATATTTCACAAGGAAAAGATAATCCTCTTGCATTACACGAACTACTTTATGGTGATTTTCGAAATCAGCTAATGGCGCTGAACCAGTTTGAGTTACAACTTGGAGTTCTAACTTATGTATACTCTCAAGTTAGAAACAGAGGAGTTTTTTCATTTTCCCCAAAAACAAGTCAGTATGCCTATTACATCGCTGCAAAGGAGTCTATTGATACCATTCTTTATAGAATTTTAAATGATGAATTGCCTGAAATAGAGAAACAAGGTTTAACCCCATCTCCAACCGCAAATGATCTTCTGCAGGTTGTTATGCCATTAGTTCAACTGGAAAACATGAAAAGACTCATTCCAATTTATGATTCTCTACCCAACAGCTCTGAAGATCCAAAAGTTCTTTCTAAGAAAGGTGAATATGATTATCTTCAAGGTGTAACCTTACTTACACATGTATTAGATATAGCTAAGAAAGCTTCGCACGACTTTTGGTGGGCTGATCCCATATCAGAGCTTTCTATCTTAAATCACGCGGAAGAGCATTTTGAATCAACCATCACTCAATGGAATAAAGCACCCGAAACTCTAGGGAAAAGAGCATTAGCTATTCAAATGGAATTTCTCCCAATTGTAGAAGCTCATAGTTCTATAGCATTAGTACAACATTTCAAGCTTTTAGCACAAAATGCCATGGAAAGTGGTGATTTGAATCACGCTTCTCAATATTATGAAGAAGCATTAAAGGAGTTCAAGAAATCTTGTAAAATTCTTTCTGAATCAGAAAGTCAACAAAGTCAGATAATTCACGAGAGTATTCAACATGAAGAAACTGAATTACAGATTTTGCAGTCTATAGCGGAACTCGCACTCAAATACACAGAAGTGGTTGATAATTTGTACAATCAAGAAACAGAGAAAGCGGTCAACGTTTGTGTAGAAATTACAAAATTATTAGAAAAAATAGAAGGAGCTGGTTCGCTCCCCTATATCTATGGTGTTAGTGTGATTTATTCATCAGCATCCACTATCATAAATGAACTGCTTGAGAAAGACGTGTCACACCTAAATGTAATCGATAGATTAATGTCTCAGTTTAATTTTCCACTTAAAGCTATGAGTTCTGCACTTGGAGAGGTTCATCTAAGTTCTTTGAGAGTTGATGACGAAAATCCAATTAAAAGTCTTAATGAGTTACAAGAACTTGATGAAAAACTTTCTTTTCTGGAAAAAGCAATCGAATTATTACCCACTTTCGTACCTGAAAAAGATGCTAAAAGACATAAAGTTCACGCAATGAGATATTATGTAAAATCGATAATCTCTGAAAATAAAATCTATATGTTTGCTGATAACAATATAGTTCTAGATTTAATCTTACGTGCAAGATCCCATTATTTTGTAAAAAAGGCTGAACAGAGTATTTCACAAATTAAGAAACCTAAGAAGGATGAAAAGGAACTTAAGAAATCAATTAGTGAACGAATGATTGAAACGAAAATTGTTGGAATGGTTACTGAATCAAGTCTTGTTTCCTTAGGGCTTCAAAGCACATACAAAAAGGATGTGCGAGACTATATCGAGGAGATTATTTCAGTATCTGCTGAAGTTGAAGAATTACCTGAATTTATTGCAGAATCTGTTGAGAAGCAATTCAAAGAACTGTCTGAATTTCAAGAGTTACTGGATCTTATTCTCATGGATACTCAGGAGCTATTAGCTGCAAATAAGGAAGTTTCTATCAAAGGAAATGACCTCAACTGGAATTTCGTAAATCGAAGACAATCTTTCATCCCAGCTGTGAAGAAATTGTTTGAAGCTATACAGAATGTAATTTTGGGTGAATTATATTCAAAAATCAAAAAGAAAAACAAAGCTGTTACTCATTATTCAGATGCAAGTGAACTTTTCTATGAAGTAAGTGAGATGCTAGGGAAAATTGCTGATTCCTTAGATGAACAACAAGATTTACCTAAACTTGTTTATACACTATCACTGTTTAGTAGAGAAAATGCTGGAGCAATAAGAGATAGAAGAAAAAAACAAGATGTTCCATATTTAGAAATGGTTTCAACACTTGATTACCTTATACTAAATCTTTAAACAGATGAATTAACAACGATAAAGGGAACATAATGGAAGAATTGCTAAATCTTACTAAGAAAGGTATTCCAATAACAATTATAGGTTTGCCATATGCTGGAAAAACAACTTTAGTAAACTGGTTAAAAGATAAGAGATTTACTCGACCCAAACCAACAATTGGTTTCGATTTTGAGCAGGTTCAAGTCGGAGATGTATTTTTCAACATTTTTGATATCTCAGGTCAAAAATCCTATCGTGCTTCAATGTGGAAATCCTATGTTATGACTTCAGTTGGAATAATCTTTGTTTTAGATTCAACAAATTCTAAAGATTTAGATGAAGCACTTAAATGGTTCTGGGTTATGATTGATGATTGGTTGGAAAGTGTTTTTTCAGATAAAGTAATTCTTTTTCTAGCAAACAAAACTGACCTAAAAGATTCAATGGATCTTGATGATATCATTGAACAATTAAATTTAACCCGAATGTCCTTGTATTCTGATATTTCATTCCAGATATTTAAAACATCAATTAGAACTGAAGCAAATCTAAATTATGCTCTCCAATGGTTTACTTCTAAGGTTAAACAGTCAGTTCAATTACAAGATCAAAAACCACTTGCAGTTATTGTTTCAGATTCCATTGGAACACCATTATACATGTTTGATCCGCTAAATCTTGTGGATGATACTGGGATGTTTATTGGTTATTTGAAAGCACTTAGTGGATTTGCCAACGAAATTTTTGGTCATGAGAAATTCAAAGTAATCAAAATCGATCCGCACTTTTTCTTTATTTCTGAAGAAGATAACTATGTTGTTTCTGTTGCAGTTTCAGATGATATGTCACTTCCAGAGGCAGGAAGATTAGCCTATCTTATACACAAATACATTTCCAAAATAAAAAAAGAAATTAATACAGATAAACTAAAGGAGTTTATTGAAGGATATTTAGATTAAAGCCCAATTCCTATATATTGATAGGAGTTACTTCCACAACAAATATAAAGACATTACATTTATCTACTTTGAGCTTAAAGGTGTTATTAAATGAATTGTAGATTCTGTAAGCTAGAAGATATAAATCTTTTAGAAGATGGTACAACATTCAGATGTTCTTATTGTGGTTATTCTTTTGAGGTTTCAAGAGGTGGAATTTTTTATGATAGAATGATGAAAATGCCATTATCCTCGTGGTTACTTGCATCAATTATTTGGCTTGGGGCTATGATAACTGGTGTCCTTTTTGGATTAGGTTTCACTAGTGCTTCATTAAGCACAACTATTTTGTTCCTCTTCATCTATGGTGCTGCCTCATTTATTTACGGTATATCCATGTCTTTAGATTTCTTTCAAGGTGTATGGATATGGATAAAAAGACTATTCAAAAGAGAAAGTACTAATTGGAAAGAGATTAAAGTAGAGGTTCAAGAACTTCGAAAGAAGAAAATAGTAAGTGAAATGGCAACAGGTCAAGCAGTAGATGAAGCTACTGGAGATGTTGTAGATACAGATATCCGACCTGGAGAAAAAAAAGTTGCCACAATTGCACCTTCTTTCTTAGCAGGTTTCTATACAATTGCTCTTGCTGCAATTTTCACAATAGTATATAATCTTGCATTTCCTCCTTTAACATAAGGAGGACAGTTATTCATTTCTTATTAGAGATAAGAGGTAGGAGATATTTTCTCTATCACCTCGAATTTCATTTACAGGTGTCTCAATAATCCAAGGTATTTTTTTCAGATAAGGATTATTAATCATCGTTCTGAAGCCATCCTCACCTATTTCTCCTAATCCAATATGCTCATGTAAATCCCTACGAGAGCCTAAACCAGTTTTAATATCATTTGCATGTATAACAGCAATATTTTCTAAACCAATTGAAGATTCTATTTGATCTAACGTCTTGCTGAAAACCTTTTCATTTCTCAAATCATAACCTGCTCCAAATGCATGACAAGTATCGAAACAAACCTTAACTACTAACCGATCATTTATTTCATCGAGTACCTTTGCTATGCTTTTTAGATCTCCTGTAATAGAGTTTCTTCCTCCAACTGAATTTTCGATTAAAATCACTGTTTTTTTTCTTCCTTCCTCAACCCCCTTCTGAATAGATGAGATATATCTATTAAAACCTTCATCGAAAGTTCCTCCTTTGTAAGACCCAGAATGTATCACAAAATAAGGAATAGAAAGAGATACGCACCTTCTAATCTCTAGCAAAAAACTGTTGAGTGATTTCCTATATACTTCTTGATTCAAAGATGCTAGATTAGGTAAATAAGAAATATGTGCGAATACTGGATATAAATCTTCATTTTTCGATTTTTGTTGAAATTTCTCTACTTCTTCTGAAGATAGTTTCTTAGCTGCCCAGCTTCTAGGATTCTTTGTAAAAATTTGAAATGTATTGCACCCTATTTCTTTTGCTCTATCAAAAGCTAAATCTATAGAACCGGAAATAGAGACATGGCAACCTATTTTCATCGAAGACACTTTTTCTATTTACTAGCGCTTGAAATTGAAATGTCTTCTAATTAAAAGATATAGGAAGAAGACAAATTCATATATTTTTCAGTTAGTTCTAGTAAATGTTTTTTCTTATCTGGCGATTGTTCTTGAATCGATTGAGAACAAAACACTTTAGCTCTTACATAAGCTCTATAGGATTTGTAAAATTGAATAAATGGTAAAATTGTGTTAATTTTCTCATCTATTTCTGATAAATAAGTTTCGAGAAACAGAGTTGATAAAAGATTAAGGTTCCAAAAATCCAAATCCATAGATAAAAACGCTACTTCTTCAAGAATATCTTGTATTCTCAATAATTCATTGAATTCTATACAATCAAATATAATGATTTTTCCATCTACTTCGAAAATGTTTGCTAAGATTAAATCACCATGACCATCTACTATTCTTCCAGCTTTCTTTCTTTCCTTCCAGAAAGCTTTGTTATCTTCTAAGAAACCATAAACTCTATTAGCTAGTGAGTCATCAAATGGAAAATCTTTATATGATCTTGTTGTTCTAAAATTCTCATCCCACTTTTCATATATATTTTCAAATATCTGGAATTCAGGTTGAACTACATTTTCTTTGTGGAAATTTGCTATTGTTATAGCTATATTCTCTATTGTTCTATCTTGAAGAGATGTATCTCTCTTTATTTTATTTGAAAGTAAACTATCTTGAGGAAGTTCTTTCATTTTAACTAGAAATTCTATTGGTGTTTCCGATTTAGAATCTAATAATCCTTCCTGATTAATTGATTCGACACCTAGGTAAATAGAAGGAGCTAATCTTTTATTAAGTCTTATTTCATCTTCACAAGCTTGTTTCCGTTTTTCTAATGATGAAAAGTCCAAAACATCTCCAAATTTAATCTCCTTTTTCATTTTATAAGCATAAGAACCAGTTAAAAAAACCCAGCTAATATTGGTCTCTATTAGAGATATTTCCTCATTTGTAGCATGGGGATATGAATCTGGTTCAAGTAATTTATTTATTATTTCGTTTTGAGATAGCATTGCTAATCCTTTCTATTATTTTGTTATGATCTGTAGCCATATCAACTTCAAGATGTTGAAGAGCAGTTGGTTCAAAAAGTTCTTTATACTTCGCATAAACTTTTGAATCTGCATCACTTAAGGTACGTCTCATTCTCTTTTCTCTTTCTTCAAATCTTTTCTGCATTAAGCTTTCAGGGCAAGTAACAATTACAAGAACATATCTAGCATTAAATCTTGCACAGATTCTATTCACTTTACTCCTCATATAATCTTTGTAAAATGTACCATCTAAAACACACCCAATCCCATGCTTAAGTAATGTGTAGAGAACGTAATAAATTGTATCATAGACTACAGATCTCTGCCTAACTGAATAAGAACCTCGTCCAAAAGAGTCTTGCCTTATATCACGAAAAATACGTTTTCTAACTGAATCAGTACTTATGTGCTCTAAATGGTATCTTCTTGCTAGTTTTCTAGCAAGGGTTGATTTTCCAGTACCAGGTAAACCAGAGAGTAAAATAACTAAAGGTGGACGTTTTCTTGTATGACTGGAGATTTTATTCACTTCCTTTTGGAATGATCAGGACAAAGCATTTGTGCTTCTTCCTTGAATAAAGCTTTTTTCACTTCTTCTTTTGCATGTTTTTTACAAACCGATTTACCACATTTCGTACACTCTTTCTTATGTTCTTTACAGCTGTAATCATCGCAGAAATCACATTTAATTGAAGTTTCTGTAGAAATCACACTTTTACAAGTTGAACATACAACAGCATGATGTGAGCATATGATTTCTTTCGAGTAAGTGTCTTCAATTGTATGATCCTGACATAGAACTTTACCACAGACTGTACAAACATCAGGAGTTGATACAAATAGCATTTTAGTTGATTTTTGTTCTAAACACATTTCGCATAGTAAGTGAACTTCTGTTCCTAAAGCTGATTCAGCGATTCCTTTCAATGTAAGTTCATTTCCCTTTCCATCTACTATATTGATTTCAGCTAAAGATACAGGAATATAAATGAAAGCCGCATAAATATCCTTAATCTCACTTGCTTTGGGAATAACAAAGTCCTTTCTAAAAATAGAAGCTGAATCTTGTAGGAGTCTAATCTTGGGAGATGATTTTATTATACCGTCTTTCAGCTTTATCTGTTCAATTCCTTCTTCTATCTCTTTTACAAAATTTCTAACAACTTCGGGTCCGAATTTTAATGTTTC
>Ga0255055_10002691_pt1 | contig 12313 bp, 11 predicted proteins | sample JV7_2_27_MG_FD_188633 | JGI IMG/M metagenome (GOLD analysis project Ga0255055, IMG submission 188633) | Seawater microbial communities from Jervis Inlet, British Columbia, Canada - JV7_2_27 | ecosystem: Environmental > Aquatic > Marine > Inlet | place: Canada: British Columbia | collected...
TAAGTTCTGCTGCGCTCATAGTTAGTTTGTCACTCACTTTTACCTGTCCCTCGGGTGGTTGGGCGTTCACCACCAAGGGGACATTTTAACTTTGGTTAAAGGGGACATTACTACTTTGCGCTAGCAATAGTTTTAATTGCCCTATACATAAAAGGGAACCTATGTTAGTATCTTGGCTCGAAGGTTGCATGTAAGTTCTGTCTGGAAGTCGTAAGATCAAGGCCTGAGCTGAATATGCTCGGGCCGGTTTGTTTGAAAAACCGACCACCGAGAACGAGACATAGCACCTAATTTGTAATTTGCCATAAGGAGGCAATATCTAATGTCGGAACGAGTTCTTGGAACGGTTAAGTGGTTCAATGGTAGCAAAGGCTACGGCTTTATTGAGCGCGAAGAAGGTGACGATGTATTTGTTCACTATTCTGCTATCCTCGGTGATGGCTTTCGCAATCTAGATGAAGGCCAGCGCGTGGAGTTCGTAGTTGAACAAGGTCCCAAGGGACCCCAGGCCGCAAGCGTAACGATCGTATAAGCTCTCTGAGCTGATCACAGGAAGCCCCCGCACTGCGGGGGCTTTTTTTTATGTTGGTCTTGGAAATGATATAGGCATTCCCTAATGTCATTTCGACAGAGCCCTTCGACAGGCTCAGGACAAGCCCGGCGACTGAGAAATCCATGTAATGTTGCTCTTGGGCCATCACATGAAATGAAATGTGGCCTCTTCCGCTCCGTAAATGGAAGGTTAGAACCTGGCCCGGAACACAAGTACTTTCGTAGGATTACGCAGGTCAAAATACGGAGGTACGCTAGGCAGTGTCAACGGCGCAAGTATTGGAGAGTTCTTTCGACCCTTCAGGTCTCTTCTTTCTAATTTCGAGTATCCCGCGAAACGGGAATCCAGGAAATGGTCCGATATTAGTGTGTTATATCTAATTCATTCTGCTGCGGCGCTAGCGCCGATTCTTGGAATGCCCCCGCTTGCGTGGAATTTAATTCGCGCTCAGAATTAAGATCATGCGCCGCTGGTTGATTTTCCTTGTCCCCTTTGGGTTGTTCTTGTTGGCGATCGGTTTTGGTGGTGGGTTCTTATGGGCGAATAAACCCACACCCACACCGACGGCGACGATTACACAAACGATCACCCCTTCAGCTACGTCTACACAAACTCTGACTCCGACGACAACGCCCACGGCGACTCAGACCCCCACCTCCACACTTACACCGACAATCACGCTTACTCCCACACTCACCTACACACCAAGTATCACGCCTACGCCCACCGCCACACCGGAACTCCGCGGCAGAGTCAGCGTCCAGGCAAACTGCCGCTATGGTCCCGGATCTGCCTATTTGTACGAGTGGGGTCTCTTCCCGGGGAACCGCGTCACGGTCCTGGGCCGCAATCAGGATGGCACCTGGGTCTACGTGGATCCATGGACTTATATGGACCACTGCTGGGTGAAGACCGAGTTCCTGGAACTCACTTACGATGTATCAAGAGTGACCCAGATCCGTACACTGCTCCCTTATACGGAGTTCTACTGGGCACCTCAAAACGTGCGCGCCAGCCGCATCGGCGACGAGGTCATGGTCAATTGGGATCTGATACCGATGAGCTTAGATGATAATCGTGGCTATCTAATCGAGGGCTGGCTATGCGAGGAAGGCCAGCTGCGCTTCACACCGCTTCAGTTTTGGGCACCTCCCGCCATTCTTACTGACGAACCAGGGTGTATAGAGCCATCAAGTGCAAGGATCTACACTGCAGAGAAGCACGGATATTCAGAGTGGGTGGCAATCGCCTGGCCTCTCCATCCAACATCCACACCGTAATACAACCGACTCTCTCCACTTCGCATCCCGCAGCAATTCTTCAGATTTGGGAACACGTCGGACCAGTCGCCGGGCCTGTGCACTCCTCAGATTGTTGCTCGAATGTCCCTCAAAATCCTGGTGTCACGGCATTCTTCAATCCAGTCCAAGTCGGTGGTAAAATCCCCTTTCGTGCTTGGGAGACTTAGTGACTAAAAAAATCCAAATTGTTGATAGGGCGGATGATGCCGATCCCGCTGGTGATGAACTAGAACCAGAAGCTTTCCAAACTGCGAAGGTTGTCACACTTTCGAGTGGGCACGCCGTCCATGACACCTACACAGCGTTCTTGGCTCCCCTTCTACCCGTCTTGATTGAAAAATTCTCTTTATTGAAAACCGAAGCAGGCTTGCTCTCGCTCTTCATGCAGAGCCCATCCATCCTGCAACCTGTTATTGGTCATCTGGCTGACAGCATCAGCACGCGTTATATCGTGATCCTGGCACCGGCAATAACCGGCACAATGATGAGCTTGCTGGGGATTGCGCCGAGTTATCCAATTCTGGCCATTTTCCTGTTCATTGCTGGGATCAGCTCGGCAGGTTTGCATGCTGTCGGCCCGGTCATCGCGGGGAGGGTTTCCGGGTCAAGTTTAGGCCGGGGAATGGGTTTTTGGATGGTGGGAGGTGAGTTGGGGCGGACTATAGGTCCCATCCTCTTGGTCACTGCCATCGGGTATTTATCTCTGGGTGGATTGACCTGGTTAATGATCGGCGGATGGGTTGTCTCTGGAATTCTCTATCGTCGACTCAGGTCGATCCCTGGGCGTAGCCCAGGTGAAGCAAATGCTCTCCCATGGCGGGCTGCGCTGCGTGCCATGAGGCCAATGATGCTGCCTCTTTCCGGAGTTCTTCTCGCTCGTTCTTTCATGAGCGCCTCACTTACTACGTACCTACCTATCTTTCTCGTTGACGAAGGTGTGGGACTCTGGCTAGCGGGAGCGGCTTTGACAATTTTAGAGGCAGCCGCTGTTGTGGGGGCGATGGTCGGCGGGTCTATCAGCGATAGGGTAGGACGCAAGGTGATCCTTCTAATCTCGATGGTCTGTACCCCTATCCTTGCGCTCGCTTTCCTGCAAACAAGTGGATTGGTACAGGCGCTGCTGCTACCAGCACTCGGCTTTTTTGCACTGGCACCAACACCGGTAATCATGGCCTGGGTGCAGGAGAGCTATCTGGAGAATCGCGCCCTGGCGAACGGTGTTTACATGGCCATGGGATTTCTCATCCGCGCTGTTGTAGTTGTCATTTTGGGCAGGGTGGGGGATTTGGTCGGCCTGCGGCAGGGTTTTCTGTACAGTGCAATCATCATGATTCTTGGAGTTCCTCTAGTTTTCTTGCTGCCGCGCCAAACTATGCGAACTTAATTCAGATTGGAATATCGGAAGTAAAAAAACATATCGACGATGTGAAAATATTTCTGTGGAGAAAGGATACGATGTTGAGTGAACCAATAAGAAAACGACGCCTTGGTCAAACCGACACAGAAGTCACGCCCATTGGCTTGGGCGTAATGCAATTCGCTGGTGGGGCTGGTATTTTTGGGATGATGTTCCCCGAAATCTCCCAGGAGGAAATGGATCGGATTATTAAAGCTGCTCTCGATGGTGGGATTAATTGGTTCGACACCGCGGAGATGTACGGTCGCGGCCGCTCTGAGCGGGGATTGGCTAATGGTTTACGAGCTGCCGAGAGAAATGAGGCTGAAGTTATCGTTGCGACCAAGTGGTTTCCGATGTTCAGGACAGCGCGTAATATCCCCCGCACCATCAGCGACCGCATCCACTTCTTGGATGGATATTCCATCGATCTCTATATAGTGCATCAGCCCTGGGGATTTTCGCCACCAGAAGCCGAGATGGAGGCCATGGCAGATTTGGTTCAGGCGGGGAAGATCCGGTCGGTTGGGGTGAGCAACTTCAATGCTGAGCAAATGCGACGCGCCTATAAGGCACTGCAAAAACGCGGACTGCCGTTGGCGGCAAACCAGGTGCAGTACAGCCTACTTCATCGAAAGATTGAAACAAACGGTGTGCTGGATGCAGCAAAGGAATTAGGGGTTACCATCACCGCCTGGTCGCCGCTTGCGTCGGGCTTACTAACGGGGAAGTTTCACAAGTACCCAGAAATCCTCAACCAGACCCCTTTTGGCCGGAGATTGCAGCTGCGCCGCGAAATCGAGCGAAGCCGTCCCCTTATTCAGGCTTTAGAGGATATGGCCAGCGAGAATGGAACCACACCGGCTCAAATCGCATTAAACTGGCTGATCCATTTCCAGGGGGATACGGTTGTCGCCATACCCGGAGCCTCTAACGTGAAACAGGCTGAGGAAAACGCGAGGGTAATGAAATTTAGACTTTCGAATGAGGATATGACCCGACTCGATGAGCTTTCGCTAGCGTTCCGATAAAAAGCCAAAATCTTGCTATGTGCTAGGGAATTTTTAACGTCAGAGCACAAGTTTCGCAGTTCATCTGAACGTCTGTTGGATAACGAGATGCGCATCTTTGACGTTTCGTTTGTGTTTTATACATAAGGGAACTATGCTCTGCATCATAGGCTGGATTCATATCAGCCTCGGAGGTCTAGGCTCGGAGATGCTGCCCCGGTATACGAAATGTGTAGCGAGTGATTAATAAGAAAAGGAGCATAACGATGTCCGAAGATAAAACCAAGCTACTCAAGCTGATGCGCTTCTGGTTGTTTGGAACTTTTTTGATTGTGTGGACGGCCATAACGTTGTATATAGGGCTTTTCACAAGTCAGGATTGGATTTTGGCTCTACGCGCGGGGCTGCCAATTTGGGGAATCGTAGCCGTATTATGTGTTGTGTTATATTTCGGTTATAAGATGTACCTGGGGCGAAAGACGGAGTAGGAGTTTTAACCCTCTAACAGGCACACAGCTTACCCTTGTGTGGAATCCTGCAAGATTGGAAAAACCCAGCAAGAGATATAAATGCTGGCCTGCAATAAAAGATTTGCAGGCCAGCATTTGTTAAGACGCGCCGGAAATCAAGTTGAACCTCCTTGGTACCCTGGAGAGTAGTGGCAGTAGAGGGAAGGGTGGTGCGTTGTGCGCTCAACAACAACTCCGCATGAAACTTCTCCAGGCCCGCTCACCAAGCAGGGATCCGAAAATATGAAGACTCTAAGGACTATATCGATCAGCTTGATAATGATCATGCTGCTTTCCAGCGCATGTGCTGCTTCTGGACCATCGCCGACCGCGTCACCACTCCCCAGGAAAGCCAACCCTACTCAAACAGTTCAACCGACGGAGATCCCGGGCGTTAGCGTGTGATTGACAATCCAATACGACAACACGACCGAAGATCCCCGCCTGGCCGTCGAGTGGGGGTTCTCGGCGCTGGTCGATTACAAAGGCCACATGGTGCTCTTCGACACTGGGTTGGACGGGCCGTCCTTATTGGGCAATATGGAAGCCTTGGGCGTCGACCCGGAGGTAATTGAGTCCGTCGTGCTTTCTCATGAGCACGGAGATCATACCGGCGGATTGCGGGATCTGCTCGCGACCGGAATTCACCCCGAGATCTACATCCCTGCCGCGATGGCCAGGATGGTTACCCAGGAGCAGCGTGAAGAGTACACCTTCATTGCGGTATCGGAACCTGTGGAGATTCTGCCCGGTATGTTTTCCACGGGAGAGATCAGTGGGTCCGTGCCGGAGCAGGGACTCGTGGTGGAGACCCCCGACGGCATCGTCGTCATCACAGGTTGCGCGCATCCTGGGATCGTGAAGATGGTGCAGGAGGCGAGTGAGATCGTGGATGGTGAGATCGCCCTCGTGATCGACGGTTTCCATCTCGGTGGTGCCAGCCCGGGTCACATCGATACGATCATCGCGAATTTCCACAGCATGGGTGTAAAGAAGGTCACGCCGACTCACTGCACTGGAGATCAACAGATTGCCCAAAATTGCCGAAGCCTACGGGGAGGATTACATTCCCGGGGGCGCGGGAATTGTGATCATCATCGGGGATCTTGCCCCATGAATAGAAATCTACAGCTCTAATTTATTAGGATCATGGATCGAAAACAGTTAAGTATTAGGGGCTGGCCTAAAGGGACAGACCCTAACGTTTTTTATTGGGGCGCATCCATTTATATGCTCGAATTTTCATTCACCTTGACTGGTTTATGTGTAGGGGCACGGCATGCCGTGCCCCTACAGGTCTTGAAAACGGAGATAGAATGTGCCAGCACATGGGTCGGCCCCCACGACGCATTAATTTGAGGAACAGCCCTTAAGGTTTTTGCAGTGCTCCTTGTGTGCCTCTTCTGTTGACGAGTTAAACTTCGATCGCCTCGACAACCAACTCCATGATGTCCTTGACTTCGATTTGATCGTCCAGCGTAAGCGTTTTCACGGCATCATCGAGCATGTTAAGGCAGAAGGGACAGGCTGTCGCCAGGACCTGTGCACCTGTGCTGACCGCCTCACGCACACGCTCATGGGATAAATGAGCCCCGGAGGCATGCCCTTCAAACCACATCCGACCACCGCCGCCCCCGCAGCAAAGGCTTTGCTTGCCGCTGCGTTCCATCTCTACCAACTCGACGCCGGGTATGCTATTGAGAATGGCACGCGGTTCGTCGAAGACGTTGTTTTGGATACCCAGGTAGCAGGGATCGTGATAGGTAACGCGCTTGTTAATCTCACCCTTGAACGTAAGCTGTCCATCTGCGATTAAACGGGCAACATACTGTGTGTAGTGCTCAGTGCTGAGATTGAGGTCGGGATAGTGATTGCTGTAGACATCAAAGCAATGTGGCGAAGCGGTAACGATCTGCTGGGTCTGAGGTTTATTTAACGACTCGGTAGATTCCTCGACCATCATCTCAAACAACCCCATCTCTCCGATGCGCTGCATCTCGCTTCCACAGCAAACCTCTTCACTGCCCAGCGTGCCGAGGTTGACCCCGGTCGCGTCCATCGCTGAAACCATCGCCTGTGCGATCTTCTGCGCTCGCGGGTCATAGCAGGCTATGCAGCATACGAAGTAAAGTGCATCGACCGGTTCGACCAATCCATCCTTAAGCGGTAAGCCATCTGCCCATGCGAGGCGATCTGCGTGCATCATCTCGAAGGGGTTTTTGTTGCGGAATGTGCTGGTCAAGGCAACACCCAGAGTACGCGGGACTTTGCCTTCTTCTACCAGCAGGCTGCGCAATGTTTTTGCCACTTGGCCTGGCTCTAAATCCTTGGGACACTGGTCAACACACATATAGCAGGTGGTGCAGTCCCAGAGGGTTTCGATGTCCGTCATGTGTCCATCGTGGTTGCTGTCGCGCACGTCCGACACCCGTAAAAATGCCTTCAGCATGGCATGGGGACCGACGAAGCCCTTGTCAATGCTGATGACCGGGCAAGCCGAGTAGCACGCTCCGCACATGATGCATCTTTCAGCCTTGTTCAGAGAGTTGACTTCCTCCGGGCTGACGCGGAATTCCTTCTCCGGTACATCTTCGGGCGGGATTAACCAGGGTTTAATTCGTTGGTACTGCTCCCAAAAACTGCTGCGATCTGTGACCAGGTCTTTGATGACAGGCACGGAGGGTAGAGGTCGGATCGTGACCAGCCCATCCGCATCTACATGGTCTGTGAGCGCTGATTCGCAGGCCAACATGTTCGTGTCATTGATGTTCATCGTGCAGCTGCCGCAGATCCCGTGGCGGCAAGAACGCCGAAAGGTGAGGCTGCCATCCTGCTCTTCTTTGATCTCGAGCAGAGCATCCAGAATGGTCTTGCCGGGTATCAGTTCCACCTGCAGCTCTTCAAATGCGGGTTTCTCGTCAAGGTCGGGGTTAAATCGTTCAATGCGAAGAGTTGCCGTTTTATTATGACCGTTGCCTGACATGATGATGAGCGCTCCTAATGATGCAATCGGTTAATACTTTCGTTCCTGGGGTGGATACTTTTCCCAGTCGATGTTTACTTCCTTGTAGTCAATGACTGGCAATTCGCCACTGTTTTTAAGGGCGATGGTGTGCTTGAGCCAGTTCTCATCATCCCGTTCGGGATAATCGATGCGGGAGTGGGCTCCCCGGCTTTCGGTGCGAGCCAACGCACTGGCAATGATGACTTCGCTGAAGGTGAGTAAGTTTTCGGTCTCCAGAGCGTTCTGGACATCAGTATTAAAACGCTTGCTCTTGTCCATCACGCGCGCATTTTTGAAACGTTCCTGCAATTGTTTCACATTATCTAAGGCGACCTGTAATCCGTCGGCATCGCGGAAGATGCCGCAATTGTTGGTCATAATCGTTTTCATTTCATCGCCAATCTCGGCTGAAGATTCTTGCTTGCCGCTAACGGGATCGTCCATCAGATGCTCGATGCGTTGGCTGCTTTTTTTTGCGGGGTTGCCGGGCAGCGGATGAAGCTCCGCACCATCCTTGATGAATTCGGCGATGGCATGACCGGCTCTGCGACCGAAAACTGACGCTTCGAGCAAACTATTCGTGCCCAATCGATTCGCGCCATGCACGCTAACACAGGCGCATTCACCTGCGGCGTAAAAACCGACAACCTGGTTCCCCACGGAGTCGGCGATAACCTGGCCATTGGCGTCGGTGGGGATGCCGCCCATACTGTAGTGGGCCGTAGGTTGAATGGGTACGGTTTTTTTTATGATGTCAACGCCCATGAAATTATTGGCAATTTCCATTACCTGTGGGAGACGTTCTTCGATCTTCTCGCGTCCCAAATGAGTCATATCCAGGTTGATGCCCTGCCCATCCGGTCCGACTCCTCGCCCTTCGTCAATTTCGATCTGCTCGGAGCGAGACACGAGGTCACGCGGGGCTAATTCCATCTTTTCAGGTGCGTAGCGCTCCATAAAACGCTCGCCCTTATTGTTTGTCAAGTAGCCTCCCTCGCCTCGGCAAGCCTCGGTCATCAGAATACCAAGTCGGTAGAGCCCCGTTGGGTGGAACTGCACAAACTCCATATCCATCAACGGTACGCCTGCGTTGTATGCCATAGCCACGCCATCGCCGGTATTCGCGAGAGCGTTGGTTGTAACTTTAAACGCTCGCCCATAGCCACCCGTGCCAAACATGACCGCTTTGGCACGCAAAGTATGGATTTCGCCGGTTAGCACATCCATCGCCACAACCCCGCGGCAGATATTGTCTTCGACGATAAGATCCAGCACGTACCATTCGCTATAGAAATGAACGTCATGCCGTAGAGCTTGTTCGTGGATTGTCTGCAACAGCATGTGGCCGGTCCAGTCGGCTGCGTAACAGGCGCGTGGAACGCTGTGGCCGCCGAAGCGGCGCTGGGCGATGCGGCCATCCGCCGTGCGGCTGAAAACACAGCCCATGTGTTCATACTCATAGATGATGTCGATGGCATCTGACACCAGAATCTCGATGGCATCTTGATCGCCCAGCCAATCTGATCCTTTGATGGTGTCGAATACATGCGTCTCAATGCTGTCAACGTTGGGGTCTCCAGCAGGGATCTGCTCTAACGGACCACGTGGTCCGGTTCCGGCGACCGGTCGAACATTATTGATCACGGCAGCGATGCCGCCTTGCGCGGCGCCGCTGTGGGAACGCAAGGGATGGATCTTTGAAAGGACGCCGATATCCTTGACACCCTCCTGGCTTGCGACCATGGCCGCCCAGGTGCCAGCCAGGCCAGCTCCGACAATGATGACATCGTGTGTGATTGTTTCTGTTGACATTGAACCTCTTCCAAGTGGGAACTAAGGATCTTTCGATGGCTATCGTAGGAATAATCTTACATTTTCTCACCGGAAAACCCAAATTGCTGAGTCTGAGATTTCTTCCGCTGAAAAACACTCATTCGATCTGTCGCTGGGATTGCCTCGAACGATTACCCATCAAATCTATAAGTATGCCATTTAAGCACTGGTCCAAAAGTATTAGATAACACCGATAGCCTGGATGAAAGTAAGGTTTGGCAAAGGGAACCATGTGCGATTTACGAGGCAGGCTGCTTAACGGACGGAAAAAACTGGTTGACGGCGAGTTTAGTAAAAGCAGATGCAATCATCTCCTATGAAAGTCATGAACTATTCAATTCTGGAGGAGGTACATTAAATAGCTGGTTCAGTTTAGATAGGGAGCCTAACGCTCAAGTCTCACTCTCTCTATTCGAGTAGTTAATTGCGACACCCAAGCTGTTTGCAAGGAGAGCGCGATGATTTTCGTCAAAACAAAACGGGGCCTCCTATTTGGGATTGTGATTGTTCTCGTTGCGGGTTGTGCTCGAGGAGTTCTGACTCCGGCACCGGCTGCAATACATGATTCTGCCATATATTGGCCCACTTCAGGATGGCGATCATCGACCCCAGAGGAACAGGGGATGGACTCCGAAATATTGTCCGAGATGCTGACGGCGATCCAAGAGCAAGACTACAAGATTGACAGCGTGGCCATCGTTCGCAACGGCTACATAACCGTGGATGCTAGTATCCATCCTTTCACCGCGACTTCAAAACACAATGTTTTCTCCTGCACGAAGAGCGTCGTTTCAGCACTGATTGGAATTGCCATTGATCAGGGCTACATCGAGGGATTGCAGCAACCCGTCTTGAGTTTTTTTCCACAACGGACGATTGCTAATCGCGATGCACAAAAGGAAGAGATGACACTAGAGCATTTGCTGACAATGACGACAGGTTTTCGGTGCCAGGATTCTTATCTATATCGCTGGACCGGTCTAACCCGGCTGAGAGAGAGCGAAGATTGGGTTCAGTATGTGCTTGATTTACCCATGGAGGGTGAACCAGGAACACGTTTCGAATACTGCAATGGTGCTTCGTTTCTCCTATCGGCGATCATCCTGGAAACGACAGGAATGAGTGCAAAAGAATTTGCAGTGGAGCATCTTTTTGGACCTCTGGGGATATCTGATGTTAATTGGCCATCTAATCTCCAGGGGGTATCTGTCGGCTATAGCGAGCTTAGAATGCATCCACAAGATATGGCGAAAATTGGATATCTCTACTTGAATTCGGGTTGGTGGGATGGGGAGCAGATCGTATCATCCGAGTGGGTGAAAGCTTCAACGAGTGAATACATCTCAGCAACACTCGATGATGGTTATGGGTACCAATGGTGGATCGACGACTCGGGCATGTATCTAGCGCTGGGTTATGGGGGACAATTCATTTACGTCATCCCTGAAAAAGAGATGGTCGTAGTATTCACCTCGAGCTTGGAAGACAGTGACTTCTACGTTCCACAAACGCTCTTGAACGAATTCATCATCCCTGCTGCAATCGCGTCGAGTAGCTTGCCTGATAACCCCAATGGGGACGCGCTGCTTAAGTCCCTCATCGAGGAACTGGCCAGTCCCTAAAGCATAAGGCTGGATCCAATCTATGTTTGGTCCGTGATCACCGGGTTTGGAGGCCCATTCGGGGGTTCTTTTATGTGCCACCCCCTAGTCTGCTCATTTCTGGTGTGGGATGATTAGGAAGGAATACCCATCGCTCTCGTGAAACGAGTAGGCGACAATGACGTTATCAACTACAGGGGGAAATTTTTTTTGAAATTGGGAGTGCTATGCCTAAACCCATAATTCTTCTTATCGATGACGAAAAATCATACGCCAAAGTCATAAAAGAGGCGATTGAAACCAACGGTGTCGAAGTTCTCCTCGCGCACAACGCGATGGACGCTCTCAACCTCTTCCAGCAGGTCACACCCGACCTGATCCTCCTGGATGTCATGATGCCGGAGGTAGACGGCCTTTCGCTCTTACGCTGGATTCGTGAGCATTCGGAAAACGAAAACCTCCCGATCCATGTGGTGAGCGCGAAGACGCAGCCTGATGACCGGAGAGCGGCGATGGAAGCCGGCGCAAATGGTTTCCTGGGAAAACCGTTCACGGTTGACGAAATGCGAGAGGTGATCGGTCAATACCTGCCGTTGCCCCCATTACGTAAGAGTTGACGTAAATTTCTTAAACCATCGTCAAGTAATCCGTCTGTCATCAAACAACTTGCCCCGTTTGGTGACAGTATTTTTCATCTCAAGAGCAGCAGCATGGGGATTTCTCGGTCGCCGGTTCACGGCTTTCCCACGATGACATTTATTTAATGGCTATGCAGTTGAAACTGCTAAATTCCCACGGCCTGACTGCTTTTTGCCTTCGATTATCCTCCGCTAAGCGTTCATTTCGGAACTTGACTTTATAATCCCAGCTAGGTTCTCGATGATGACTGGCCTGGATGGTTCTCGTTCCTTTGCAGTATGAGTTCATAAGCAGAAGAGTGCTTAAATCTGGGTGAAGTATCTTATGGCTTACCGAAAAACACTTTGGAAAAGGTTTAGGAAGACAGATGTCACTTCCGACGACCGCAAGAATCCCCGGTTATCGAAGATTATCCGCTGGGGTTTAGCCTTGATAGTCCTCCTGTTGGGATGGACTGTTTGGAATCT
>Ga0255055_10002692_pt1 | contig 12313 bp, 9 predicted proteins | sample JV7_2_27_MG_FD_188633 | JGI IMG/M metagenome (GOLD analysis project Ga0255055, IMG submission 188633) | Seawater microbial communities from Jervis Inlet, British Columbia, Canada - JV7_2_27 | ecosystem: Environmental > Aquatic > Marine > Inlet | place: Canada: British Columbia | collected...
TGAATACGGCAACTGGCGAGCGCGTCCTCATGTTCGAGGGGCAGAAACGCACGTTCGGTCTCTCTCCTGACAGCAAGCACTTCCTCTATTGGAAAGACGGCCACGTGTGGGACTATGCCATTGATCGGAACGAGTCGGTCAATCTCACAGCGTCCGCTCCCGTGTCATTCGAAAATGAGCAGTACGATCATCCCGGCACCACACCGCCCTACGGCATCGCCGGATGGACCGAGGATGGCAACGCGGTCGTCTTGAACCATCGCTACGATCTCTGGCTGCAGCCGTTGGATGGCAGCGCCGCCACCGTGCTCACGGGCAATGAGGGTGACGAGAACAGCATTCGCTTCCGCTACGTGCGGTTGGACCCCGAAGAGCGCTTCATCGACCTGTCCCAACCCGTCGTGCTCTCAGCGTACGGTGACATGTCCAAGCGCTACGGGTACTTCGTGCTGGAGGGCGGGCGAATGCGCGAGCGCCTGTGGGACGACATGCGGGCCGTGAACCTGCGCAAGGCCAAGGACGCAGACCGCGTGCTGTTCACCATGGAGACGTTCGTCCAGTTCCCCAACTACCACGCATCCGATATGCGGATGTCGCGTCGAGAGCGGCTCACCGATGCGAATCCATGGCAGTCGGAGTACAAGTGGGGCCGCAGCATCCTGATCGAGTACACCAACAAGGGCGGCGTGCCGCTTCAGGGTATCCTGAGCATTCCAGATGCATACGAGCAAGGCCAGAAGCTGCCGATGCTGGTGGACTTCTACGAGAAGAACTCCCAGAACCTGTATCGCTACCCGAGAGCGGTTTTCCGCGACACCCCGATGTTCGGCAAGTACGTGAGCAACGGGTACTTGGTACTCCTGCCTGACGTGCACTTCAATACCAGCACCACGCACGAGGACATGCTCGACTGTGTCGAGGCGGCCACTCGGCGCGTGATCGAGTTGGGCTACGCCGACCCGGAGCGAATCGGCCTGCACGGTCACAGCTTCAGCGGCGGTGGTGGTTCGTACATCGCCACTCGGTCGACCATGTTCAAAGCCATCGTGGCGGGCGCCGCACCGATCGACCTGGCCGCCGAGTTCAACATCCTGTTTCACTCGAGCGGACAGAACAACCACAGCTACGACATCTATGGCCAGGGGCGTTACGGTACCGATCCGTTCAGCGACTTCGAGCTGTACCGCCAGCAGTCACCGATCACGTGGGTCGAGACCATGAACACCCCTCTGCTCTACCTCCACGGCGACGAGGACGGGTCGGTCGAGTACCTGCAGGGGATGGAGTTCTACAACGCGCTCAGGTTCCTGGGCAAGCCAATCATCTTCGCGTCATACCCGGGCGAGGGGCATCACCTGAGCAAGCATGAGAACCGCATGGACTTCATGACGCGGATGGAGCAGTTCTACGACCACTACTTGAACGGAACCCCGGCACCGGACTGGATGGTGCATGGGGTGCCGTTCTTGAAGAAGCAGCAGGCGGCGCGAGCCCTGATGGAGGGGCGGGAGAAGTAGCGCCTACTTCTTCGTCGTGATCTGCACGATGCCGTTCTTGGCGCGCTCACCGTAGAGCGACGCGGCGGTTGCTCCCTTGATCACTTCGATGCTCTCGATGTCGAGTGCGTCGAGGTCGATCAGGGACTTGTCGCCGATGATGACGCCGTCGACGATGAACAGGGGATCGTCGATGGAACCGTCTCCGCGGAATTGGATTCGAGTTGGCGTCGGCGGCTCGACTTCACCGGGCCAATCGAACACTGCGTCCATCACCATGCGGACGGCAACCGGTTCTCCCTCCACCACCGTCGGCTCGTAGCGGAGCCGCGCGATAAAGTCTCTCACCGGTGCGTCGAACCCAACCTGGCCCGGCCGTGAAATCGGACCCTCGTCCTCGACGGTCAGCACGGTACCACCACCATGATCTGTCGACCTTGAGCTGTGGAGAATCCTGATCGACTCGGGGACTACCGTCCCATCGACATCGACCAGGTATTCGACCTGCACCTGACCGCTGATACCCGGCCTCCTGAGGGGCTCCGGGAAGTCAATTACCGGAGGCTGAGGCGCGAGCAACCTTGGTTCCTGGTCGGCGGGACGCCCGACCACCCGATAGCTCATGCCGACGGTTCCAGTGAACCTCGGTGAAACACCGTCCATTTCCGCTGGCGCCGGTGGCTCAACCGGTTCCTCCGGCCCCGGCGCATCACACGCCAACACCACGAGGCCAGTGGCAACGGCACCGTACGTGACGGCCCGCAGCAATCGGGCACGGATTCGTAGCGGGAGCATTCCAGCAATCCTCCGGCTGAGCAGTGATTTCGGTTCGGCCAGCGCCGGTCGCGGAATCGCCATGGGCAGCGTCCGCTCGGACAGGCGCAGCAAGAGATCGGCATAGATCCGCGGAGTGACTCCTGATCGCAGCACGCGGCCGTCGCAATCGACCTCGACCGCAACGCGCAGCCGGTGGGCCTGCCACCAGAGTGCCAGGTTCCACGGCGCCAGCACGATGCACACCATGGCGAAAAGCAGAAGGCCTGTGTCCGACGCGCGCAGATGCTCGCGCTCGTGCAGCAGCGCCAGTCTTTGTGTGGCCGGGCTCGCGTCGAGCAGCCATTCGGGGATCACGATGGTCGCCGGCAGGATCCCCACGAGAGCTGGCCCCTCGTCACGAGACACCAGGACCGGAACACCGTGGACTGTGCTCGGCATCCAGCGCTCGCGATCTCGGCGAAGCCGCCACAGCGACCAAGAGAGCCACACGAGCATGGAGCACGACAGCATCCCCCACCCCACCAGCAATAGCGTGTCAAACGTGGGTGCCCCTCCGCTCGCTTCACCGATGGCATTGGCCGGCATGGTGATGACCGCGGGCAAGACGCCGATCCCCTGATCGAAAACCGGCGTCGGTGTTGGCGCGCTCGCCGGCCACAGCCATACCACCAGTGGAACGAGGACGGCGCCCACCATGGCACCACCCCAGATGAACCGCGTCGGCAGGCGGTACAGTGTGAGTGCCCGCTCGAGCACCAGCGCCGCGAGTGCCAGCACGGCGCTTACGGCCGTCGCATACAGCAGCCACGCGGCGATCATTGGTCCAGCTCCTCGAGACGTTCGTCCAGCAGGCTTCGGATGCGCTTGAGTTCTTCCACCGACACATCGCGATCGGACACGAGGCGAGCGATCAGCACCTCGCGAGAGCCCTGATAAACCTTGTCGAGCAGACGCTTGAGCGACTTGTCACCGATCTTGGTGGGACGGATCTTGGGGTAGTAGCGGTGGGCCTTCCCTTCCACGCGGTGCCGCACAGCCCCCTTGGCCTCGAGGGTCCGGAGAATGGTAAGCACCGTCGTGTAGGCCAAATCCTCACCCAGGCTGTCCAGCACTTCGGCCACCGTGGCGGAGCCGTTCTCCCACACCACGGACATCACGTCCAGCTCTCGATTCGTGAGATGTGTCGCCATCACCCCTACCTACTAGATACGTAGTAGATAGTATGCCTCTTGCCCGAGTGTGTCAAGCCTGGTACCAGACGCCCTTGCCTGCTCCCTAGGAGACCTACACTATAGCCACGACTCCGCCCAGGACCGGACACATGGTGATACACCGACCACCCAAGTGGTTTCTGTTTTTCCCGGTGCTGCTTCTCCCCGCTGTGGCTTGCACGGGAAACGGTGCGTCTCGCGGTGCTTTCGACGTCCGTGACTCGGCGGGAGTGCAAGTAGTGGAGTCGTTCGAACCTGCGTGGGGTCCAGGCGAGGCATGGTTCGTTGCCGATGAGCCGACCCTGAGCATCGGGGTTGAGGAAGGTGAGGAGCCGTATCAGCTGTTCCGTATCGGTGGAGCCGTGCGGCTCTCCGACGGCAGGATCGTCGTCGCCAACAGTGGTTCCAGCGAACTCAGGTTCTTCGATGCTGATGGTCGATTCCTCATGGCGGCCGGTGGTACCGGCGAAGGGCCGGGGGAGTTCGGTGAGTTCAGTGGGATGCGCATGTGGCAGCCTCGGAGCGGAGAACTGGTGCTGCAGGACTTCGGAAACGATCGCGTAACCGTGTACGACACGTCCGGCACGTACGCTCGCACTGTCCGGTTCGAGCCGACCGCCGACGCACCACAAGCCTGGCTCATCGGCGTGTTCGCTGACGGCTCGCTCTTGGCACAGGCCCCCGAGGGGGGAGGCAGGCTCAACGGCGTACCCGGCGAATTGATCCAACTCGCCTATCGGCACCTTCGGTACGACCAAGAAGGCCGGCAGCCCGCACTAATGCTCGTTCTCCCGGCCCGCACGCGCTACGTGAACGAGTTTGGCGGGGTCCGCCACTTCCCGTTCATTCCGTTTGTGCCGGAGCCCGTGATACTGGCGTTCGACGAGCGCCTCCACGTGATTCGCGGCTCAACAGCAGAAATCGAGCAACGCTCTCTCGACAACGAGGTCACTCGCATCACGCGATGGAGCGCGCCCGGCCAACACCGCGTAGCGGACGTCTGGGAGCAGTACAAGGCTGAGGAACTCCCGGAGGACGAGGAACGTCGCCAGCGGTACATGCACTTCTACGAGCAGGATCTACAGATACCGGAACACGTTCCCGTGGCTAGTGAGTTGCGTGCGGATGCCGACGGCAACCTGTGGGTTCGTCGGTACCAGCTACCATGGGAGACCGATGTGCGCTGGGACGTGATGGAGCGTGGGGAACGCTGGCTGGGGACCGTGGTTACACCGCCGCGGTTCACCGTGTACGACATCGGCACGGACTACATCCTCGGCAGGCAGTACGACAGTCTGAACGTGGAGCGCTTGCAGTTGTACGAGTTGGTGAAGCCTTAGGGGAACCGCACCCGCATCCCCAGCGCCACGCCCACCCTCCCCTCGTACTCCCCGATGTCCAGTTCCATCCAGCGCTCCTTGGCAATGAGGTTGCCGACGAGCATGAAAGCGAGTGCGCCGACCGCCGCACCGATCAGCGGCTTGGGGGCCTCACTGCCACACTCGGAGCTGCTGCCTCCACCCGCCTGGCACGTGATCGACTCCTGCATCAACGCCGGAGCAATCAAAGCGCCGAGTGCCGCGCCAAGCATCGGCATGCCCACGGTGAGCCACTCGCTCCTGCCACGGCTCAGCTCAAGCTTGTCGATGCGGTCGAGCCGTAGTTGAATGACCGTGTCGATGCGGAGTTCCAGATAGCGATGGTCGAGCAGCACGAGGTCGCCAACCCACACGCGCGAGGGTGGATGCCTCATCCACGCACGCAGGCGGGTGCCCGGCTCGAGGATCGGGTTGTCCTGCGCAGGCGCCGGCGCTGCGCCGAAGAGCGACGTGAGGAAGACGGTAGATACTACACAGAGGCTGCGCCGGCGCATGGCACCGCGTTGTCTAGTGTACGATCACATCCAACCGATTGAAGAGATCTGCCTGATCGGCGGCGCCCGACGCACCGAAGATCCCCTGCTCCGTCCGCATGACGCCCACAAATCCACGGTAGGGAATCTCCCGGAACAGCACCTGATTCCCCCCGTGATCGACTGCATCCCACTCGGATGCCAACGCGTTCCACATGGCTTCGGCCGAAGGCCTGTCGTGGGCAAGCATGGCAAATCCCTCCCACGTCTCGCCCCCGTCGCCTGCATACTCGGCATGGATGCAATCCGCCAGCTCGGTGAGTCCCAGGTAGCCTTCACGCTGGAACCCCTCACTCCCCGCGACCTTTCCATCCACAGGCAACAGATCGAACTCGGCGGGGAGCACTGCCTCACCGGGTAACTCCGACGCAAGCGCTTCCAGCATTGCGCGGCCGGTCTCCGCTGTCAGCTCACCCTCCAGCACGTTCACCTTCGCATACGTGCTGCCCTTCACCAACAACGCCAGGTACGGCGCGGACACCATGGCGTCAGTCGCCCCCGATACGGTCACGCGATCGCCGGCGCGTTCCCGAGAGAGGATCCCAAACGCGTTGAGCGGTGTGCCCATCTCGTACAGGTCCAGCGCAACGACCACGTCGCCGGAACTCAGGTCGGCCGTCTCACAGGTCTGCACGTCGTACGCGACGAACAACTCGGCCGCCCCGTTGATGTACTCCCACAAATTGTCGGCGTCGAAGACGCGCACCTCGCCGGTCTGCGACCAGCCATCGATCGCGGGGAAACCACCTCCGCCGCCGGAGCATGACAGGACGGCAGTCAGGACAGTTACGGCAGTGACGGCAGTGACGGCAGTGAGTACTGCCACTTTTCGTGGTCGGTTCCTCGTCATCGATCCCCTCGATCCCTTTCCCCAGTTCATCTGCCTCACGCGAGCGTCAGCAACGAGTGCGCCTGCAGCATCTGCGGTTGAATGTCGATACCGTGTGGGCACGCACCGGTGCACGGCGCCGAGCACGTCTTGCACGCGGAAGCATCCGCACTACCGAGACCGGCGTACTTCTGCATCGCGAACTTCTCGTGCCCCTGCCCCTCGTAGTAGTACGCGTAGCGCATGATGGTGCTCACCGGCACATTGTGGGGGCAACCCGGCGTGCAGGTATTGCAGCCATGGCGGCAGTACTGATCTCCGAGCACCGAAGCAAACTCCTCCAGCAGTTCTTCCTCGGCTGGATTCATCGGTGTGCCGGAGAGCGCCACGACCTTATCCACCATCTCGAAGTCGGGCATGTTCACGCACGCACAGTGCAGATCGGGACTCTGGATGGCCCAGTGGAAGCTGCCGAGTCGCAGCTGCTCGTCGGTCTGAATGCCGTAGCGCTGGACGAACGGCTGCGTGCGGTCATACGTCTCCTTCGATCGCTCCGCGCGGGACTGCAGCTGCGCGAGCGCCTGTTCGTGGGTCCGCCCGCGGCCGACCATACGATCCACGTATTGCTGCTGTGATTCCGTGAGGTTCTCAGAATCGACTGGGTCGTGGCTCAGCACACCTGGCGCCGTCTTCATTGCCGTCGTGCCCACGTTGTTCGCCTTGGCCGCGGCGAGGATGAGATCCGACTCCTCGTGATTCAGGAAGTTGTACACGAGCAGCATCAAGTCGAACCGTCCACTCTCGGCAGCCGCCGTTAAGACATCGACCATGCTCTCACCGCGTGAACCACTAGGACCGTGATACGACAGACACGTGTACTTGACGCGTCCTTCGGCCTTGAGCTCGGCGACCGCGCCGTGGAACGCCTCGTTGTTCAACGCCGCGACCGTTGACGGGCCGTGAATGCCGAAGGCATCCAGGTACTCGGTCTGCAGGCGGTCGAGGCTCGCACGGGCACGAGTGAGGATGGTCTCTTTGGTGTCGTCTGCTCCGACACGCAACTTCGTGTTGAGGAACACCTTCGACCGGTCGATATGCTGCAGTGCCTCACCGATGGTGCGCTCGACCTGGCCGTTGCCGTACCCTTCCGCCGTGTCGATGTAGTTGACTCCCTTGTCGACCGCGTATCGGACCACAGCGGATTCCCTCAGACGACTTGTCCCGACGCCGTAGTCGGAGGCCTGCCACCCCGTGCGGCCGAGCGTGTGATAGCCCATGATGCGCTCGCCGGCGCGGGGCCTGGGGAAGAGACCGCTAGCCGTGCTGGCGGAAGCAGGCGTCGCTCCGGCACCGAGTGCGGCACCTCCAGCGAGCGCGGCACCTCCGGCCCTGACGAAGTTCCTACGTGAGATCTTCCCGTGGTCACTTTCAGACTGGGCGTCCCTGGCCATCGTGCCCCTCCCATCCGCTGTATCCAATTGGCCCGCCGGGCGGCGGTATGTGGACTGCTCGTACACAAGCAAGATGGGAAAGTGGACCAATACTGTCCAGATGGGCTCCCGCTTGACCCCCTCACCTCCCGAGCACTACCTTCGCGCAATACACACCCCGGCCGAGGGCCATGCATCCTCGAGCGATTCACACGCAACGCTTCTTCCCGACCGCGTCATCCCTAGCGACGCTGGTAGTACTGGTATTGCTGTGCTCGGTACTGTCGGGATGCGGAAGCGCAGGAGGAGGCAGTTCGACCGCCATGCTACTTCCCGAACAGATCGGTGACTGGGTCCGCCAGGATTCGTCCGATACGTACGATCGCGAGACGATATTCGACTACATCAACGGCGCCGGCGAGGTATACCGCTCGTACGCGTTCAAGAACGTCGTCGTCGTCCGGTATACCGGGCCCGACGGACGCGAGATGACCGTCGAGTTGTTCGATATGGGAACGCTGGACGATGCGTACGGTGTGTTCAGCTACGCCAGGGAGAGCGAAGAGACCGGCATCGGCGGGGGGTTCGAGCGCAAAGGAAGCATCCTGTGCTTCTTTCAACACCAGTACTACGTGTGCGTCGCCGGGGATCGGCCTGGCGTCGACGTGACCGTCGACCTGGAAGAGATCGCCCGCGGGATCTCGCAGCAACTGCCGGTGGGCTCAGAGCGACCGAGTCTCGTGGCCATGGTGCCTCCTGACGGGTTGGTACCGGTCAGCGACCGGTACTTCCACACGCATCAGTCGCTCAACTACCACTACTACCTGGCGCGTGAGAACGTGCTACAGTTGAGTGACGAGACCGACGTCGTGCTCGCGCGCTACCGACCTGGCTCGACCTACGTCGTGATCGCGCGGTATCGAGACGACGCCGAGGCCAACAATGCGCGCACCGCCTTCACCGAACAGCATCGACCCGAGTCCGGGAAGTACGCCTCAAGCCAGGCGTGGGACCGGTTCTTGGTCGTCGTGCTCGACGCCCAATCGGAGTCGGATGCCGGCACATTGCTCCAAGCAACCATCGACCGAGTCCAGGGTATCGCGGACTAGGAGCCCGACATGACGAAGAACGATGACGGTCTGACTCGACGAGACTTCCTGAAGGGCGTGAGCGCTGCCGCCGTTGGCGGTGCGGTCGGGCTCCCTGCTGTGGCCAAGAACGCACACGCGGCGCAATCCACGTCCCGCGTCGTACTGATCCGCAACGAGAACGCCCTGATGGCGAGCGCCGCCGAGGAAGTATCGTGGAGCAGCACCATCGACGGTGACGTGATTCAGCAAATGATGGATGAGGCCCTGCCGGCGTTGTTTGGAATGGATACGCCGGCCGATTGCTGGAACACGATGATCAAGCCCGACGACACGGTCGGCATCAAGACCAACGTGTGGGGCCGCCTCCCGACACCGGAGCCGCTCATCGAGACGATCAAGCGCGGCGTCATGGGTGCCGGCGTGCCGGACGAGCGCATTGGCATCGGCGACCGGGACGTGCAGGAACAGGAGAACTTTCAGAACTGTACGGCGCTCATCAACTCGCGGCCGATGCGTACCCACTCGTGGTCGGGGGTCGGGAGCCTCATCAAGAACTACATCACGTTCGACTACCCACCCGACTACCACGACGATGCGTGCGCAGACCTGGCCAAGCTCTGGGAGCTACCGGTCGTCAAAGACAAGACACGGCTCAACATCTTGGTGATGATCACCCCGCAGTTCCACAACATCGGGCCACATCACTTCGATCCGATGTACACGTGGCCGTACCGCGGGCTCATACTCAGCACCGATGTGGTCGCGGCGGATGCCGTCGGCCTGCAAATCATCCAGGCACAACGCCGGAAGGAGTTCGGAGAGGAACGTCCGATACAACCAACGGCGCACCACATTCGGCTAGCCGACACCGTGCACCACCTCGGCAACGCTGACATGGACCGCATCGACCTGGTGCGGTTGGGGTGGGATGGGGAGGAGTTGATCTAGAGGGGCCGAGACGTTCGCACAACCATGATCTACACCCATGTGCTCAACCGGCCCGGCCTGGGGATCCGCAGTCCAGCCGATCTGCTTTAGCCAGCGCAACCCCTTCCCGTGCACGGATCTCGGGATCGATGTCTCCGGTTTCACGATGACGAGGGACTTCAGCTAGAGTGCCATAACTGATTGGTATTATTCGACTTACAGCCGTCGAACGGCTACTTGCATGGGGGTCGGGGGAGTTTACATGACCCCCGCGCAAGTTTACTCGGGCCTCATGTCAATTAGCATGACCCCCAAACGAATTCGCACGGCGCCCATGTCAATTCGCTCCACCCCCATGTCAATTGGCTCGGGCCCCATGTCAATTCGCTCGACCCCCAAACGAATTGGCACGCGCCCCATGTCAACTTCCCCCACCCCCGCGCGAACTGACATGGGCCTCGGGTCGATTGACGCCACCCTCGTGCAAACTCGCATGAGCCGTCTGCAAACTCACGTCACCCCCAAGTCAATTCTCACGGGACCGATGCAGGCCGGCGCGACCCCTTCCCGCACGGCCGATTCGCCACGTTCATGCTACGTCGCCTTCTCCTCGCGAGATAACGCTCATCCGCCCCGACGGTCATTGAGGTAAGCATTGATTGGGCTTGGGCTTCCGGTAGCCCACACCACCGACTATCGCTTGCTACGTCGCGGCGCGGTTGTAGGATAAACCGATATGTCGGTCAACCTAGATACGAGTTAGGCGTCATTGAGCATCGCCCTATGCCCGACACTCCCACTCCGCCACATGGTACCAGTCGCCCAACTCACCGCGGCAAGTGGATCTCCGCGTCAGTCGTGGTGGTCGTTCTTCTGGCCTTCTCGTTGCTGTGGAGTTGGGTCAGCGTGGATGCTGGGTCATCGGTGACCGGGTCAATCACGAATCCGTCCGGGCAGCCTTTGGCTGGTGTCCGTGTGACCCTTGAGGCCCCGGGTGGTGCAACGGATAGCACACTCTCCGATGGAGAGGGATGCTTCAGCGTGTTTACGCTGCATGCTCCGGGCCGGGGCCGGATTCAGCTCACGTTTTCGAAAGCTGATCTCGGCCCACTGCTGCAGGTGGCCTCGGCGCCAGGCGACTATGCTATGGTCGCGACGCTCGGAACGGGTGTCGGAGGGGATACTAGCTACGGTCAACTAGTCCGAATCGCACCTGGCGATACGATTGACACTGAGTGTATTCCACTGCAATGACGCTGACAGGCGCGTGAAGCTGGCATGGGCGAGGGCAGCAGTTCATTTGTGTGCATGAAAGGAACGGCGATGGCCGATCGTCTCTTGCAGCTGGTGAGTGAGCGCACGCAGCTTATGCGCAGAGTCGTTAGGCCGCGCTTCATCTAGTGGGACAGCAACCAGCCATCTCGGGCGAACCGCGCTTCTCAGTAGTCATCCCAGCCTACAACGAGGAGGCCTATCTACCGCGTCTCCTCGACACACTCGATCGCGCGCGTGCGCGCTACCTCGGCGGCCCGGACGGAGTCGAGATCATCGTGGCTGACAACGCGTCCAGTGACGCGACCGCCCAACTCGCCACGAACCGGGGTTGTCAGGTCGTTACCGTAGCTGAGCGCGGGATTGGTGCCGCCCGAAATGGGGGGGCGCGCGCCGCCCGCGGCGCGATCCTGGCGTTCATTGACGCGGACACCCAGGTCCACCCCGAGACGTTCAACGAGATTGACAGCCAATATGCCACCGGCCGGATCATCGGAGGCACCACTGGCATCCGCTTCGAGCGCTCATCGGCAGGGATCGCCGTCACGTATGCGGTGCTCGTATTCCTTGGGGTCGCCATTCGAGGGGTGCGGTCCCGGACGGATTTCGCAGTCGACACAGGCGTCGTCTTCTGCGGGCGGCGCGACTTTGAGGAGATCGGCGGATACCGCGAGCAGCATCTCTTCGGTGAGGATGTGTGGTTTCTGCTGGACATGCGGAAGCTCGGCCGAGGCCGGGGTCAGCGCCTAGCCAGGGGCTTAGCCGCTAAGGCGGTGTTCTCGACGCGCAAGTTTGACGAATTCGGCGATTGGCACTACTTGACGATGCTGATCCGTCTTCCCTTGAGCGTCCTGTTCGGCCGTCGGAAGTGGATTCGGCGATATTGGTACGACGGCCGTTGAGGCAGACCTGCGTGGAGCCTATCCCTCCCCCAACTCCTCCTTCAACCTGGCAAACAACCCTCCAAAGGCTCCGTTGCTCAGGACCAGGAACACGTTTCCACCGCGATCGCTCCGGGTCACGTGTTCGACGATCTCTTCCACGTCGTCCGAATACATCCCGGGTTTTCCCATCTGAGCGAGTTCACCGCAGACTCCCTCCCGATCGAGTCTGTCTTTCTCTGGGGTTCGCTCCGCTCTGTGAATCGGGCCGATGATGACCTCGTCAGCACCAGCCAATGCCTCAGTGATTTCCGGCTGAAACCGGTTGGTGACCGTGGTATTGGACCGTGGCTCGAAGAGGGCGACAAGCCTCCGATCCGGCCATCGTTCTTTGGCCGCCTGGATGGTCACCCGGATCGCGGTGGGATGGTGAGCGAAGTCGCTGACGAACAGATCTCCCTCGGACTCCAGGAATAGCTCCATTCGG
>Ga0255055_10002693_pt1 | contig 12310 bp, 13 predicted proteins | sample JV7_2_27_MG_FD_188633 | JGI IMG/M metagenome (GOLD analysis project Ga0255055, IMG submission 188633) | Seawater microbial communities from Jervis Inlet, British Columbia, Canada - JV7_2_27 | ecosystem: Environmental > Aquatic > Marine > Inlet | place: Canada: British Columbia | collected...
ATCAAAACATGTTCCTGATCGATGTGATCGGCGGGCGCGGATGGGTGGCCATTGCCATGGTTATTTTTGGAAACTGGGACCCGGTCAAGGGCGCAATCGGGGCCCTTATCTTCGGTTTCCTGGATGCTCTGCAACTCAGGCTGCAAAGCGTGGGGCTGGTAATCCCCTTTCATATTTTCCTGATGATTCCGTACCTTTTAACGATTGTCGCCCTGATCGGTGTCTCCCGGCGGGCAGCTGTTCCTGCTGGCCTGTTGAAACCGTATCGCAGAGAGGAAAAAGGTGGCTAATAAAAAAGTGCCTAAAGTTATAGTGTCGCTTTGCTCCATCTTTTATTATATAATTGATCGTTCGACCCAGAGGCTCTCGACGGGCAGAATTCCTCAATTTTAGGCATTTTAGGCATTTTTAATTTTAGGCACTTCGATGAGAGGAATATATGCTTGATCTTATTATTCGAAATGCGAACCTGCCCGATGGACAAAAGGGCATTGATATTGCCATTAAAAACGGTTCCATTGCAGAGGTGGGTCCGAAACTCGATTTCCAGGCGACCCGGGAGATCGATGCCACCGACCGATTGGCCACACCGCCTCTTGTGGACAGCCATTTTCACATGGATTCAACCCTGTCCTATGGCCAGCCGCGTGTGAATGAGAGCGGTACGCTGTTAGAGGGCATCGAACTCTGGGGGGAGTTAAAACCGCATCTTACGGTTGAAAATATCAAAGCCCGCGCCCGGGAGCTTTGCCATTGGGCCATTGCCCGCGGCACCCTGGCAATCCGCAGCCATGTGGACGTCAGCGACGATAGCCTTTTAGCCGTAAATGCCCTTTTAGAGATCCGCGACGAGATCAAGCCTTACATCGACCTGCAACTGGTGGCCTTTCCTCAGGATGGGTATTTTCGTCACCGCGGAAGTGTCGCGAACCTGGAGCGCGCTTTAGATATGGGGGTCGATGTTGTTGGTGGAATCCCCCACTTTGAAAGGACCATGGAGCAAGGTGCTGCGTCCGTAAAGGCCCTGTGCGAAGTGGCAGCTGAACGCGGGCTGCAGGTGGACATGCACTGTGACGAGAGTGACGATCCCCTCTCCCGCCACATCGAAACGCTGGTCTTCCATGCTCAGCGATTAGGGCTTGAGGAACGGGTTACCGGCTCGCACCTGACATCCATGCATTCCATGGATAACTACTATGTGAGCAGGCTATTGCCCTTGATGGCCGAGGCCCGCATCCACGTTGTGGCCAATCCGCTGATCAATATCACGCTGCAGGGACGCCATGACACCTACCCCAAGCGGCGAGGGATGACGCGCGTGAAAGAGCTCATGCAAGCCGGGATCAATGTGGCCTTTGGCCACGATGCGCTGATGGATCCCTGGTACAGCTTCGGCTCGTACGACATGATAGAGGTTGCCCACATGGGGCTGCATGTGGCCCAGATGACCAGCGTCGATCAAATGCGACAGATCTTCGAGGCGGTCACCACCAACGGTGCCAGAACTCTGGGGATTGAAAACTATGGAATCGAGCCGGGATGCAATGCGGATATCGTTATTCTGCAGGCCAGGGACCCGCAGGAAGCTCTGCGATTGAAGCCCGCCAGATTGTTTGTAATACGCCGCGGCACCGTCATTGCAGAAACGCCACCGGCTATTAGCCGGCTGGAATTGAGAGATAAAACGAGCGATGTGGATTTTCGCTGGCCGAAATAAAATCGCCTGCGGCGAGGTTAGCCGGTTTGCCCGTTTTCGATGATCGGACTCACAGTGCAAGGCACTCAACGGGACAACGGGCTCAACGGGATAACAGGCTCAACCGATTAAGGACTAAGGTAGTGTCCAACTTGTTTGAAAACATTCGGGTGTTCATCCTGAAGTCGGGCAAGGAATTTCTCCGAACGCACGATAGGACTCCAGAGTGAGAAGTCTTCCCTGTCAAAGTCCATCCCCACGGCCAGCATATCGGCGAGGGTCCCGATGAGATGCTCATCGGGCTTGTAAATGGAGTCGCCGATGTCACCCACCCAGCAAAGGGGTGTTCCCAGGTAGCGATCATGCAAGTCCTGGTAGAAGTGTCGTGTGACGACGGTGCGAGGTTGAAGTCCCAGATCGGTGAAAGGTAATGACACACCTTCTGCGGCCACCTCAATGAGCGCCCCGTTGAAAACGGGGATGAGTTCGACCCCGTGATCGCTGCATATGCGGCAGATTCCTTCCAAACCCTCGAGGCTGGCGCAAACCGGAAAAAGAAATATCTTTTTAGGCCGGTGGTGCTGCAAGGCCTCCTCGACAAAATAGTTCAGCGTTTGGCCCGAAGCAATGCACTCTTCCATAATAATCCAGGTTTCGTCCTGCCACCATTCGCCCACAAAAGAGCTCTCCACGATATTCCAGCCGCGAAAACCCGCGTCGTCTTCAACCCGCGTAAGCTTGATGTAGGTGGTGTCGAGAAGCCCGGACCGTTGGAGAGGAGGATTGGCGTCCAGCAGGTCAAGCGGGCGCCCGCCCCAGAGGATGACAAACTGCGCCACCTTGCCATCGAACATCCTTTCGAAAAGCCGAATCATGTCGTGGCCCACTTCTTTTATCATCAGGAATTTTTCAGGCCCGCAGGCCTGGCGGCTGAGTAGAAATTCCTCGCCAAGTCCTCGGCCGGGAAAATCAACTACATAAATCCGGTCCGGGAGGCACCGGTCGCGAAAGGCGTCGTGCTCGGTAATCCTTTTCACGAGCCATATGTCTTTTCCACCGCGCGACATGACAACCTCTCCGAGGTCTTCAAGGAAGATCCGGTTCTTATCCGTATCCATCTTCACGGGTTCCCTCCTTTTTGAGCAGATACTGTATTGATTGACGAAAATTCCTCTTTTTCCGGGGGAATATTAAGATAAAGACGGGGTGGTGTCAAATTTAAATTGGGTAAACAATTACCTATTCTTTGACCAATTTTTTTCACAACAATCAAGCACCGCTTTGAAGCCATTAAAGTAAGCGCCCGTAATCATTTAGATGTTTCTAATTTAATTTTTTCCTCCAAATTTTGCATGGATTTTGCAGTCCCTTTTTAGCAGGCGGCCAAAGGATCTTTAACAGTTCTAAAGATTCATAGTCGCGCCCTGAGGAATTAACTGCCAAATTACCGCCTTGCTGCCCGCCTGCCAGCATTCAATGCCTGCGGTTAAATTATCAAGCTTGTAGAAGCTTACCGCAAAAACTCATTAAAAAGAGTTTTCACTACCATAAATATTTTATTCAGGTAACACCCACCAGACGGGTCAATAGGAAAGGAGGAACATGGTTCAACACATTATCGCAAGCAATCCGGTTGAAAACCAATATCTACACTTAAGAAAAACCGATAGCCATCTGCGGGCCGAAATCAAAATTAGCAGTGACGATCTTGGATATCAGTTTAAGCTCAGACAAATCGATGACCACCAGGGATGCTTTTTTGTTAGTAAAAATTCTTCTGTTTTAAAACTCCTGGATGTCGGTTCGGTAATGGATATGAAATATTGGACAGTCGAGAAAACCAGGAGGGTCAAATATGTCAGAGCAGAAATAAACAATATTACCAAACAAAATCATGAGCCTTTTAAAGGACATTATAAGATCAGCTTATCCATTTTGAAAACAAAGGGCCTAAAACTGGTGGATCCTGTGGATCAATTGTTAAAAGCACCCGTTGATGTCAACGATATGAATAGACCGCAGCAAAGGCTTTGACAGAAAAACGAGTTTCAACCAGAAGTAAATCCAAGGTTTGCATTAACGACATAAAGGGGGCATAGACCATACTTAAAATATTACTCATCATTGTGGCATTGGCCGCTATATATTGTTTATTTGCAGCCATCGCTTGCCTGGTGGCGGCGTCTAAAGAAATTGAGTTGCCCGATATTGAGGATATCGAGATCACGGAATAATTGATTGCCTTAATTGAGCGGGGCCCAATTATGGGTCTATAAATGGTTTCTCAGATGTGCGTGCATCTTTTCTGGCGGGCTGTTCAACCTTTGCCGGATGGCGGATGACAGTAAAGGCAGGGCCGGTTTTTGGCTCTGTCTTTTTTTTTGGATGGAAAAGGCTGTCTTTCTAACTTCTTGACTGCTAAATGAGATTTTTGTTAGAAATTGACCCTGGATACCTGATAGGAGATTGAGATGAGGAAATTTCTCACATACATGGCGATCGTGATTGGGGCATTATCTTTTACTTTGAGCTCTGAAGCAGTCTCTGAGGATCGCAGGTTCTTTGCCGGTGCCGGTTTGAGCTATGCAGTGGAGGACTTCGACGATGGCGACGTGAAAAAGCTTGCCGGCAGTGATACCATTGACAACGCCTGGGGTTTCAATCTTTTTGCCGGATACAACTTGTTTAAACATCTAGCTGTTGAAGGTAATTTCAACTGGTATGATGATTTTGAGGGAGAGGCCGGCGCTATCAATTTCGATGTCAGCATCTGGACGTTGATGCTTGATCTGAAAGTGATTTCTCCCTCTCTGTGGGAGGATCGATTGTTTCCCTATTTAAGAATCGGTGCCGGCTACATGGCCACGGAAGTCGATATTAATGGAAACACCCGGGATTATGGGGACTTCGCCTATGATGCCGGTCTGGGATTCGACGTGTTTGTTAAGGACCAGATCAGCATCGGCCTCGACGGCAAGCGCGTTTGGGGAACCGGCGATGTCGGAGAGTTTAACCACTTTGTGGGAACACTTCGAGTCGGTTATCATTTCTGATTCAAAGGCTCTCAACAATTGACACCCGGGCAGAATAAAATTAAAGCCATGTAATCAACAGTCTATTCATTGTGGATCTATACGTTTATCCCTCATCGGGGAGGTTATCTTAATGATACTCCGGGAGAAAATAACACATAAGCACATCTTGTTTATCCTCATTTTACTCATCTCGCTTCTACCCATTCTTTCCGAAATCAAGGCAACTACCCGCGGCATACACGCAGTTTCACAGGAAGGACAGGATTTATTTTTATATAAAGACTACCGCGCTTTGGTAATTGGGGTTAGCAACTATGATCATTGGCCGAAATTACCACACGCCGATGATGACGCCAGAGAAGTTGCCGATAAGCTGAAGAAACTGGGGTACGGAGTCGATCTGATCTTAGATCCTGTGCATAAGGATTTGAGAGACGCATTGAATAGATTGGTATATTTTACCGGGAAAGAGGAAAACCGGGCTATTCTGCTATTTTATGCCGGTCATGGCGAAACCGAACTATTAGCCGATGGCACAAAAATGGGCTACATCATACCTCGAGACTGCCCGATCTTAAAAAAAGATCCAATGGGATTTGCCGCTCACGCCATTAGCATGCGCGAGATTGAAGCTGTTTCATTAAAGATAAAATCGAAACATGTTATCATGTTATTTGATTCTTGCTTTTCCGGCTCCCTTTTTTCCTTGACCAGATCGCTTCCTGCAAATATCTCGGATAAAAGCAGATTACCCGTAAGACAATGATCGCTGGAAATTTTTCCGCATCCCTTTCTCTACTCTGTTATTAAATAAACGGGTGGCCGAATATTATGATACCAATAAAATTCTCGAGCTGGACAAAGTTCATAGAATTGATTGGTTAGTTAGCGAGAAACATAATAAAAAAGGTGCCAATGGAAAAATTTGGGTCGATGAAATTATGTTTTATTAGATTTTAACTTAAAAAAGCCCGTGTAATCGAATTTGCCATTGACACCTGCTTTTAATTCGCCCTATTCTTTGCCCATCACCACAGGATTTTTATCAAAGAAAACTTAGCTCAACCCATCAGAAAGGATAGTCACTGATATGAGAGGAATTGTAAGTGTCATGTCCGGGATTTGCGGCATGATCACGGAGATCAGAGCCACAACGGATGATCCCTTAAAAAAAGTGCATCTCGAAATCAACACAAGATGTGAAAATATCCAAAAATTGGCGGAAGAATTAAAAGTTGTAAATCCCATGGAAGAAATCAGTTTCCGTGGCGAAGGACCCAAAACATTGCGCATGGCGGCCAAGCACTGCAAGCACACGGCCTGCCCGGTGCCTGCAGGCATTATCAAGGCCATAGAGGTCGCATCCGGACTGGCTCTGCCAAAGGATGCCAGCATCCAGGTGTCGCAAGAAGAGGATTAGAGCCCTTTAGTTTTTATCACGCACAAAGGAGAATAATCATGATAAAGGAGAGGGAACTTTGGGTGGCTTACCTGTTGTGGTTTTTACTGGGTCTTGTCGGGGTACATAAGTTTTATGACGTATAATTTTGACCCGGACAGATGGTACGAGGATGAGCGCGGAATGCTTGATGCCCGTTACAGGGCAGAAGAGATCAGCGAGCAGGAATACAAGGATGCCATCTCAGAGCTTGATCGCCGCTATGATGAAATGCTGGATCGCCTGGACGGGACCTATCAGGTTCCCAAATAAATCTCTCACTTTTATTTCAATACATAAGGAGAACCTTATTTTTTAACCATTTCTTTAATTTCTTCGACGATTTCAGGGTTGGCCAGGGTAGAGACATCGCCGACGTTCTTATCGTTGGAGATCGCTCCCAGAACCCGCCGCATGATCTTTCCCGAACGGGTTTTAGGCATATCCTTGACAATCCAGACCTTGCGCGGTTTAGCGATTTTACCGATTTCCGCACAAACCGTATCCGAAATTTTTTGAGCCAATCCATCACCGTCCTCAATCCCGGGTTTCAGGGCAATATACAGATCCGGCTCTTTGCCCTTGATTTCATGGGCCACCGGAACCACCGCCGCTTCAGCGACTTCTGCAACCACCAGGGCCGCCGATTCGATTTCCTTGGTTCCCAGACGGTGACCGGCAACATTGATGACATCGTCAATGCGGCCCAAAATACGGTAATAGCCGTCTGCGGATTCCACTGCTGCGTCACCGGTCATATAGGGCCAATCGCGCCAGTCTTTGCTGTTGGGATCTTTGCAGTAGCGGGCATAATAGGTGTCGACAAAGCGGTCGCGGTCGCCCCAGATGGTTTGAAATCCGCCGGGCCAGGGATTCTGGATACAGATGTTGCCGGCCTTGCCGGATCCTGACGGGATGACATTGCCCTCTTCATCGTAGATGACCGAATGAATTCCAGGCATGCCCGGCCCGGCGCTGCCCGGTTTCATAGGCTCAAGCGCCGGAAGCGTGCTGCACAAAAATCCGCCGGTTTCGGTCTGCCACCAGGTGTCCACGATCACCGCTTTACCTTTGCCGACAACCTCGTAATACCATTTCCAGACTTCAGGTTCGATGGGTTCTCCGACGGTGGTCATATGCTTGAACTGATAGTTGTATTTGCCGGGTTCATCCGGTCCGATCTTGCGTAAGGCCCGGATGGCCGTGGGAGCGGTATGAAAGATGTTGACGTCCAGTTCCTGGGCGATCCGCCAGGGCCGTCCCGCATCCGGATAATTGGGAACCCCTTCGTAAATAACCGTTGAGGCGCACAGCGCCAGCGGTCCGTAAACGATGTAGGAGTGCCCGGTAATCCAGCCGATATCCGCCATGCACCAGTAAACGTCTTCCGGATGGATGTCTTGAACGTACTTGGAGGTGCCGGCGGCATAGGCCAGATACCCGCCGGTGCTGTGCTGACAGCCCTTGGGTTTTCCGGTCGTCCCGCTGGTGTACATCAGAAAAAGCGGATCTTCAGCCGACATGGGTTCCGGGTCCACACGCTGCCCGTAATAATCTTTGAGCACGTCGTTGACGTAATAATCGCGCCCTTCCACCATTGGGGTGGGGCTTGATGTTTTGCCCGGATAGCGCTGCCAGACCAGCACTTTATCCACCTTTTGACCCTCTTTTTCGGCCAGCTCAACGGCGATGTCGGCGTTTTCCTTGTGATTCAAAAGTTTGCCGGCACGGTAATAAGTATCCATGATGATGAGCACACGGCTCTGGGAATCCACAATCCGGTCAGCGCTGGCTCTGCCGCTGAATCCCCCGAACACTTCGGAATGAATAACGCCCAGGCGGGCACAGGCCAGCATGGTAATGGGGAGTTCAGCCGACATAGGCATATGCAGCGTCACTCGGTCACCGGCTTTTAAGCCGGCAAAATCCCGCAACAAGGCCGCAAACTCGTTGACCCTCACATAGAGTTCCTGATAGGTGATATGCTCGATTTTTTCTTCTTCAAGTTCAGGAACAAAATGGATGGCCGTCTTATTTTTGTTGCGGGTCAGATGACGGTCTACACAATTGTAACTGGCGTTTATTTTCCCGCCGACAAACCATTTCCAGCAGGGCGCATCACTGGTATCCAGCGTCGTATGCCAGTATTCATACCAGTCCAGCAAATCCGCATATTCCTTGAAACAATTTGGGAAATTGTCCAGACTGAACCGTTCATACACGCCCGGGTCGGTCATATTGGCCTGGGCGATAAATTCCGCGGAGGGATGGTAATATTCTTCCTCACCCCAGTGCACCGCAATTTCAGCTTCCGAAGTTTCGACAACCTCTTTTTCTGCCATAATACTCCCTTTCTATGATAGTTTACCGGTCAGGTACCAACAAAACGTCTCTGAGTGTGCTGGAAGAACAGAACTGCCAATTGTAAGATCCTTTTTGATGGTAAAGGAGCTTATACCGCTTTCCATAATAATGCTCCGAATGACGGAAGTGCGGCATAAGGGGTTGTAGAAAAAAAACGGTTGAATACCGGAACGTTTTTTTGACAACCACTATAAAATACTGACATTGTTGAATTAAAAATAAACAGTTCGTTTTTTAATGCCACATTGTGACAAGACGTGTCAAGCTATTTTACTTTTTTATAAAATGATGAATAGGGCCAAAATTACTTTTTTCACTGCTTTTCTCCCAATTTATTTTTTGTCCTTGGCGGAGTCCAGTTCATCTTCCAACTCCTTATTTCTCCCCTTGAACCGATGTATCTGCGATTCAAGGTCAGATAGCATATTCTCCCGTCGGTACATCAGGCGAGGCTCCTTGAGCGCAGAGGCCTTATTCGGGTTCGCGGTAAAGCGCCAGGATACCGGAGCGTGCCAGCTTTTTGACGCCCATGGGTTCCAACAGCCGGATGAGGGCATCTATCTTTTCCTGTCTGCCGGTGACTTCGATAATGAAGTGCGTAGCACCCGTGTCAACAATTTTGCCTCTGAAGGTCTCGACGATTCTTAATATTTCAGTGCGGTCCTTTGGTTTGGCCTTCACACAAATCATGGCCATTTCACGCTTGACGGCTTCCTCGCCGGTCATATCCCTGACTTTTATGACATTGACCAGCCTGCGTACCTGCTTCATGACCTGCTCGAGCATATCCGGGTTCGTCTGGGTGGAGATCGTGATGCGTGACATTTTCGGATTGGCCGTCGGTGCGCCGCAAATGGTTTCAATATTGTAACCGCGGCTTGCAAAAAGCCCCGATACCCGCGCAGTCACCCCGGGTTCATTTTCAACCAGCATGGTAAGAACATATGTTTCTTTTTTCATTTCAACCCCTCAAGATTATCTGCCATTGGGTACTTGTCCGGAGCGGATAAACATCATTTTTGAGACAGTTGCGTATCATCAATAAAACCCATTAGCAGACGCATCAAAAAAGATCAATTAAGTATCAGGCCGCTTGATGCGTGACGAGACTTCCGATCGATTCCAAGTTTCGGAATTAAAACTTGAAAATAAATACGTATTCATACAATAATAGTCGATTGGAAGTAAAACGCTTATTGTAAGACAAACGAAAGGTACGATACGATGCTGTCAAAATTTTACAATGAGGTTTTGGCGTTTGGCCCTGTGGCGGTTTTGCCACAGAATTTGAATGCCAAATGGATCCAGCGGTTGCAGAAGATGGCGGATGACTTTTTGGATAGTAATTTTAACCTGTACGAATGCAAAGATGTCCGCGAAATCGGCGACCCGATTATTGCCGCCAGTGTCTATGAAATATTACGATACCAATATGGTGATAAGTTTGATCTCACGCCACTGGAAATGGCGGAGAAAGTCGTGATATATGCGCTTTCGATCACCATGGAAACTGTTAACCGCAAATCCAATTACGGGTTGAAGCCGCCAAGTCTTGACAATATCCTTTCGATGGATCGAATCATTTCCTATAAAAAAACGAAACCGGAATTCGTAGAATTGCTGAAACAGGCCTGTATTGTCCGTGAGGCAGATAAAGGCTGGTTTCAGAATATTAAAGATAAGTTTATCTCAGGTTAAAGGAATAAGAAGCCGGGATCATACCTAAATCTTGCATGAAAATTAATGAGAATATGAAAGCCTCCGACTCGTTCAAAATTCAGGTAATCACTTGGAGAGGAAATCAACCATGGTTGACATCAAAGATACGGTGGATTTTTACTGGGACCCGATTTGCCCCTGGTGCTGGATTACATCGCGCTGGATGGTCGATGTAGGCAGCCAAAAGCAGATTCAGGTAAACTGGAAGCTGTTTAGCCTAAAAAAAATCAATAAGGGCCGTGACATACCCGAGCATTTTAAAATACTGCATGAAATCGGCCTGCGGGCACTGCGGGTGGCTGCGGCGGTTAGCAAAGAATACGGAAATGACGGCCTCGCAAAATTTTATACGGTTATGGGCACTCGCTACCATCATGACAGCGAAGATATCGACGAGCCGGATATTTTAAAGGAAATCTTGAAATCCAGCGGCTTTCCACCCCGGCTGGCAGATGCCGTCGATGAGGAAGCCTGGGATAAAATAATTGCCGCCGATATGGATCAGGCGATTGCCAAAGTCGGGACGGATGTCGGCGTGCCGCTGATTGTTCTGGACGGCGGTAAAGGCCCGGGGTTTTTCGGTCCGGTCTTCAGCCCGGCTCCTTCGGGAAAAGCGGCTGTTGAGCTGTGGGATGCGATTATCGTCACCGGCAGAACCCCCGGATTTTTCGAACTCAAGCGCACGCGGGAGGTCGATCCCCTTTTTGGAGAACGCCCGGATATTTAAAACCTATTTGGAAAGCTATACAAGACCCATCTTTAATTGATCGATAAATCGAGATTAGTTCAAATGGAACCTCAAACTTTTAGCTTACCTGAAAATAATCCTTTTCCCACACTGGATGTTGAAATTAGCCGGTTGAATAAATTTTTTACATCACTGGACCCGCAAGATTGGAAGGCAGCTACACACTGTCAAGGATGGACGGTTCGCGACATGGTTGCCCATCTCGACAGCGACGAGGAATATAACCAAGCCTGTCTGAACGACACCGTTGGAACCCTAATCGCCGATTTCACCAGCCTGGATGATTTTAATAACCGCCAGATTCAAAAGCGGGCTGATCTATCCAATGAGGAAATCCTTCACCGGTGGCGCGACCGGCAGGCTCACGTCCGTGAAAGGTGGGAAGAATTGGGCCTCAAGGCGAAGATTCCTACATTCATCGGGCCCTACCCGCTGCTTGCCCAGATATGGCATATCACCTCAGAATATGCCACCCACGCCGATGATATGGGCGTGCCGGTGCTACCCGCTGATCAAAACCCAAGACTCATGTGGCGATTCCAATTTTCAGCTTTTGCGGTCCAGGAAAAAAAGAACCCTCCCGGTCTTGCTCGCAAAGGAAACCGGATGATGGTCTTCACCGATCAGCAGCGTCTGTCCCTGTCTGAAAAGGATTTTGTTTCCGCTGTAAGTGCCCGCCTGCCAATTCCCAAAGACCCCCGGGACCGAAAGCTCCTTGCAGCACTGCGAGCCCTTGCATGAGCGGCAATTGCAGAATCCCTGTTTGACATATGCCCACCACTGCCTATTTTAATAAAAAACGAACAGCAAGACTGAAGCCATTTCGTTTTTTTTCAGAATCTGTATTAAAAGGAGGAAATATTCATATGATTGATAATCTAAAAAGAGATATTACCGGCGAATGCGAAGGCGAGTGCAAGGACCACGTTCGCGAAGGCGAAGAGGAGCGGCAGGAAAAAATCGCCAAATCCTCGGTTAAAAGTCCGGAATCCTATCCGAGTCCCCCGGGGGCAAAATCTCGAAACGAACCGCCCGGTTTTTTGGGTGGGCACGTGTAAAAGGAAGCCGTGTTGAATAATAATTAAGAATTGAACCCACTTCAAATTGAAAACGCTCAAGGGAGGCTGACGCCTCCCTTTTTTTGTCAGGGTGTAAATATTGTAGGTTTTTATACAAATTCATGCAAAAATTGTCATTTTTTTTCTGCCGACAGCGTATCTTTGTCCAGAAGCGCAATCAGATCTTTTTGGTTTATAACCCCAAAGCCATGATCTTTCGCAATTTTTTCATCTCCGGGGCCGGTGTAGCCC
>Ga0255055_10002694_pt1 | contig 12310 bp, 11 predicted proteins | sample JV7_2_27_MG_FD_188633 | JGI IMG/M metagenome (GOLD analysis project Ga0255055, IMG submission 188633) | Seawater microbial communities from Jervis Inlet, British Columbia, Canada - JV7_2_27 | ecosystem: Environmental > Aquatic > Marine > Inlet | place: Canada: British Columbia | collected...
TGCCTGAGGGTGATCAGGTGCCTGGCGACCTGGACCCGCCTGTAGGAGTCCAAGGGGGGCTGGGAACGACCCTGGAGGTTGGTGCCCCGGATCGGGGTGAATGCGAAGAGGGCGGTCTGGACCCCCACGTCCATCAGCGCCTGGATGAAGGATGCGGCCTCCTCCTCGGTCTCCCCGATGCCGATGATCAGGTTCGACATCACCCGGCCCCGCCCGAAGAACTCCACAGCCTCCCTCAGCGCCTCCATGTGATCGTCCCAGGTAAAGGGCCCCCCCACCTCCGACCCCTTCACGTTCTCGAAGAGCCTGGGGGTCGCCGCGTCCAGGGGGATGCCTATGCGATCCAGGCCCGCCTCCTTCAGCTCCCGCATCTGATCCCCGGTGAGGGGGCACGTGTCGAGGGAGACGGGGACATCCGTGGCGGCCCCTATTCCCCGGAGGAGGGCGTGGACGTCCTCGAAGAAGCCGGGGTAGTTGACGGCTTGGATGCAGACGCGCATCAGCTCCCGTTCCGGCGTACGGCACAGGGCCTCCAGGACATCCAAGCTGGGATAGGTGGGCCAGAGGACCCGGGATAGGCGGGACTTGCTGGAGGGGCTCTCCCTGGCCTGGGGGCAGAAGGTGCAGTTGCCCACGCATCCCTCCTCGGTATGGGTCATGAGATAGGCAGTGGTGGGCTTAACACTGAGCATGAAGTTGTCCAGCCCCAGCAGCCCCGCGGTGCCAGTGCTCACCCTCACCTTCTCCGGGATCATCCTCTTACCCCAGGCGATTCAGGAAATATCCGAACCCAGGGATATATACATCTTTACTCCCGAGAAAGAGAGAACACCGATACCGGTGAAAGATGCGCGCGTAACTTCCTATGAGCTGCATCCATGGGCCGACGGCGGGATACAATCGGGGCAGAAGAGCCGACTGCACATGGGACAGTGCAGCACCCGATCGGTTTCTCCGCCACAGCGGGGGCACAGCAATCTCATCAGGTTGCTATAGAAACGGCGAAATTTAACGTGGCACATGTTTCCCGGGCGATTTCCGGATGCAATACGCACGGAAAATTATGTGGACGGCATGCACGGCGTCAAATTCCCAATCATAAAATACCCGATACCATACTGTAATTGCTCCACCTCAGAAGATGTTGGCATGAACCTTGGAACCATCATAGGCCTCGTCACCGCCTTCATCATACTCCTGCTACTATTCATTTTCAGCGTGATAGCCTGGGAACTATTCAAACGCGACTACGATTGAAGGGGATTCGCCCCTCCGAGAGGTCGCACCCGCCCAATTCTAGGAGGCCATGTTCCTGGGTTCCTGGATGAAGAAGGCCGGGAACAGGGAGACGACAGTCATCGCCGCGATGTATGTGAAACCCCAGTTGAAACCGTAGAACTCCACGATGTAACCGAAGATCACGCTGGAGAAGGAGGCGATGGTGAACCCTATGGTGAAGTAGAACCCGAAGATCTGATCCAACTGGGTCCGTTCCACGCTGTCGCTAAGGACGCTCTGCACCACCACGGTCTGCACCAGGAACCCTATGGCGAAGAGGAGCACCGCGAGGGCCCAGAACCCCGTCACGTAGTTTAGGAGGAAGTAGCCCAGGCCGCTCATCGCGGTCACCCCGATGATGAGGGGCTTGCGGTTCACCCTGTCGGAGACGTTCCCCCAGAAAAAGGGGCCGAAGATGCCCCCCGCGAGCAATACGCTGTAGAGGAGGCTGCTCTTCTCAGCGGTGAAGCCAAGGATGTCGATGAAGTAGAGAGGAAGGAAAGCCCGAACCCCCATCCTAAAGGCCATGACGCTCCGGAGGACGCTGATGAAGAGCACGTTCCGGTTCCTCATCGCCTCCCGGAGACTGGCCCAAGAGAGGGAATCCCCAGTCCTAGCCTCCGAGGAACTCGACCCCTTGACGAAGAAAATGAGGATCAGCGAGAACACGAGGGCGGGCATGGACAGCAGCGCGAGAGCGGGCCTCCAGCCCATCATCGTCAGCAGATACGCCGTCAAGAGGGGGGTGAACGTGAACGCCAGGGAGGGAATCGCCTGGTTGAGCCCCAGCATCCGCCCCCGCTTCGAGGGATCCGTCGCCGAGGTGACCAAGGAGGCCCCCACGGGGTGCTGGGGGCTGCTCCCGATACCCCCTAGGATCCTGAACCCGAAGAACTGGAGGAAGCCCCGGCTCATACCGGCCAGGATGTTCATCACCGCGTTGATCAGGTTCCCGACGCCGAGGAGGAGCCTGCCGCTGGTCCAGCGCCTAAGGACCCCCACGAACATCTGGGGGAACCCGGTCGCGAAGGTATTGGCGGACCTGAGGAGGCCCAGCTGGGAGTAGGAGAGCGCGAACTCGTCCATGATCTCGGGGTAGAGCATGGGCATCGCCCCGCTGATCATGTGGTTCAGCATATGTAGTATGATCGCGACCCAGACCATGAGCGACGACCGTTGATCCTTCTGTTCCTCGGGTGTATCCACATCGATCAATCCGAATAGAGGAGAGAGATACAGCAGCCCCCATATATGGTTAGCTGTCCCGTTCGCTGGGCCGCGGTCTCGGGACTCCGGGGAGGGTATCAGGGGTAGAGTAATAACATGAACAGGTTCATGGCGTCACAGCTTCACGCTGACCTCGACGCCATCCAACCCGCTTCGATGAAACGTGCTCTCGTATTTCCCCGAGTCCCTCACGTGATCCAGGTAGCCCCTCATCGATCTCGACATGAAGCCGACGTTGTCAGCGACCACCACGCCTCCACGGCGAAGTTTACCCTCGACGAGCAGGAGATATTCGAGGTACTGGTGCTTCGCGGCGTCCATGAAGACAAAGTCGAAGGAGCCTTCCAGGGTCGGGATGATCTCCAGGGCGTCCCCCACCAGAACAGCGATCTCGATGGGCAGCTCGGCCCGGGCGATGTTGGCCCTAGCCTGCTCGGCCTCGTCCCTGTCGTACTCGATGGTGACGATCTCCGAGCCCGCCCCAAGCTCTTTCCCCATGAGTATCGTGGAGTAGCCCACGAGGGTACCCACCTCCAGGATGCGCTCCGGCCGGTGTCTGCGCACCGCCTCGATGAGGACCCGCCCCCGGCTGGGCCCGATGATGGGGAGATACCGCCGGTGGGCTGACCTCTCGATCTCCTCGAGGACATCGTCGGCCTTGCTCCGAGCCATCAGGTCCGGGTTTCCCGGGGGCCCGGATAAGGGTTATGCGGATTCGCGTTCCTACCAAGGGCGTTGCGAACGCGAGTAGATACGGATTGAAGATAACGGGCAGGCGGGGCAGACGTGAGTCACGCCCCCTGAGACCTCGCGCACGCGACGGGGTACCAAAGGTGCCGAGGAGTTCACTTTGTCGCTTTAATGCTGTACATAAGGGGGAGGTCGTATCCCGGGAGCCTGCTGTAGCCGTCATCCCCTGGCTCCATGAAGGAAAACTGGGTGCCGTCGACGCTGAAGGGATACTCTCCGAGCTCCCGGATGGTGAGGCCGGCGCCGACGAGGGCGTTCACCACCTCGCTCAAGGGATGGGCCCATTCATAGGAGCCCCGGTTCTCCACCTTCGCGTCGGGATCGGCGTAGGAGCCCTCCGCCTCGTAGTAGTCGGGCTCCTCCCCCTGCCAGTAGCGGTATTTGACCTTGAGCTCCGAGGGGAACTCGTAGTCGAATACCCACATGAAGGGATGGAACTCGGCCATGAAGAAGGTGCCCCCGGGCCTCAGGAAGCGGGAGACGACCCCCGCCCACCCCTCCATGTCGTGGAGCCAGCACAGGGCCCCGTAGCTGGTGAAGACGACGTCGAACTCCCCGTCGAGATGTTGGGGGAGATCGTAGACGTTGCTGCAGATGAACTCAGCATCGACCCCGGTCTTTGCAGCCAGGCTCCTCGCAAGCTCGACGGCGGTGTCGCTGAAATCGACCCCGGTGACCCTTGCCCCGAGCCTCTCCCAGCTCAACGAGTCCATGCCGAAGTGGCACTGGAGGTGGAGCAGGGACTTCCCGGAGACGTCCCCCAGGGCCTCGCGTTCGATGCTGTGGAGGCTGTTCTTGCCGGCGATGAAGCCATCCAGATCGTACTCGTCCGACTTTGCGTGGATATCCACGAGTTCGTTCCAGCGCCGCTTGTTCACGGTGTAATATTTCTCCATGGGGCCACCTCTAGGATACCGTATCCTAAGCGTAATGCCCCTATTAATCGAGAGGTCTTCAGAGCTCCGAGTGCTGGACTCCCGTTACCACGGTCCTAGGAGGTTTGCCTGGGCTCCCTGACATAATACTGGAAGAGGGCTGTGGCCAACAGGAGAATGAGAGAGATCGCCATGAAGGAGGGGAGGTAATCGTAGCGGGAGAGGAGGAATCCCGTGAGGATGGGGCCCGAGGCGTGGCCGATGTCCCAGAGGCTCCCGAACACCCCCATCGAGGTCCCGTGGCCCCTGGCCCGGGTCTGCTCCGCCACCATGGCCGCGGTGGAGCTGGTGACCATGGACTCCCCCAACCCGAAGACCAGCGTGAGAGCCACGAGGAGAGTAAAGTCCGTCGTCGTGGGGTAGAAGATGAACGAGACCATGCAGATGAGCATCCCCGCAGTGATCAGGGGCTTTCGCCCGTATGAGTCGGAGACCCTGCCCATCACCGGTCGGGCCAGGAAGAGCACCACGAGCTGGACCCCCCACAGGATCCCCGCGTGGAAGCTCGTGAGGCCGGCCGCCACGGTGACGTAGACGGGGAGGAACGCCTCCAGCGCCCCCACCGTGAGGTTCTGGACCCCCTCCATGCCGCTGGTCAGGAGCACCTGGGAGTCCGTCAAGACGGCGACCACGTCCTCCCTGAACTTCCGCATCACCTCCGCCACAGACGGGGGATCGGGGCTCGCCCTGCTGGGGAGCCTCCGCCACAGGATGAGGACCAGCACCAGGGAGACGCTCCCGATTAGCCCCACCAAGAGGTAGATCTGCCTGAAGACCGAGGGGGCCGGGTTGTCACCCCCCAACAACTGAAGGAGCCCCCCGCCGAGGGGTGCGGCGATCATACCTCCCAGGATCGAGGCAGACGAGTAGGTGCCTATGAGCTGCCCCTTCTTCTCGCCCGCGATGTCCATGATCACCGCCATGGCCACCGGCCCGTAGATGGCCGTCGCGAAACCGTGGAAGAACCGGATCGCGATGAGGAGGCGGATGTCGTGGATGAAGTAATAGGCGAAGGGCATGAGGCCGAAGATGAGGACAGCTGAGAGGAGGGCGGCCCGCCTGCCGTAGACATCGCTCAGCGTCCCCGCGGGGGCCTTGAAGAAGATCCCGGTGACGGTGCTCATCCCCACCACGAGCCCCAGGACCGTCGGGGTGGCCCCGAGGGACCTCGCGAAAAGGGCCAGGAGCGGGGTGCGAGCCATGCCGTAGCTCAGCCGCGCGAAGAAACCGATGAGGATCAGCGCCAGGAATGTCCCGGTCACCGGCGGAGCCCCGGATTCCTCAGACATGGAGTTCTCTCAACTATCTTGGGGACTCGGCATTTAGATTTTCTATGAAAAAGACTGCACATATCTCGGTATGATCAGAAAAAAGGAGGGTCAGCCCTTGAGGGGGCAGTAGAGGTCCAAGATGAACTCTCCCTCCGACTGGACGTCCAAAGTCTTCTCGAAACACTCCCTCGGGTCCAGCTCGTATTCGCTGGCATTGACCCAGTCCACGAGCCACCCCCAAGCGGAAGGGATGTCCTTCCAGGGATCCTTCACGTGGACCCGGCTAACCGCGAAGAGCCCCCCGGGGTAGTCCTTCACGACCGCGTCTTCCGCCTCGAAGCCGGGGCCGACCCGGATCCAGAACTCGTAGCCCCGCACGGTGTCGCCGGGCTTGGGGTCGGGGTTGTTGAAGCCGTAGACGGGGTGCTCCTCAGAGTCCTCCAGGAGTCCCCGGGGCTGGGCCCACTCTACAAGCATCTTGGCGGCCTCCTCCTCGGGGGACTCGCTCAGGGCGTGGAAGCTCGCGACCCGCATCGGGTCGAGCCTCACTATCTCCGCTTCTATCTCTCCCAATTCTTCACTTCTCCTCTTGTACATGCTCAGGATATGCTCCGCCCTCCTGGCCGCCTCCCTCTTCCTCCTCCTCACGCTGCTCGCGAAAGCGTCCGCAATCGCGCCGAGATACTCCAATCCGTCGTCGCTGAGCTCGTAGCTCCCCCTGCTCCTCCGCTTCACCACGCCGGAGTCAACGAGGAGACCGAGGTGATGGGAGAGGGCGGTCTTGCCCAAGCCCGTGGCCACCTGAAGCTCCTGGAAGGGGCGCCCCCCCTTGAGGAGGGCGGCGAGGAGCTGCAACCTCCTCTTGTTGGCGAGGCTGATGAGGATCGATGCGAAGTCGTCGTCAGACGCGATCAGGCTCTCCCAGACAACGGCATCGTCGGGTGCATCCATGGGCGATGTCACATCCGATCGGGTGGAGATACGTGACGTTAATAAGAATATCGGGATTCACTGAACATTAGTTCTAATATCACTGAATAAGTGCCGTGGAGTTGATGGGGCACAGAAGGCTGAATCGGGAGACGGAAACGTGCAATGCACCGTTCAACATGCAGCTGAAAGACCTCGAAAGAACCATAAACCCAGAGAAACGTGGATTCCCCATGGCAGGATTATCCTACAATATCCGCCCCGCCGAGGAGGAGGATCTGCCCGTCCTCATGGACCTCATCAAGCAGCTCGCCGTATACGAGAAGCTCATCGACAGCTACACCGCCACAATGGAGCTCTACCGCAAGTACGGCTTCAGCGAGGACGCCATCTTCGGCGCCCTCCTCGTGGAGAAGACCGCCGGCGAGGGGCCCGACTACTTCGGCGTCGCCCTTTACTACTACACCTACTCAACGTTCACGGGGAAGCCCACCCTCTACCTGGAGGACATATTCGTCCCCGAGGAATACCGGGGCAGGGGCATCGGCACCCGCCTCCTGGTGAAGCTCGCGAAGATAGCGGTCGAAAAAGACTGCGCCAGAATGGACTGGATCGTCCTCGACTGGAACAAGCCCAGCTGGGAGTTCTACAAGAACCTCGGCGCCTTCCCCCTGGACGACTGGACAGTCTTCAGGATGCTCTCCCCGGAGATCAAAAAGCTCGCCGAGACAAACCTCTGAGACACCGATCTCTTCAGGGTATGAGGAGGACCTTGCACCCCGCCTTCGATTTGGCCACCTCGAAGGCCCGCTCCGCCTCCTCCAGCGGGAACCTGTGGGTTGCCAGTTCTGAGGCTCTGATCCTCCCCGATTCCATGAGGCCGATAGCCTCCTCGAAGTTCTCTGCCCTCGCGTCATAGGCTCCGGCCAGGGTTATCTCCCTCCGGACCACCGTGGTCATCGGCACAGCCACATCCCCCGGGAATATCCCCACGACGGTGACGCGCCCCCTCTTCCTCACCAGCCTGACGGCCTGATGCACCGCTAAAGGGGCCCCGACGGCGACGAAGGCGATATCCGCGCCCCTCCCCGATGTGCGATCCATCACGAGCCCCACGGGGTCCACATCGTCGACGTTCACGGCCTCGAGCCCCAGCTTCTCCGCAATTTTGAATCGTTCGGTGTCCACGCTTATCCCGGTCACGAGTACCTTGGCTCCCGCGAGCCGGAGGAGCTGGGCGGAGAAGAGACCGATGGGGCCGATCCCATGGACCACTGCGAGGTCCCCGGGCTCCACGGGGGTCAGGTCGTTGACGAAGTGGACCGCGTTGCTGAGGGGCTCCACGAGGGCGGCCCCCTCGAAGGACATCCCCCCGGGGATCGGGTAGAGGAGCCCCCGGGGCACCGAGATGTACTCCGCGAAGCCCCCGTCCTGATGGATGCCGAAGAGGCTCGAGGACTCGCAGAGGTTATCCATGCCCTCTAAGCAGAACCGGCACCCCCCGCAGGAGACCACGGACCGGCTCAAAACCCTGTCCCCGACCGCGAAGCCCCCGACATCCTCCCCGATGGCCTCCACCACCCCGGAGAACTCGTGGCCCATCACCACCGGGAGCGACATGCCGGTGTAGGCGGGGGTGAAATCGTAGATCCCTAGGTCGCTCCCGCAGATGGATGCCGCCCTCACCCGGATCAATACCTCCCCGGGGCCAGCAACCGGGGTATCCACCTCTAGGACCTCGACGCCTGGCTCCGGCCTCGCCTTCACGACCGCCTTCAAGTCGATGACAACTCGACCTAAAGTCTCTTAACGGTTTCCCAGGGGAAAACTAAGTGCTGACACTGGAGACGGATGCACTTGAACGACACGGAGAGAAGGGTACTGGACCTCATAGACACCGACGCCATGCTGGAGTACCTGCGGAAGCTCGTCTCGATCCCCAGCCACGGGGGCGAAGAGACCGCAGCCCAGAGATGCGTCGCCGCGAAGCTCGGGGAGCTGGGGTTCGAAGTGGACACTTGGGAGCTTGACTTCGAATCCCTCCGGGGCCACCCCGGGTTCAGCATGCCCATCCAGCGAGAGGAGGGGCTTGGAGTCGTGGGCACCCTCAAGGGCGGGAAGGGGGGTCGCAGCCTCATATTCAACGGCCACATCGACACCGTCGCCCCCGGGGAAGAGGAAAACTGGAACTATCCCCCGTTGGAGGGCACAGTGGTGGATGGCAGGGTCTACGGGAGGGGGGTCGCCGACATGAAGGGGGGACTCTGCTGCGCCATCTACGCCGCGAAGGCCATCATGGACTCCGGCGTCAGGCTGAAGGGGGACCTCTCGGTGCAGAGCGTCATCGGGGAGGAGGATGGCGGTGTGGGGGCCCTCGCGACGGTGCTCAGGGGGCACACCGCCGACGCCGGCGTGGTGATGGAGCCCACCGAGGTCAAGGTGGCCCCCGCCCACTCGGGCGCCCTCGCGTTCACCGTGGAGGTCCCGGGGCGCTCCGCCCACGCCTGCGTGCGTGAGGAGGGGGTGAGCGCCATCGAGAAGTTCATACCCCTGTTCAACGCCCTCAGGGAACTCGAGACCGAGAGGAACAGGGGGATAGACGATCCCCTCTACGCCCGCTACGGAATCCCCTACCCCATCAACATCGGCACGGTCCACGGGGGCAACTGGCCCGGCTCCGTCCCGGAGAGCCTCGTCTTCCAGGGGCGGATAGGGGTCGTCGTGGGGGAGAGGGTCGAGGACGCGAGGAGGAGCGTAGAGAACGCCATCGCCGGAGCCGCAGAGGCGGATCCCTGGCTCAGTGAGAACCCCCCGAGGCTGGAGTGGAGCGGGTACCAGTTCGACCCCGCCAGCGTCGAGAGCGACCACCCCATCGTCGAGGCGGTGCGGGAGGCCTACGCCACGGCTACGGGGGAGGAGGCACTTCTTGAGGGAATGACCTACGCCTCGGACATGCGCCACCTCGTGAATACGGGGGGCGTCCCCACGGTCCTGTTCGGCCCCGGGGATGTGAGGCAGGCCCACGCGCCGGACGAGTACGTCGAGATCGGGGAGCTGGTGACCGCCGCCCGGGTCTTGGCCCTCACCGCCCTCAGGTTCTGCGGATGCGAGGAGGCGTGAGGCCCCGCAATCCCTTTTTCAGTGAGGAGACTGGAAGTAATAAGAATCCCGAGTTGAGAGCTTGAAGAGGCTTGGGCTGATCGTGAACCCCGTTGCGGGGATGGGGGGCCGGGTCGGGCTCAAGGGCACCGACGGGCGGGAGACCCTGAAAAAGGCGAAGGCCCTCGGCGCCGTCTCCACCGCTCCAAGCCGCGCGGTCGAAGCATTGGTGAGACTCGCACCCCTCAAGGACTCGATGGAGATCGTGACATACCCCAATGAGATGGGGGAGGACGAGGCGAGGAAAGCGGGCTTCGAGCCGATCGTCATAGGCGAGATAACCCCGGGGAACACGACATCCGTGGACACCAGGGCCGCCGCCTCGAAAATGATGGAACTCGGTGTCGACCTCATCCTCTTCGCAGGGGGGGACGGCACCGCCCGGGACATCCATAAGGCCGTGGACGGGAAGGTCCCGGTCCTAGGCATCCCTGCCGGCGTAAAGATCCAGTCGGGAGTATTCGCCATCAACCCCGCCCGGGCGGGGGACGTCGCCGCGAGGTTCATGCGGGGGGACCTGACGACCGTCCAGGAGCTTGAGGTGATGGACATCGACGAGGAGGCATACAGGGATAACCGGCTCTCCGCCCGCCTCTACGGATACCTCAGGGTCCCCTACGAGGAGGCACTGGTCCAGGGCTCCAAGGAGGCCACGGGGGGCTCCGAGGAGATCAGCCTCGAGGCCATCGCGAGCGAGGTGGTGGAGGGGATGGAGGAGGACACCCTCTACGTCATCGGCCCAGGCACCACGACGAGGCCCATCGCAGAGGAGCTGGGGCTCGAGAAGACCCTCCTCGGAGTCGACGTCGTGGAGAACGGACGGCTGGTGGCCTCCGACGTGAACGAGGAGGCACTCCTCGGACTCATCGAGGGGAGGAAAGCAAAGATCATAGTCACGGTCATCGGGGGACAGGGATTCATCCTGGGCCGGGGAAACCAGCAGATCAGCCCCGAGGTGATCAAGAGGGTGGGGACGGAGAACATTATCATAGTCGCGTCACCCGGGAAGCTCGCGGCCCTCAAGGGGAGGACCCTCCTGGTGGACACCGGGGACCCCGAGGTGGACGAGATGCTCTCGGGCTACCGTAAGGTGGTCATCGGTTACGCCCGGAGATCCGTCTATAAGGTCAGGGCGCAGTGAGCCCGGGGAAGTTTCTCATTTTGGGTGATAGGGGCCGAGATACTCCTCCTGGAGGATGTTCCCGCCGTCGATGACCACGCTGGCCCCCGTGATGTACCGGGACTCGTCCGAGGCGAGGAATAGCACGAGCTCCCCCACCTCCTCCGGGGTCCCCTGGCGCCCCCACGGAATCTTTTTCCCGAACTCCCTCATCGCCTCGTCGGCGTCCCCCTCTCCCTCGCTCCCCCTGAGCCCCCCGGCGCTCCGGGACTCGACGTACCCGGGCATGACGCAGTTGACGTTGATGCCGCTCTGGGCGGTCTCCAGGGCGAGGGCCACGGTGAAGCCCTGCACCGCCGACTTGGTTGCGGCGTAGGCGGTCTGGCCCCCCGCCGGGGTCCCCACCATGGGGCCCGTCACAGAGGACATGTTCACTATCTTCCCGTACCGCCTCTCCATCATCCCGGGGAGGACGGCCCGGGCGCACCGGAACATTCCGAAGACGTTGATCTCAAAGATCCGGGTCATGAAGTCGTCGTCCATCTCCACGAGTCTCTGGCGGGGATAGATGCCTGCGTTGTTAACGAGGATGTCGATCCTCCCGTGTTCCGCGATGATCGTTTCGACAACTCCGTCGACCTGATCCCCGTCGGTGACGTCCATCACCCAGCCGTGAGCTGCGAGGCCCTCACCTCGGAGAGCCTCGGCGGTCTCCATCACCGCATCCGAGACGTCGGTCAACGCCACGACGGCTCCATGGGCCGCGAGGACCCGTGAAATCCCTGCACCGATCCCCTGGGCTGCCCCGGTGACCAGCGCGACCTTTCCCTCTAGTCTCTTCATTATTTTTCGCCTCGTTTCCTTTTGTAGGCTCTCCAGGTCATCGCCCATCGTTCGGGGTCATCGAAGGGGGAGGAATCGAAAAGATGCATTGATGAACGGTGGGGGGCTGACCTCACGAGCTCCGGGTCGCTGTAGGCCTCCTCGCAGACCCTCCTGAGGACCTCGGCCCAGTAGTCGATGTCCGCCTTGGAGTAGGTCTCGCAGGGCTCCGGGGTGAAGGGCTCGGGGACCAGCCACGGATGGTGGCTCGTGAAGAATGTTTGGATCCCGTAGTCGACGATGCGCCTGTTCACGTCGTCGACGCCTATCCCGGTCTCCTCCTTGAGGGTCTGGAGGCTGTAGCGTATCTGGTCGATCCGCCTGCCGCCGAATGGCTTGGTGACCCCCCTGATGCCCAGGAGCTTCTTCTCGAGGTACTGGTTGTTGATCATGGAGACCTCGGCGACCTCCCTGAGTCCTTGGGCTCCCATAGCCATGGCCCAGGCGTAGCTCCGCACCACGACCTGGACGTTACCTAAAAAGTCCCGGACCCTCCCTATGCTCCGGGGCCGGTCGTAGTCGAGGCCGTAACGTTCGCCCTCCTTGATCACCACGGGCACCGGTAGGTAGGGCGCCAGCTCCTCGGTGACCCCGACGGCCCCGCATCCGGGCCCCGAGGAGCCGTGGGGGCTGCCGAAGGTCTTGTGGAGGTTGAAGAAGCACATGTCGAACCCGGCCTCCCGGGCCCGGGTCACCCCCAGCAGGGCGTTGGCGTTGGCCTGGTCGTAGGCGCAGAGCCCCCCGGCTTCGTGTATTAT
>Ga0255055_10002695_pt1 | contig 12306 bp, 11 predicted proteins | sample JV7_2_27_MG_FD_188633 | JGI IMG/M metagenome (GOLD analysis project Ga0255055, IMG submission 188633) | Seawater microbial communities from Jervis Inlet, British Columbia, Canada - JV7_2_27 | ecosystem: Environmental > Aquatic > Marine > Inlet | place: Canada: British Columbia | collected...
GTGAATCTATCACACCGCCCGACGCTGCAAATAGAATGACTCGGTCATGTTCGAGATCGCGGTGATCGGCGACGTCCACGACCACCAGGAACGTCTCTCCCGGGTCCTGGACCGACTGGCAGGGTGCAGCCCCGATCTGGCCCTGCTCGTCGGCGACCTGGGCCTGGACCCGCCCTGGTCCGAGTCCGGGCGAAGGACGGAGCGGCAGACACACGACGCCTCCGTGCGCCGGGTCATCGCCAGCGTCCGTGGCTCTCTCGGCTGTCCCATCGCCTTCGTTCCAGGCAATCACGACCTGAAGGACGCCGCCGAAGATACGGACGGCGTGAACTGCGACGGTCGCGTGGTCGATCTGGCCGGTTTGCGCATCGCCGGCCTCGGTGGTGCGGGCCCGACGCGCTTCGGTTTTCCTTACGAGTGGAAGGAGCCCGAGGCCGAGGAAACCCTCCGGCAAATGTCCGCGGGTGAGGATCCGGTCGACCTATTCGTCTGCCACACGCCGCCCTCCGATACGACTCTGGACCGGACCTATCAGGGCAGCCACGTGGGGAGCCGGGCCGTGCGGGGCTGGATCGCGACGGCGCGCCCCCGGCTCGTGGTGTGCGGCCACATCCACGAGGCCCTGGGCGTCGAGCGCGTCGAGGGCGTGCTTTGCCTCAACGCGGGAGCCCTCGGAGATCCGTTCGGCGAGAAGATCGCCTGGACGGTGCGCTGGGGAGCCGACGGCCCGGCCGGCATCCGCTCGTACCGGAGCGCGTCGGATGGAACGGCGGAGACCCGGAACTGGCTCTGAACGTTCAGTCGGGATCTCGACCGATCTCGCCGTAGAGCTGGCCCAGCTTGCGGTAGACCGCGGGTTGATCGGGATCGAGGCCGAGCGACGCCTCGAAGTGCTCGACCGCTCTCTCCGGTCGTCCGAGCGCGATCTCGGTGACGGCGAGCAGGTTTCGGATCTCGACCCGGCCGGCGTGGGATCGAGCCAGCGGCTCCAGCACCTCCAGCGCGGTCGTTGGCTCGTCGGCCTGGATCGCGGCGCGAGCGAGACGCAGGGACGTATCGGGCTCGGGCGCCCCGAGGCCAACGGCCTTTCCGAGGTGCTCCACGGCCCTTCGCGGGTTCGAGGCCCACAGATCGATCCGGCCGGCCAGGAGATGGACGTCAATCTCTTCCAGCAGATGCTCGGGCACCGAGCCCAGCAGATCGCCGGCCTCGGCGTCGCGCCCGAGTGCCTCGTAGAACAGACCGAGGAAGAGCCGCGAGCGAATCTCCCTCGGGTCGGTGCGGTGAGCCTCCTCGAAGTGCTCCAGCGCCAGCCGGTAATTGCCGACGCCCGCCAGCAGGCTTCCCAGCCGCTCGTCCTCGTGGTTGTCCGGCACCCGGGACCAGAGACCGGCGAGCCAGTCGCGAGAGGCCCGCCGCTCGGGGAGCTCGACTTCTTGTCTGACCGGACTCCGCCAGTCGAAGGCGTAGCGCTCGACCAACGCCGCCGTCTCCGGAGCGACGCGTAGGTAAACCAGGTGCAGATGGTCGTAGTAGACCGGCGCCCACTCGTCGGTCAGCTCGAGGTGGCGTAGCAGCGGGCGGTAGCCGATCTCGTTGCGAACCACGACCGTGAGCGCCCCAGTCCGGTCCGACTCCTCCTCGAGACCCTCGCCCGTCCATGTCACGCGAAACGCCCGCTCGAGATTCTCGCTGCCGTAGACCTCGAGCCGGCCGTCGACGTAGACGCTTTCGGGACCGCCCTCGAACAGGACGTACCCGCCGTCGCCCAGCGCGTGCAGCACCGGTGTGGGCAGGCCACGCTCGCGAACGAAGGCCATCGCACGAACGGGAAACCTGTGCTCGCTGACGCCGAAGCCGAAGCGCCGGAGTGAGCCCTGCGAGCGATAGAAACGATCGCTGGCCACGAGCGGGATCATCACGACCAGGAACGACGCGACCGCGACCCGCGCGACCCATGGCAGGTAACGACGGGAGATCGTGGCCTCGGGCCGGCGCGTCGCCTCGCCAAGATTGAGGAACGTGACGAAGGCCGCGACGAAGCCAAACAGGGCGACGTTTCGTTGGGCCTCGATCGAGAGAAAGAGAAAGGCCAGCCAGAGCAACACGCGGCTGAACGACAACCCGCGTCGATTGAGCACGAAGCCGCCCAGAGAGACGGCGATCACCGTGAGATAGCCCAAGGTGCGGTAGTCCCAGGCGAGAAAGTAATCCGAGAACGGTCCGCGGAATTCGGCGATCGTCTCGCTGAACATGTGACCCCGGCTGATCTCGGCGAGCAGGCGGAAGGGGAAGAGCACTCCCTTGAACAAATAGGGATTGAACAGCGCGGCCACCGACGACGCGAGAGCCACGCCCGCCAGCTGCCTCAGCCGCAGAGCGGCCAGCGGATCGCCGCGGCGCAGTCCCGCGGGCAGCCGGGGCGCCAGCCATCCTTCCAGTAGCTCACCGGCGACGAAGATCCACAGCGTCGTCGGGCCGAGAACCCACAGAGTGTGCGCGTTGCACCAGATCAGCTGCACGACCGGCAGCGGATAGATCCACCAGGCGCTGCCTCCGCTCTTGTAGCGCTGGAGGCAGAGCAGCGTCACCGTCAGGGCGGCGAACGACAGCAGCTCGGGACGCACCATGAAACGCTCGTGACCGGCGACGAGCGCCAGCGTCATCCCCAGCAGGACGGCCCAGCGCGCCTGGCCGCGGCCGGCGGCGCCGAGCAGGGAGAAAGCCACGACGAGCAGGAAGACCTTGCCGAGGATCAGGAAGTTCACACCCAACGACGAATACACGACGCGGACCAGAACGCACCAAAGCCACCGCGGCTCGATCCACTCGCGACCGGGAAACCCGAAACTGAAAGGATCGGTGATCGGAATCCCGTTGGCGAGGATCCACTCGCCCGCCCTGATCTGCCACCAGATGTCGTAGGCGAACAGACTGTGGATCGCGAGCGCCGGCAGAGCGATCCAGAACAGGGCGAACAACCCGCGGTCGAGCGGACGGGACCAGGCTGGTTCCGAGAGGGAAGGCGAATCGCCTAGAGGCATCTTCGAAAGATCGCGTCCAGCACGTCTTCGGTCGGCGTCCATTCGAATTTGTCGCGGAGCTGCTTCCGGGCCAGCCGCGGCCGGATGTCCACGACGTTGGTCGTGCTGCCCAGGGCCAGAGTACTGTCCAGACTTTGCCCGATCAGCCGCAGTTGCTGGCTCTGCGCCTCGGCGTCGAGACTGCCGTGCTTGTCGATGTAGAGCACGTTGAACTCGGTGCGCAGGATTCGCGTCGGGCGCCGGTTCTCGAACTCGAGGAAGACGATGGCGCAGCGGACGGGCTTGCCCGAGTGCGGCTGGAATTCCGAGGTCGGCTCGCCCCGAAACAGGCGGGACATGCGGCACCACGGTATCCGGCATACCGCGCCGTCGTTGCCGATCACGAAGCTGCGTACCCCGATGCCCATCGTCCGGGCGTCTCCCTCCGTCCCGGGTTCGGCCCTACTCCGGCCCGAGTCGGACCTAGAGAGCATAGACCAACCCCGGGCTGAGATCATACCCGGAAGGCTGCGTCGGGTTTCGGATCCGGAGGAGGTCGGGGGGGCGTCGGTCAATCCGGGATGCGGTACCAGGTCCGGCAGGCCTTGCAGGTGGCGGCGGCGAGGTAGAGGCGGATCAGGCCGTAATCCCGGGAATCGTCGATGACCGGACCCAGGCACCAGATCACGACGTCCAGGACTACACCCCGAAGGGAGTGGTAGATGTAAAGGTTTATCTCGTCGAAAAGCGTGAGCATTGGCTCTCGCCTCCCTTCGTCATTCCATATACGACGCGCTTCCCGGTTTGCCACAGGGTTGGCTTTTTTTAAGAATACAACCCAAGTGCACGAAGCTCAGAAGTCGAACGCGTAGCCGACGATCAACTGCGTGTCCGGAGCGCCGTCGGCGAGTCCTGCAGCCAGGGCGAGACGGAAGAAGCCTTCCCGCAAGGGCTTCCAGTTGACACCGCCGAGCAGGCGGGCGTCGTCTTCACCCTCGTCGACTCGCTTGCCCTCGTAGATCAACTCACCGACGAGCACCAACGTGTCGTTCACCGGATAGATCGCGGCGGCGCCGACCGAGCCGGCCACGGTCCCGTCGAGCGTGACCGGTCCGACGTCCACGTCTTCGTTGACTCGCAGACCCGCGTTGGCCGAGACCGTCACCGACCCGACATCGAAGCGGACCGCGCCGAACAGCTTCGACCGGAAGGCATCGCCGGCGACGCCGGTCTCGACGTCGCCCGTAGGAAGGGTCAGCAGGAAGCCGGCGGCCCAGCGGGTGCCGCTCCGGAGATTTCTTCCGATCGAGAACTTGCCCCAGACCTCGAGATCGGTGAGTCCGGTTTGATCGGAAAGCGGCTCGTCGAAGTCCGTTCCGGCGTAGCCCAGCCGGGCGCCGAACTCCAGCCGCGGCAGCGACCGGAAGGCGAACGCGGCGACGAGTTGGGCGGCCAACGTCGAGCCGCCGTCGAAGTCCGAGGCGACGATATCCGCCTCCGCATGTTGCCCGGCGACGAAGACTGCGTCCTCGACGAACGAAAGAAAGAGCCGGTCCGCGCCCCCGAACGGTTGCGGTTCGACCACCGGGGCGATAACGATGTCGAGCGCGATTTCCCAACGTGCCCCCGGCTTCACCGGCGCGGTCGGCTGGTTCGGGAGACTGATGCGCTTTCCGCCCGGGGATATCAGCGATACGGGCGCCCAACTCCCCCCCGCGGGGAGGTTGAGCCGGTACGAGCCTTCCTCGTCGGTGGGGTCGGAGAGAGAGATCTCGCTGGTCCCCGCGTCGCGGAAGACTACGCGGAAGCCGGCGACCGGTGCGCCGGCCGCATCCGTCACGCTTCCCGTCACGGGAATCACCGTTCCCTGCGCCAGGGCCGGCGTCCCGATCGTGGCAAGCAGCGACAGCAACAAGCAACCGGCGAGCAACGGAGTCGACGGCGAGCCTACCGACAGGGTTCTTCCAGCTTTCATCGTCCCGCCCCGGTCAAAGGGAATGATCCGGATCTCTTGGAGGCGGGACAGTTTACCAGCATCGCCGGTGAGGGTACACGCCGGATAAGCGGAACCGCGGCCGCCGGGCTTCAGTCGGTTTCGGCGACCTCGGCGACCTCGGCGGCCTCGGCGGCCTCGGCGGGAGCGATCAGCCTGACTCCGCTCGCGCTCAACCACTGTGCCACGGGGCGGCCGGCCTGCGTGCGGAAAACGACCCCCCGGTAACCGCGCTCGGCAGCGTCGCGTCCGGCCCGCTCGACGGCCGAGCGCCGCTCCGCCTCGCCGAGCATGGACCAGGGGATCGACCGGACGGTGACGTAGAGGCTCGGCGGCCTGGACTGCAGCTCCTCGAACAGGTTCGGGTGACTCGCCTCGAGCGCCGGGGCGGCGGGTGGCTCGGACTCGAAGTGTCTAGGAACCTCGACCAGGCTGACCCAGGCCAGAATCAGTACTGCCAGGATCGCAGCTAGCGCTTTTGTGCGGTCGAACGGGGGAACGAGGGGAAGACGCTCGCCGTTGCCGTTCGTTCGGCGCTTTCGAGATCGCGCGGAGAAGAGCGCGGGAGCGAGGAGCGTTCCGTTGGATTCCGGTTCTTCCCGCGGCCCGCCCGACCTCTTCTGCGAGCGTTTCCGGCGCTCGATTCTCTCGACCTCGTCGGCGACTTCCCGCGCGAGTCGGTCGAGCGTACCATCCACCGAAACCGCTGGCTTGGGCGTACGCAGCGCCAATTCCTCGGCCAGGGCGGCCTCAGAGTCAGCGATGATCTTTTTGACCTCACTGACGACGCCGTGCAGCTTGTGCCGGAACTCGCTGACTTTCTTCGCTTCTTCGACCTTTCCGGCGATAACCAGTGCGTCGACGAGCGTCTGGGTCTCCTGGAGTAGCGACGCGCCGATGGCGCTGTCGAGCATCAGTTCGGCCTGCAGCGCGTAGAAATCGGTCGCGGAGCTTCTCTCGTTGGCGGTGAAGCGCTCGACGTCGACGAAGCTCTTGGTCAGCAGGGCGATGGCGAGGGCCATCAAACGGGCCGCATCGCGTGTCGCCGACAACTCCTCGCGAAACGCGGCCTGGATCTGAATCCGTTCCCAGGCGCCGACCGAGAGCGTGCGCTCACCGACCCGGATTCGAGCGGCGCGCTCGATCGTCCCGTCCTGCTCGCCACTCTCGTCATTCCAACGGCGCAGCCTCTGAAGATACGGCTCGAGGGCGCGAAGCCGGTTCGGGTCTTGCTCGGCGGTGAATCGCCAGGTCGGTGCAGCCATCTCAGATCGGCTCCAAGAAACCGTCGCGGCAGATGAAGACTCCCTCGAGCCACCGACCGCCGCTCATCGGGGCGTCGTCGGAGCGGACCACGAGGAAGCGGATGTTCGGGTCCTGCTCCAGGGTCATCTCGAGCCAGAACTCGCGATTGAGCCCATCGTCGTCGGGGGAGTCGTAGGCGTCGATTCTGCTTCCGAGCAGTTTCGTCGTGACGAATCCCTTGTAGTAACCGCGGCGCCGGAGGGGATCGAGACTCGTACGGTCGAAGGCGGACTCGGCGTAGGCGTTGGGGTAGGCACGGTTGCGTTCGAAGTAGCGCTCGAATGCCTCGTAGAGCTCATGCGCCTCGCTGGCCACGATGCCGATGTCGGCACGGACGTCCGCGGCGTGCATCGCCGGGACGAGCAACAATCGCCCCACGACCAAGATGCCCGCCAGCAACATCAGGTCGAGGATCACCCGCCACGCCCACCTTTTCTTGGAAGGCTTCTCCGCCGCGGCCACTCCTTACCTCCGATCTGGGACAGTGTCCCCTGTAACGTAGGTCCCGGCACGGGTGGGGGCAATCGCGGTCTCGCCTAGCCGCCCCTCCACGCCGATGGTACATTTGGGTGGATTCCGCCCATTTCAGCGGCAGTCTTACGGTACGTTTCTTTGGGAGAGGCCGATGATCGAAGTGACCGAGGCGGCCAAGGCCAAGTTTCTGGAAGTGGTGAAGGCCGAGGGCCGCGAGGGCCAGGGGTTGCGCGTGATGGTCAGCGGTGGCGGCACGCACCAGGCGGAGTTCGCCCTGAACTTCGTCGACCCGGGCGAAGCCGCCGAGGATGACCTGATCGAGGACCTCGGCGAGTTCAAGATCTACATCGATCCGCAGAGCGCGAAGTTTCTCGAAGGCGCCTCGATCGATTTCGTGGATGCGCTTCACGAGAGCGGGTTCAAGGTCGACGCACCGAACGTCGGAGTCCCCAAACCGACCGGTCCGCTGGCCGAGAAGGTGCAGGACGTGCTGGACAAGAAGATCAATCCGTCGGTGGCGTCGCACGGCGGCTTCGTAGAGCTGGTCGCCTTGGAAGAGGGCACGGCTTACCTGAGATTCGGCGGCGGCTGCCAGGGCTGCGGGATGATCAACGTCACGCTGAAGCAGGGCGTGGAGAAGATCCTCTTCGTCGAGGTGCCGGAGGTGAAACAGGTCATGGATGTGACCGACCACGCCTCGGGCGAGAACCCTTACTACCAACCCGGAAAATAGGTTCTCGGATTCGTTACGCGGCGCTTGTCGCTGCCAGGCGGTCGGCTTCCGATTGGGCGGGGAGGCCGCCCTTCCGCCGAGAGAACGGGGATCTTGCTCGGCGGGGGCGCTCGTCGCGCGACGATGTGTCGCGCTCCTCGCTCCGGTGCGAGTACGCGTGGCACGATGATGTGCCGCACTCGCTCGCACAGGCCCCGGCGAGCAAGATCCCCGTTCTCTCGGCGGAAGGGCGGAACACACCGAGATCGATCCTGGACTCAGGGTGACTCGATCTCTATTTCTAGATCTTGGTGGGCCTTGCGTAAGGCTCTTTCTACGGTTTTGGGAGTTTCGGCTCTTGCGAAGATGAAGCCGAGGTAGCGGTGGCCTTCGGGGAGGGGTTTGAGCTCGGCTCCCTTGTGCAGCGAGATCGTGATCTCTTCGATGTGAGGTCCCTTGCTCGCAGCTTTCAGACCCTTGACTTCCTTCAGGATGCCGGGTCTTGGGATGGGAAGCATCATCACGCCGGCGGCGCTGCTCTCTCTTTGAATGTTGTCCGTGCCCATTCGAAGAGCGTGGCGCAGGACCAATTCTTCAAGTGACATGCCGGTGCCGAAGCGTAGGGTGCGCGAACAAAGGCCGCCGATGGTACGGGCCGCGATCTCGATCAACCAAGGCCGACCGTCGGTGATGCGGAGCTCGGCGTGGATCGGACCTTCCCGCAGCCCGATCGCGCGGCAGCCGAGGACGGTTTCGTCGATGATCTCGTCCTGGACGGCTTGCGTGTGGCGTGAAGGGGTGACGAAGAGGGTTTCCTCGAAGGTCGGTCCATCCAGTGGATCGGGCTTGTCGAAGAGGGCCAGGACCTGCAGCTCGCCGTCGTGGAGCAGGCCCTCGAGTGCGACCTCCTGGCCCGGCAGGTATTGCTCGACGATCAGGCGGTCGGTGGCGCCCTTGAGCCGCTCGATCTCGGGATCCTGGAGGATGGTTCGGATGCGTTGGAATGCCTCGACGAACGCCCCGGGGTCGTCGGCCCGGATGACTCCCCTGCCGGCGGAGAGTGCCAGCGGCTTGAGGACGCACGGGTAACCGGTGCGACCGGCGACGGTTCGAGGGTCTTCGTCGAGCGGAACGCACTCGAAGCGGGGTCCGGGGCGTCCCGCATCGGTCAACACGCGGCGCATGCGGTGCTTGTTTCGGGTGGAACGAACGGCCTCGACGGGGTTGTGTCTCAGGCCGAGGGCGTCGGAGGCCATGGTGGCCAAGAGGGTGGTCTCGTCGTCGGTCCCGATGACCGCGTGAACCGGGTGGTCGGCGGCGAAGCACTCGATGTCGCTGACGGCCCGGTCGGCGTCGACGAAGTCGAGCGCCAGGGTGTGGCCGGGCATTTCTTCTTCGAGAGACTGGCGGCGATCCGTTCCGACGGCCACGTCGACGCCGAGTCTGCTCGCGGCTTCCATGAAGTCGCGCGTCTTGTACGAGGTCGTGGGGATCAGCAGGAGAACACGCATTGGCGGTTCGTCTTCGTGGAGGAGATCGTTCGGATGCGAGTCTATCACGGCGGCCGGGAAGACGAGGCGTTCGTCGAGTTGACCGTCTTCGTCCAAATCCCGGATCGCCCGTGTGCGGCGCGGCGGGTCTATAATCCGGACGTTGCCGTGCGTTTGTTCTTGGCCATCGTCCTCGTCACCGGGTCGGTGCTCGTCTCGGCGCCGGCAAGCTGCGACGAGGGAGACGATGCCCCTTCGGGACTTCCCCCCGAAGAGCTCGTGATCATGCTGCGCGAAGCCCGGATCGCCGGGATGAGCGGCGACAAGGCGCGGAATCTGCGCATTCTGCGTGAAGCCACCGAGGCCTACCCACAGAGCGTCGTCCCGATCATGGCACTGTGGGACTACCACCGCCGGTTCGAGCTTTCGGAGGAGGAGGTCGCGGAGCTGCGCTCGCTGCTCACGCTGCGTCTGTCCGACCTGCACAGCCCGTTGCCGCCGGGAACCTTGAACTATCTAGTCTACAACGCCGACGCATCGGAAGAAGAGCTCGAGCTGGTACTGGATGCCGCGAGGAGGCGGCTATCGATGATGGAAACCGACGACCCGCGCTTCCTCGAAGCCGTCGGCGTTCTTCAGATCCGCCTCGGCCGTCTTGAACAGGCAAGAGAAAACCTCCGCAAACTGATCGAGCTTCGTCCCACGTTGCAACTGCTCTGGCAAGCGTTCGTACTCGACCAGAAGCTCGAACGCTGGGAAGACGCGGCCCGGATGCTCGATCGGATTCGCGAGGAGACCGATCTACGGCCCCTGCTCGCCACGACCCACCTCAGAATCCTGGGCAAGCTCGGACGGTACGAGGAGCTGACCGCAGAAGTGAACGAGCTGAGCGACGAAACCGAATCTTGGGGATCGGGGCGCCGCAAGTCGCTGGGCCGCATTCTGATCGAGGCAGCGTGGGATCTCCGAGACGCTGGGAAGGACGTCGAGGCCGAGGCGATGTTTCGGCGCGTGCTGGAGATCGATCCCGAAGACTCCACTGCGCGTCTGGCGGTGCTCTACCTGTACAGCAGCGAGGAGGAACGGCGCGAGCACGAGGCGGCGGTACGCGAGCGGCGGGAGAGTGAGAGCGATCCCTCGGAGATGGCGGAGGAAGGCGCCACCCTGCTCGCGGCGGGCGACACGATGGCCGCGATCGATCTGCTCCAGCGTGCGGCGCCGCAGATGCCCGACTCCGAGCTGGTCTGGTTCAACCTCGGACTGGCCGCGCTCCGGCTCGAACGTTGGGACGTGGCCGAGAGTGCTTTCGCTCGCGCGGCAAAGATCAATCCGGGCCGTGTCGAGTCGGTGCTCCAGCGCGGGATCGCTCTTCAGATCCTCGGTCGCTGCGAGGAAGCGATCCCCGTGCTGCAGCGAGCGTTGGAACAGAAACCCGAATTGACCCAGGCGCACTACTACCTCTATGCCTGCCATCACGCCCTCGGCGACGATGCCGCGGCGACCGAGCACCTGCGGCTGTACAACGCGGGACGATAGGCGGGTCGTCAGAAGGTGGAGACGTACTTGCGGAATCTGTCCTCGAGAGCCCCGGGCTCGCCGTAGATCTCGGTGAAGGCGTCGACGGCCGGATAGCCCTCGGCGACGTAGAGCACCAGAGACGGGAACTCGTCGTCCGCCCATCCTTCCTCGCCGTGTCTCAGGAAGTGAACCAGTAGCCAGGACATCGCGTAGAACATCCGGCGGCGCTCGCCGTAGAATCTCTCGCGGTCGGCCTCGACGATTTCCCTCAGCGTCAACGCCTCGCCCTTGCGCATGGCCGCCCTGACCTCCTGGATGGTGAACAGGATCTGGGAGCGGCCCATCTCAATCGCCCACGGACTCCTGTAGAGCTGGACGCGACGCGTCTTCCCCGGGATCAACTGCTTCTTGCGGATACTCGAATTGCCGATGTATTCGGCGAAACCCTCTCCGAGCCAGCGCGGAAAGACGACTCCCGGCCGCGAGACGTAGCGGTCGATGAAGGCATGGGTCGCCTCGTGGAGCATGGTTCCCAGGAGGCTCTCGTTGGATGGCATGTTCATGTGGAACGCGAGCAGCCCGGCCGGGTTGTAAAAGCCCGCCGACCACTCGTGCGCCCGAACGTCGTTCTTGAGACCGTTGAACGAATCAACCGAGGCATACATGAAGGCGATGATCTTGTAAGGCTCCGGTTGGGGATCGATCTTGGATTTCAAGATCTCGTTCAGCACGAAGAACGTCGCTTCCAGATTGCCGGCCACGACCTGACCCACTTCTTCGCCCGGGGCATCGGTAAACACGATGAACCTGGGCGAGTCGAAGCGCCTCTTGTTCTTCGCCGACAAGTGGCCCTCGGCGAGACCGGCGAATCCCTCGAGCAACTCGAGGCGCTCGTCCGATTGCATCGACAGGATGTGCTTGCGGTAGCGTACCCGGTCGTCCTCCGCCGAGATCTTCCAGCTCAGGACCTCCTGTTGGCCCAGCACTTCCTGCTGTTCGCTCCGCGTCGGGAACTTCACGACCCACTGCAGATCGGTCGCGATCGGCCGGCCCTCCGAAAGCGCCGGCGCGAAACGCCAGAGCAACAGTGTCTCGCGTGTGGTGCGCTCGATGATCTCGTCCAGGTCGGTCGACGGCTCGATCGAGAGAATCGTCACCTCCGTAACGCGTCCATCCGCCCCGACCTTGACGCGGACATCGACCTCGGGCGCCAGGCCTGTCCCCGCGGCTTCGACCGGCGTTTCCGGTCGCGGCGCGAAAATCGGAGCGGGCGCGCGATGCTCCGGGCCGCTCTGCGCGAGTAACTGCGATGCGAGAACCGCGAGCAGAACGACCGGTGCGCGTCGAAGCGGACGTGGGAAATCCATCATCGAGAGGGAATTGTAGGCCATCCAGGCGCCCAGGCTGCCGCCCAGCATCGAATCCGACCGTTCGGTGGGGATGCGCCGCCCCCGGGGCACCCGATGCCGTATCCTTTCCTTTTCAGAGACGCGTGATTTCGCGTCGGCACCTCGAGGAGCCGGAACAGCATGGATCTCCTGCGCATCGTCCAACTGCTGACCTACAGTTTCGGCATCTACGCCTTCGGGTCGCTGGCTCTCTACTGGGGGCGCTCGTCCTGCGGGAGCGTCCACTTCCTGAAGGGCGACGAGACCGAACGTCTCGAGTGCCGTTCCCGCTACTCGGAGATCGTCGGCACGGCGATGCTGTGGGTCTGCCTCGCGTGGTTCTGCGTCGCCCTGCTATCGACGCTGGTCGCCCTGAACCCGAACATCAAAGCGCAATGGTGCA
>Ga0255055_10002696_pt1 | contig 12298 bp, 15 predicted proteins | sample JV7_2_27_MG_FD_188633 | JGI IMG/M metagenome (GOLD analysis project Ga0255055, IMG submission 188633) | Seawater microbial communities from Jervis Inlet, British Columbia, Canada - JV7_2_27 | ecosystem: Environmental > Aquatic > Marine > Inlet | place: Canada: British Columbia | collected...
CTGCGTCGGATAGAGTCTCAATGTTCTGGTCTGAGACTGCCCGTTGCTCTTCGCGGGCCTTGTTGAACTGGTTACGCGAGACACGCGACATGCCTAATGTGATCTGCTCATCAAACGATTGCTGTACTTTCAAGGCTACGCGAGGGTCTACCTCTTTCAATACGCCACTTCTGAAAGCTCCGGCTGCGTTTGTGTAGCCTAGCGTATCTGCTTGATTCTCTGTCTCGGCTTGGCTTAGCCCCGCCCTTATGTCGTTAGACAGCGAAGACACGTATGAATGCTCTAAGCCTTTGTTGAAGGCTATAGCGTTATCTCGCCCGATGAAAACATTTTCATCTGCGAAGCTGGGCTTCTTACCCTGTGTAAACGCTTCCTGTCCTTTTCGCAAAGCAGTTTTGGCTTGCTCTTCTTTGAACTCTTGCAGCTTAATATCGCCAAAGCGCTGGAACTCACCCGCCAAGGACTGTAAGCCTTGCGCTGCGCCGGAGCTTAGGTTCTGCCGGACTATCTGTACTTGTTGATCGAATCGCTCAGCCATCGTTACATCCCAAATGTAGGTGAAGGTGCGCCAGTGTCAAAGCCTACTGGCGCGTGTCGTCCGGCTCCCATACCTGCACCAGTAGGTGCCCCGCCTACGGAGCCCGCTACCGACGATGCCGTCTGTAGTAGCCCTGTTATGGCCTTACCCTTCGCTTGCTTGAGCGCTACCTTTCCACGGACTCGGGCCGCTCCCGCTGCCAATCGGGTTTGTAGCACGTCGCGTTGCTTAACTTCCTCGGCCCGTCTGGTGTCCTCTTCAAGCACTGTTAGCGGTGAGCCTGAGAACAGTATGCCTCCGGCTCCTGCCGCCGCTGCTTGGCTGGCTGTCGCTCTTGAGAGCATTTCTTTACGGTCAGCTTCTCGTGCCGCCGCTGCCGTTTCGATTTGCACCGCTTCAGTCTCGGACTCTAGCTTAGATATTCGGCCTGCTGAAACGCCTTGAACCGCGCTCATTAAGCTAGTGCCTCCGGCCAGTAGCACGGCTAGGGTTGCGGGATCGCTCATAATTACACCTTAATCTCTAAGTCCAAGGCCAGAATTGTCATATCCATAGGCTCGTCTTGTGTCACTGTAACGGTAGCCTCAAGGCTCCAACCATGTAAGAAAATTCGCCTGAAACCTGTGAATGGTTCGGGCGGGGCAAACTGGTTTAACCCTAGGGTTTTATCCGCAATACGCTCACCATTCACCAACACCCCATTAGACTCGAAGACGTGCGTGGCGCACCGCACAATGCGTTTCTTCTGTGCTGCATTAGGCCCGTCGGGGAGTGTAAGATTGAGAGGTTGTGTTTCAATTACTGGCGCATAATCGAGCCCCGCTTCAATAACCTGTGCAGTTCGCCCGATAGTTATCTGGCCGCTACTTACCACCTCATCACTTTGGACCGCGCCGTCGGCTTTAACTTTTACTGTTTCACCTTCCAGATGATCAAGGCCCGTAAGCGTATTGGAGCCACCTACGGTAGTCTTAACACTAGAGTCAGTGTTCGTGCCCAGTGTTTCCCGCTCGACGTAATGTACATCGACAGCTTGGACGGTACGCTTAACCAAGACGTGCAGAATATCATCGACTACCGAAGCGCTAACAATTTCGCCGGTAGTCGTGAAGCGTGTAAACGCTTGGACACCTTCTGCCACGTTAGAGTTGAGCACCGTAAGATCGCCGTTGTCCGACACCAGATAAACGTAGTTAGCGTCAGTTTCCGAGCTGCCTCGACTCACCGCCATTTGGGTAGGGTCTAAGATTAAGTGTGGTGATAGCACCGACACGCTACGGCTTTCGTTCGCCTGAAACTCGTTGATAAACTGGAACTGGTATAGAGCCCGACCTGTTCGCTGAATGTATAGCGTCGTGCCTTCCAGTACCACCGGACGGACACGCTTGGAACCTAAGTTCGTTTGTGGCTTAACCGATATGTTGGCTGGCGTGACCGGGCTTTCAGGTATGTAAAATTCCGCACCCGAAGTGAAAATTTGCAAAGCTCTGTTACTAACAAGACCTTCAATGGCGTTAACCTGATCGGTGAGCAAGGTTGCTTCGATAGCTTCGTCATCACGCGCCCGACCAGCTTTAAAGTCGAAAGGAAGGTTTATACGGCTCCCCCATAACGTAGACGGGCGTGACCTGCTACCGCCAAACCATAGCCGGGACTCGTGGAAACTACACGTAATGGGCCAGCCTCTTGCCACGGACCATACATCTTCTTTCGGGCTTACCCCGGCTTGAGTGATTGTTATCGCAACGGCGAAACTTGTGCTTACTGTGTTTACGGGCGTAGCCACCATCGCATCAAAGTCATCGGCAGAAACCCCACCGAAGGTTACGTCAAAGGTGCTGCCCGATATGTGCGCTACAGTTACACCCGATGAAGCCGTGATAGGTAAGTCCTGCAAGGCTTGCGCAATGTTGTTCTCGGTAGTCGTCACATCCGATGCGGAGTACGCTATGTCATCCGTCAGGATACCGTTAAGTGACAGTCTGAATCTGTCGCCGTTGTTGACGCTACTGAACACCATACGCTGTATTTGATCGGTAGGTGTAGGACTGCTACCGTCGGCAAAGTTGAACTGAGGTATGTTGGCTAAAGATATAGCGCCGATAGTCCAAGAGCTTTCAGTAACCCGCTGGATAATTTGGGGCGCTATGTCAGGGTGTGTGATGATAACCGTGTCGGCTGACTGGATGAAATCAATGTCCACAAGCTGGCTAACGGTCCACGGCGTAACAATGAAATCTTCAGTGCCGCCATCAATCGGATCAAGTATCACGCCATCTTTGTAGATTTGCAGTCTCAAGTTGGTGAAGACAAATAGATACTGTTGCTCGATGTTGAACGAGAAATTTTCTAGCCGTCCTGTGCCTAACGCCTGCCCAAGAAACTCAAGCCCGCTACGCTTGCGTAGCCCGCCTTGGGGGAGGGCCCGGACGTTAGTGGCTGTCTTGACGCCTTGATAATAGGCTGCCAGATCGACGCGCCCCGCCAAGGTAGGGTCCAATTCCCCTTTGCTAAAGTTCGCTTGTACTTGCCAAATTCCACCCATCTAAAAGCTCCCGAAGCCTTCAAGCGGTAACTGGCCCGAGAACCGCGCCTCGGTGAAAGGGCTCCGCTTGATCGCCTCTTGTGGGCGGCCTTGTGAGTCTATCGAGCTTGCTACGGCCAACTGATCGGTGTACTTGCGCTCATAGAGCTGCATACGATTGTCGTCCTCTGTGACGCTCATGGAGAACTCGGCAGCCAGTTTATACTCTATGGCCTTCACGACGTGGGGCGGCAGGGCCGTCTCGTCCACGTTGTAGATGTAACGCATCAATAGGCTAGGTTCGTTCGTCAGTAAGAAACCGTCTACCAGCTCATAGTACGTGTAAGGCATAAGCTCCCAGATGCGGATCATGTCCGTAGGCAGTTTATACGCATACTTGAGTTGCGTTCTGGTATCAGGGGTTTGCGTTAAACGCGAAAGCTCCTGATCCTTGAGCGCAAAGCTCCACGGATGCCACGCCAAGATAGCCTGCTTGGTCTGGGAGTAGAACGCCTTAGCTGCTCTGGCCCCCGCACCGGGCTCGTCAAAAGAGTTGATCGGATCGTCACCGACTAGCAGTAAAGCATTGGATGCAATATCAATGGAGCTGGGCATTTACTTATCCTCGAACCAAGTAAGCGATGTGGTCATATCACTAGCTGTTGCGGAAGTTATGTTCATCGCTAGCGTTAGTGATTCACCCGCCGCTAAAGACTGATTTAGTGCGTCTAAGCCTAGCGGGTCTGAAGAGTTTAAAAAAGCCTGTGCAGATATTTGTTCACCTTGCGTAATGTCCACCGTAACCTTATCGGTGGATACTAACGCGAGGCTCGATGCCTTATCCTTATACTGGTAGGTTATAGGGTCGTTAAAAACAGCGTTCTTGATAACCCGAAGTTCAGTTGCTTTGGTAGAATCCGAAGTTGCAACCACTAAACCTAAAACTATTTCCGAGATAGATTTAGTACCTGCAAACTCTTCCCGGTTCCTTACAGTCAGAATGTTTGTGGGTGCCGTAGTTACTGCGGCAGTCAGGTTTACTTCGGCTTTACTTGGCGCGTCGAAAACAACTTTACCTTGTAATGCGGCTTGCAGCGATGCCGATTTGACCGTGGCACTTTCCACCGCTGTAAAGTTGACCGCCGCTAGGCCGGTCCTAAATGACGGACTTCGCAGGGAAGGGCGGTCATCGCTACCGGCTTGCTCGATTCGGTGCACCAGTTCAAGCCTGTTAGTTACTGGGTCTTCTACGAAATACTCTATGCCCCCGCCACCCAGATATTGGGCTGTTATCCTGAAGGGTGTAAGCATCTGTTTATTTACGTTGAAACCCGGCCTAATGTTCCAATCTGCTTGCGCTACAAACTCTTTTTCAGTTCCCGCACCTTCCTGAGTTTCAGTCCAGGCTGCTACAACTGTCGTTGCTGAGAAATCGAAAGCACCGATAGCCGCCGGAACGGTCGCGAGTATGTTTACCGCGATAACCTTGTCATCTGCCGCATCAAAAACCCAGTGCGATACTTGCGCCGCAAGTGATTCGCTTATCTCAAATGCAACTTCCTGAACAGTTCTATCTGCCGTAATAGGTACGGTATACGGAACATCATCGACAGTAACAGTAGCCGTATCCCCACCGACGCCGGAACCTACAGTTACTTCAAGGGTTTGAATATGGCACTCGCCATGGTGCAAGCGAAAAATACCGAAAGAGCCATCAATGTCATACCCGAAAGTTAGCTGGTCTGTCACTCCGAGAAGTCCGACATGCTGTTGAACGCCTAATACTGGCGCTTGAAAAAGCCCTGTCCCTTTCCATTCTATGCCAATACCCGCCCTGTATAGGATCGAGCGCTTAGATACGCTGGCCGTGAAATTGCCGGGGGTACCCCCTGAGTCTACCTCAAGCATACCGTTAGCGATGCTTACGCTACCGCCGTTGGATATAAAGTTTTTAAGCTCTTCTGTCTGCCCTAGATCGAATTTAAGCTGCGCAATCGACGTTAACTCTTCGACACTGACAGAGTTGCCAAAGGCGTTTAGTGGTAGTTCTTGAGACACAGCGTTAACCCCCGCGCGCGTTGAGTCAACTTCAAACAAGCCGCTACCGTCACCATACTGAATGATGATGAAGTCGCCTATCTCAAGTTGAAAGCGTTTTTCTGTAAAATAGTTAGGAAGGATGATAACGCCAAACGTATCGTCAGTTTTGTAACTGAATAAATTTGGTGTATTTGCCGAATGTGCACCAACCGATGCGAATTTGCTCTGGTCAAAACCCATGATTTACCCCATGGAAAAAAGGGGCCGAAGCCCCTTGCGGGATTATGTATCCGTAGCAGGGATAACTAACCCGTTAACTACGTCAATGGTTGCGCCATCATTAGCATTAACGTAGGTGAACGTCACCGCTGGGGTGCCACCCGTGGACGTAACAGCTACGATCACATCATTGACTTGCAATTCATTGATTGCGTCAAGGAAGTAATCTGCCGCGATAACTGTCGCAATAGCGTCAGCCGTGTTGTACATCCAAAGACGTGGAGCGTTACCGCCCGGTCCAACTTGATAAAGTCCTGATCTAGCAAAAGGCATAACTTAATCTCCTATGATAATGCTGCGGTTTGATCGAAGTCGATCTTAACGATACCGGCATTCTCACGAATGACAGCGCCAGATTTGAGCATGCCGTTGCTCAACCACGAAGTCTTCTGGGCAACCCAGTCGATTGTGGTCTTCATATCGATACCGACAGCGTAACCGATTGCAGCCTTGTGGTATGCAAAAGAGGAAACAATGTTGGTCGCGATAGGCAAGCCACCCTCAACACGACTACCGATAATTTTGATATCGAAGCCCATGTAGGTAGTGCCTTCGAGCGAACCATTCACGAGAGCTTTCAGGACGTTAAAGTCAGCGCTGGTCACTTCTGGGTCACCTAGCAATGCCTGAACACCTGATGCTGTAGTGATCAGCGTTCGGTCCTCATCGTCTACGTTACGGTCTGTCAGACCTGCCATAGCTGCTGAGCGCAACTTATCGACAGTCAGGTTTGCGCTGCCATGGGCAATCGAGAAACCTGTGTCTGGGTCAGTACCCGGAGTTGTTGAGTAAGTACCTGCGACCATGGTGTCGATGATGATCTGGTCTTCGCGGCGAGACAGCGCTTTCGCGATAGTCTTGGCGAGTTCCTGCTTCTCATCGAAATTTACTTCGGCAGCGTCAAAGATATCGGTGTACTCAGGCGCGTTCCAGTTCTGCAAGAGTGCAGTCTGGCGACCGTGAGAGACATCCATTGGCGTTACGTCGGCTTGAGTTGCCTTCTGATTCGCAAGGCCAGAGCCCATACGTGCGAATTTGTAGGCGTCACCTGTTACGTTAGTACGCAAGGTGACAGTGTTGCGGAGTTTTCCGCTAGCTTGGTACTCGTGCTTGACCATTGAGTCAAACTCTTGCACCGCTGAGTTAGTTAAAAACTTGGACATAGTAGCCCCCTTCTCGAAATTAAACTGAATGATTTATTGCAGTCGATCAAGTGGCCTAAACGGGGTTGATCTTGTCTGCTGATCAAAAACCGTCTCGGGCCTCCAAGGAGAAGGGTGGCGAAACTACCAAAGAGTATAAACGCTGTTTACATCGCCCGTCAACCTATCTGAGTACGCGCTTCATGCGTACCCCATAACAGATCACGCTTGCGCATGTATTCCGCTTTAAACTCGGGGTCAGTGTTTATACGCCGCTGTCCGGAAGCTGTAGTCTCGAACATCATTTTTTCGACTTCTTCCTTTGTGACGGCGGGGGCTGGTGCAGGGTCACCCGCTGCGAGCGGCGCTGTGCGCGAAGCCTTGATAAGCGCTTCGACTGCTTGGACCGACTCTGCTGTAGTGACCATCCCCTGTATTGCGGAGACAACTTCAGCATCAAAATTAGCATTGATGTATTGGTTGATCCCTGCAAGACGTTGTGGAGCGCTTGCACCCAGTGTCTTAATTTGCTCATCTTTTTGCCCCTTCAGTGCTTCCACTTCGTAAAGCTGAGTCTCAATAAACATGTTGACCATCTTGTCAAAGCCTTCCTGACTCATGTTCATCTCTTTCGCCATTTCCCTAGCTTTGTCCATGAGCGGGTCGTCGTCAGCAATAGTGACGCCTTGCTCGATCATCTCATCAGGCACAGTGTACTCGTAAGCCTCTGGTGCGCCCGTAAAGCCGCCTAGCTTCTGACGTAGCTCGTTGTATCCCTTGGCTTGCTCAATGGCTGCGTCAGCCTCAGAGCGTCCTTCCGCACGGTATCTGTCCAGTACAAAGTCTAACTGCTCTGGATTACCCGCTTCGCCTGCTGGTGCTTCGCCTGCTGGTGCTTCCGCTCCGGCTAGGAGCGAACTATTTTCTGGTGCTGGTGCTGCTTCTGGTGTTGCGTCTTGGTTAGTTTCAGGGTCCATCGTTTTCCACCTTCTTAATGGTTAGTAGTATGTTGCGTATAAACGTCTTCTTGCCTTCGTTCAACCCTACGCTGAGCATGTCGTACCCATGCTCAGCCGTAGGTGAAATCAACAAGGCTTCTTTCCAGTATTCGAGTAGTTCCTTACCTTCCTCGGTTTGGGCGAACACCTTATGTATCAGGTGGTCCAGCTTCTCGAAATGCTGTTTCTGTGCGTCAGACCATTGTGGCTGTACGTCTAGGTCATTCAGTGGGTTGTGCACCTTGGGGCACCTCTTGCGCTGCTAGTTGCTGTTGTGCCGCTTGCTGTGCGGCTTCACCGAGCGCCTGAATTTCCTCTGGCGTCCGAATTAATGCAGGACTGACACCCAGCATCTCTGCTGTGCGCTTAGGGAAGTCCTCTACTTTGGTCGTGCCTTGGAACACTTCTGGCCCTACCAACTCAATGTTGGTCGCCGCCCACGTCTGAAAATTTTGGAAATCCTCTAAATCCTCAGACTTGGCTTGGGGTGAAGTGTGCTTGATCGTTACCGCCGAGCCGTCCACGATAAGCTGCTCTGGTAGCTGCCCGAGTCCTGCCAAGATATCAAGCAGTCCTGCAAGCAAAGGCTCGATCAACTCAGAGCGTAGGCGGCCAAAGGATGCGCCCGCCTGCTTAAGCATCTCTTGCTGTCTGATCATGTTCTCAGTGGCAGTCCTAACCGGGTCGGTAATCTCACCGATCACGTTAGCGAAGAACGTCTTGTTTATGCGGTCCTGAAGCTCTCGGACTGTTAACTCCACACTTGTCGGGTCACCACCCAATTGGAGTGGTTGAAGGGTGGGGTTCTGCGAGTTGTTGCTGCCGACAGGAATGATAGTCTTTGGCCGGAGCTGCACAGTGTTAGGGTTGAACACCCCATCGTTGACCGCAGTGTATAAACCACCTACCGCGAGGGCCAGTGCTTCCAGCTTAAACTGCACGATCTTGTTGAGCGTTTTCACGTCCGGTAAGACCTGAATAGCCGGACCACGACCGAAGGTTTCACCTTTGACCACCGACCAACGGAACACAATAAAGCGTTGTGTCGCGAATGACTGGTCGAATAGTAGCGCCTTGCTGCCTTCATGCAGGATGACGTGGTAATACCGCCCATCTTTAGGGTTGAACAACTGACCGTTGAGCAAAGTTTCCTCAGCGTCAGGGTTGTTCTTCGCCTTGTCCTGAAGCTCTTTAGGGAGCTTAGCGCCGGGATAAACCTGCTCGATCTTGCTCAGCGCCATCTCGTGCTTACGCCATGCTGATCTGATCCTGCCGGAAGGTGGCTTCTCAGGGTACAACTCTGATAGTGGGACGTTGGTGAAGTTGAGCAAGGTGCCAGAGTTGAACTCACCCTCATCCATAATTATCCCACCGGTGCCGACGCCAAGGTCGATCAGTGCCGGGTTAATCTCAGAATAAAAATTGGAGTGGTTCAAAGCATTGAACACGATGTCAGTGCGCTTCTCCAACTCTTGCGCAATGTTGGCCTTCTCATCTGGCGGGACAATACTACCGGGCGCAAGCTCTGCCCATTGTCGCCAGCTTGGGATCACCGCACCGCGAATACGCGAGGCGAACTGCTCGATAGCCATGGTCGCCGTGGCATCAAAGATATGACGGTTACGCGCCTTGCCGGGTGAGTGCTGGTTAAAGCTCTCTCTGTCCGGCATGATGAAGTCGAATGTCTCTTGGTGCAATGCGCGCCACTCGTCATACTCTTTCTGTGCACGTTTAAACCGCTTGATTAGTTGTTGGGGGTTGCCCAAGTCTGACAAAGACATGATTAGCCTCCCAAGTTTTTAGCTAAGGTCTGAATGGTTGAGCTGTCGGCTCCGGTGCCTGTCTCAGCACCCGCGAGTAGTGACCTGCGAAACCCGCCTGAACCTTGGGCCAGTGCTCTCCGCCGGGCAATATCATCCTCTGCCTCTAGCGTCTTACGCTTCTCTTTGGTCCGTTGCTCACGGAGTTGCTGTTGCTGGAGCTTCGCCGCTCGTTCAGCGTCTTTTTTGCCGGGTTGTATTACATCGCTCATATTTGCCTCCGGTGAGATTCTTGTATAACTGGTAAGGTGTCACGCAAAAGGTGTCTTTAATGCCTAAGACAGACTTCATCACGTCTACACACGTTATAAACGATAAATGCTTATTATGCACATATTGGTCATATTTTGCGCGCACTGTGAGTATTTCAGTAGCATCTGGGAACGCATCGCGAGCCCGAGGTGTTTCCGCTGTAGGCTCTAGATAAACGTCCGTAGCGCAATGCCCCGGATCGACTACTATCCAAAATTGTCTACCCGCCGAGTGTTTCATCGCCAGCACGTGCTGGAAGTCTTCGTGCAACCATCGATGTATGCCCACAGGCTGCTTGGCTCTTTTGAAAACTAATGTCCAAACCGTGTGTGTTCGGGTCACGTCACGAATGCCCGACATCAGAACACCGACCAATCGGGCGCTTGGATCGGCTTGGTGAACTCTGACCGTGACTTCCGGTAGGAGAGGGCCAGATACCGGAAGGCGTCACTGTAATGCGAGGCCCAGTTATGCAGAGGCTTGTCTTTGTACACGTTGTTCTTCTCGTCAAACTCCCGCCTGTAAGACTTTAGCGCTCTCAAGCCACCTTCTGCAAGGGTCTTCTGGAACCAGCACTTAGGGAGTAGCTGTCTCACCGCGTTTATACCGTCTATGACCGGGACGTTGGGCGCTACTTGGAAGTTTATACCGAGTGACCGTGCTGTCTCAAGACGGGAAACCCCGGTGCCCAGCTCCCTTACCGCGATGTCATGCGGCGCATAGTGGTGCCTGAAGACGACAGAGTGCCTGTCTCGCCACTCGTTTATGTAGTTGATGTAATGCTGTAAGCCCTTGCCAGAGTTCTCATAGGTGTGGACTAGCCGTATCTCGCCGCTGTGCGAAGTCTGCTCGAACCAGATAGCCGTTGAGTCTGACATGCCCAAGTCCCAGTAGGTCGATACTGGAAGGTTAGGCTCGATCTGGAAGTCCTTGACCTGCTCTTCGTTGACATAGCTGTGGTAGTAAGAGCCTTCTTTGTTGGCGACAGGTAGCCCCTCCCACACATGCTCGTACAGTGTTTGGTTCTCCCCCTTCATCTGGAGCCGTTCTTTGTCCAGTTCTGCGGGGAACCAAGGGTTAGCGTTGTAATTGACCTTGACTGCATAGGCATCGTCGGGTGGTGCTATGACAAAGCGCTGGTAGATGAAGTCGTTTATATCGGCTGGGTTGAACGTAAGCCAAATTTCTGAGCCCGGCTTTCGTATGGTGGGGGTGAGTGTGGACCAAGAGGTCTGTGTTATCTGATCCGCTTCCTCAAGCCAGCACACGTCGATACCTTCCATCGACTTGATCTTGGAAATGTTGGTCTTGATCCCCTCGAACAAGAATCTGGAGCCGTTCTTACCTAAGATTTGTGTTGTCTGCACGTCAAAGAAAGCGTCAAGCCCCATTCTGGTGATGGTGTCGCTGAGTAGTTGCAGGCATGAGTCAGCGATAGACTTCTGAATCTCCCGGGCGCAGAGGATTCGGGTAGGGTTGCGGTATGCTTTCAGGATGAGTAGCTGTGCGACAGTCCAACTTTTTCCCGAGCCTCTGCCGCCGTAGGCGCACTTATAGCGGTGCGGTTGGAGGAAAGGCTCGAACTCTTTAGTTAGCTTAATCTGCATTGACATCTTGGTTTATACCTAGGGGGTCAACTATCTCCACTATGTCGTCCAGCTCATTCTCTTGGTGCTCTAGGGCTGACTGCTCGGCTTGGACAATGTTGATCTGAATCTCTTGCGGCAGGCCACCGTTAGGCAGACCGGTGAATTCAACAGCCTTAAGGTCAGGGATCAACTTATTCAGGAGAATTTTAGCTGAGGCAACCTGCGAGGGCGTCATTACCTCGTGAGGCGCCAGAGCGTTTATCGTCAGCTTATGAATGATCGACTTAGCCTTGATGGTCTGACGCAACTCATCAACAGTAGGCTTAGGAAATTTTTTCATAAGGTGTGTACCTCAGTCAGTTAACTAGCGTGTTTCTTCATGTCTTCCTTGGTTGGCTGCCAAGGCTTGAGCCCAAATTGGTGGAGCATGTTGCCGTTGCCTGTCAGAGTGGCCAGCTTGCTAAGTGCTTGCTCTAAGAGAGTGATGCGGGCGTCTAGGGCTTCAGGCAGTAAGTGTGTGAGCACTTGATGCTCTTTCTTGGCTCTAGGCTTTGGTGGCTGCTTTGGCTTAGTGGTTGGTGATTGTTCGGTCATTGCGGTTTTCCCTCATTAGTTGCTCAGCGACTCTGAGCTTTTCATTGATGAATGGTGCGGAAGTTCTTCCCTCAGCGGCTTGCACTAGGTGCTTGCGGAGGTCGAGAAAGGAGCTTTGGGGTACACCGGCCTTGGCCCAGACATGAGCAAGCTCTTGTAGGGCTTCAGCAGCCTTCTCGGGTGCGTCGTCCACCAAGGCGTCTTCGGCTTGCTGCATTAGCTTTGTGATTTGTTCGTCATTCATAAGCAGGAGTCTTAAGGCGTGTGGGCTATTAGGCGAGTGTGACTTAAAATGCTAGTAAAGTCAAAGGTATAACTGTCTTACTAGCGTTTATACACCTGACGAAAAGTTATGCGAGTGGGGTTTTTACCTTAGCTGTTTAACTGGTGTTTATACACCTGACGAAAAGTTATGGCCGTGGGGTTTTTGACCTTAACTAGACACATGCGGTCCGATCTCCGGCGGGGGGTCGGCAAATAACTTTTTTTTTATTTTTTTATTTTTTTATTTTTTTATTTTTT
>Ga0255055_10002697_pt1 | contig 12296 bp, 14 predicted proteins | sample JV7_2_27_MG_FD_188633 | JGI IMG/M metagenome (GOLD analysis project Ga0255055, IMG submission 188633) | Seawater microbial communities from Jervis Inlet, British Columbia, Canada - JV7_2_27 | ecosystem: Environmental > Aquatic > Marine > Inlet | place: Canada: British Columbia | collected...
GCTGCGGTCATTATCAATGGTCTGCTGCTGGCTTTTATTGTGGTGCTGTCCATCAACCTAGTCAGAGGCCATGAATTTGATTGCGGGTGTTTTTCTGCCGGTCAAAGCGGATATGCCAGCTCTCCCAGAGTCACTCTCTTAAGAGACATCATCTATTTTGTTCTGGGGCTGCAGGTCATTTTATTTGGTGGAATCAGAAGATTGTCTATAAAGAGTTTGTCACCATAATCTGACTTCCAATTTCGATTCTCCGAACTATTGGCGCTCATCTCAGCTTCCGGTGATTTTGTGCTTAAATATTGGTTCCTTACAATGGTTCGTCAATAAAGACCTGCTTGACATACGTTTGCCGGAGAAGTGCCGATAACCCCGGAAACTTTTAGCGTCGCCCACAGGATGTAACGCCGGACGCAGTGGAAAAGCCGGAATTATCGGTTTCCTTTTTCTCGTTTTGCGTAAAAGTCTGTCCCATTTTGTCTTGAATTGATATAGAATTCCATACTTGCAACTCAAAGGCGGAGTTTATCATGATAAAAATGGTCGCCATGGTTAAGAAAAAAGAAGGAATGGAGACGGGCGAATTTATCCGATACTGGATAGAGGTTCACGCCCCACTTGAGGCGAAATGGCCCGGGCTCAAACGATATGTCATCAGCCCGGCGATTGGCGCGCCCGGCGGCGGCGAACCCGAATACGATGGTGTTGCAGAGCTCTGGTTCGAAGATGAGCAGGCCATGAACAAGGCCCTCGCCTCCCCCGAGAGACAGATCTCCAGAGAGGACTTTTTAAAGTTCGTCGGCGGGGCCACGATGATGGTTACGGAGGAGCACGTAATCGTCGACGACGTTGACGCGTAAACAGGCTAAGGTGCTCGGTCGGCCTTTAAGTGGATTCAGAAATATCTGAATGTCGGGTTCAAACTTCTTCCTCCCGGAATGGTCAACAGCGTCAGACATTCTATGCACAGCTCGACCCCAGCCTTTACTTGGTTATCAATCCCTTTCTTTCAAGTAAGATTTTCATTGACTTCCTGCGAATCCTTGTTCAATAAGGAGCGAATTCTCTGTAGCTCCTGCTTAGACAAGATTGGTTTATTTTCCATAAATTCATCGCATCCGCATCCACAACTTCCATCTCCACAAAACTCCGAAGGATTAGATAGATTGAATTCTTTCCGATTTTTTCCCATTGTCACAACCTCCTTTTTTTACAAGTTTACCCCATCGGGATTACATAGCTTTTATACGCAAGGTTCCTTTCTTCACCCAAGACTTTGATCTTCTTGAATATTCTTTTCAATGAAATAATTTTAGCGGTGTAGTGGAGTTTAAAGCCTTCTTCCTCGACCAAATAAATGCATTTACGGATTCCTTCCGTCCCTTCCAGGGCGGACACGATAGCGTCGGGTCAACCACTTCAAGTGAAGCCACCTTTTTCAACCATTCCTTCAACCTTGAAAAAAATTTTTTCAACGTCCCACACAGGTGCCTCCAGTTTATTTACCTTTCAATCTAACCAAGCTATTCCTTAATAACCTTTGCGCTGAACCCGATCTCATTCACCTTATTGACAATCACTGTCTCGCTCACTTTATTTGGGTCGAAAATGACTTCCCCTCTTTTTTTCAAAAAGCTGACACTTGCTTTCTCCACACCTTCAAGCCCTTCCAGGGCTCTTTTAATGATCAAAGGTCAAGTCGGTCATGACATGCCCTCGATTTGAAGAACGACTTTATTTGTGACAGCGACACCGGCTGTGGAAACCACCATCAATATGAAAGCTGCGATCACTATGATTAAAATATGTGGAAATGTTTTCATGACTTTTTCCCTTATTCAAAGGTCATCCTTCAAGTAGCGGGGCGATCAGTTCAGGAAACGTGTTGAAGATAATCGCCACAACGACCACCACGGTTGCAAAGATCAGTATTACCAAGTTCAGCCTTCCGGCAGGCATCGGGCAGCCACAAGCTTTATTCTTTTTTTTATCTCGGAAATAAAGAAAATACCCGAGGCTAACCCCGACAATGCCGATGGGAATAAAAATATAGCTGTATTTCATGGTAACCATCATGAATGTCCCGCTGCCGAGTCCGAGCAAAACCACCACAAGTGGCAAAACGCAGCATAAGGAAGCAACAATCGCCGAGGGCAGACTTGTGATAACGGGTTTCAAACTGGAGATCTTCATCATGATGCCTCCGTTCTCATTTTGCTTAATAAATAAAGGGTTCCCGTTCCCCCTGAAAGTGCTCCCGTAATAATTCCCAGGGCCATAATAAAAATCAAACCCGCTTCAAATTGCGGGCACTGTACGATGAAAAAAGGAATCAAAAAGGCAGCAAAAATAGCACCAATGCCCAGTCCCTTGAACAGTGGATTATCCTCGATACGTCCTGAAAAGCAAATTCCGGATATGGATATGGGAACCATCCCATAAAGCAGCCCAAGCAAAAAATAGATCAACCCTTTTGGGAAATAGGCAAAAAAAGCGCTTTTTAATATAAGTGTCTCACATAAATTAATGATCTTATCATAAGGAAAGATAAGATAGATAATCATCGAAAAGCCAAGTGCTCCCAACACGGTCTGGAAGATAACGGATCTCGGAAAAGTTGACCACCAGGGCACATGGGCTCCTGCAAGTTCATCTTTTGCAGCTGCCATTACGTTGGCCTTTATAGCGGAGGATGGTTTTTCTATTTCCCATCGATCCATATTCATCCATGTTTTTTCAAGCTCCGACATCTCAGTGCGACATAGGCTGCATGCTTCCAGATGGCGCAGCATCCTGCTGTGTTCATCTCCGGTCAGTTCCCCGGCCAGCAGCGATAGGATATCATTTTTTATGATCTCACAACTCATCATTAATCCTTTTACTATTTATACGATTCAGATCTTAAAAAGTAACGGCCACCTTTCTTATTTATCCAGATTTTTCAGCTTTTGTTTTAAAGACAACATGGCTCTGTAAGCTTTTTGTTTTACAGCGGCCGGGGTACTTTCTACGATCCGGGCGATCCCGTCATATGACAATCCGCTGTATTTGCTTAAAATAAGCACTTCCCTTTGATCAGGAGGCAGGGACTGGATTGCGTTCTGTATAATCTTGCCCATTTCGGTCTCTTCCAATAGTTTATCAGGGCCTTTAGATTTGTCCGTGGTCCTCTCTATATTACTCTCTTGGCTTGTAAATACGTGCCTTTTTTCCCAGGATTTCAAAGTGTCTAAACAGAGGTTGCGCCCGATGATGAAAAGGTATGTTGAAAAACGAGAGTCTTTTCGAAAACGCCTTTTACCTTTTAGCAAGCGCAGAAAAGTCTCTTGAAGGATGTCTTCCGCTAGGACTCTTTCCCTGACAAATCTCAAAATAAAATGGAAAAGCCGTTTTTGATAACGGTCATAAAGTACCTCAAAGGCCGCCATGTCCCCCTTCTGGACATTCAACATCAATTCTTCGTCGCTTTTTTGGAATTTTTCCCCCATATCCTGTATTTCTTCTTAATTTGATAAAAAATGATCTTAAAAAATAAACATAATCGAGCTAAAGGGAAAGTCAATGACCACCCGGTTTGAAAGCAAACAATCAATATTTTGTTTGTAACCGCAGCGGGTCCTTTGGGGTAGATGTTATTTCTGTGGAAGGTATTTGGTTTTAAAGGAGAGCGGATTGAAATGAAAACAAAAAAAGTCCTTGAACAAAGCTTAAAATTATCCGATTACTCACTTTCCGAAGAAAAAGTATCCAAAGCTTACTAAAGCTCCTATACCGGTCAGAGCAACCCACGTAGCACCCGATACATCCAGGAAAATGAAGGAATCACCGGTGGCTGTCAGCGTGCAGCAAATGACAAGCAGAATAATCCCCGCAGCTATCAGAAAAATCTCTTTCATGGTTTATTATTACTTCTGCACTTTATAGTGTGTTTTTCGGCAAAAACCTCATTTATCCGGTTGCATTCATTCAGCGCGGGGCTGACGATTCATCAGTGTCCGGGGCTTCCTGGAAGAGTTCGCCGCATCTTCAGATACAGCGCTTCCTAGCCAGCGGATGGCCAGCACCAGCCCGCCGATAAAGAAGATGATTGAGACAGCTATAACAACATAAAAGTTCTGCTCAAGGAATGCTCCCATTGCCGTACCGGCTGTAACGCTGAGAAGCAGCGGTAGGGTCAGCACAAGGTGGCACGGGCATGTTATCAGGGCAACCCCGGCTGCCATGTAACCCCGAATTCTGTACCAAATATTATTTTTCATGGGCTTCCTCGTATAATTCTGCATTCAGTTAAGCAGTTTCGCGCCTTGCTCAGGGCATAATAGAGCAACCTGCAGCGCAATGGGCTACAGGCGGTAAAAACCAGTGAGGACGAATTACATCAGTCATAACGGACCACCTCTTTTCTATTTCTCTCATAATTTATACGATCCCAGGATCAGAAAGTAACGGATCATTCTGTCATTTATCTAGTTTTTCTAAAAACCCCTTGACCCGTACCAAGGTACAGGGTTTATATTATTGGCAAAATAGTGAGGTGCTTAAGAAAAAGAAAAAAATTCAAAAAAGACTTGACTCCGTACTTTGGTACAGGGTGTAGGGCTAAAATAAACGCCTGTTAGAGTCTTAGTTGTGAATTCTTTGTATTTTGTGCAAAAACATTTTCGCCACCAAGACACCAAAACACAAAGTTTAATTTTTACAAACAGTTTTGCTTTGTGTCTTTGTGCCTTGGTGGCCATTTTTCCGGTTTATCCGCGTTAGGTTTAAAAGACCGAATTTTGTTTGAGTCATCAAGGCCAAGGAGTGTGAAATGAATACGGTAAAATTCAAGGTTCAAGGCATGCACTGCGATGGTTGTGCCCGGATCATCCAGTCTTTACTTGAGAAAAAATCGGGCGTACGGGCGGCCACCGTATCATTCAAAGAAAGCGAAGCCCGTGTTCTCTATGAGGCGAAAACGGTGGCGGAAGACCAGCTTGTGGCGGCCATAGAAAAAGCCGGCTACCGCGTGGCGGGAAAATCATGACCGGCTTCGACGTCTTCAACATTGTCTGGCTGCCACTGGGTCTGGGTCTTTTCGGATTCATCGAACCCTGCTCCATTGGAGCCAGCCTGCTGTTCATCAAGTACCTGGAAGGCAAAAACAGGCGGCACAAGTTTTTTCAGGTGAGTGTATTCACCCTGGTGCGGGCGTTGTTCATGGGTGCCCTGGGGTTGCTGGCAGTCTGGCTCGGTACGGCGTTTTTCGGGCTTCAGAAGGGTTTCTGGATCGTTTTCGGAATGATTTACCTGGTTTTCGGCCTCATGTACCTCACCGGAAAATCCGGAGCACTGCTGGTCTCACTGGGGCCGAGCCTGCCACAGCCTTCCGGATTTACCGGATCTGCCGGCCTCGGCATTTTGTTCGCCTTTAACATTCCGGCCTGCGCGGCGCCGCTGATCTTTGCTCTGCTCGGCACCGCGACAGCAAGCGGAGCCGGCGGCGGCATGCTGCTAAGCGGCTTTTTCTCCCTGGCTATCTTCGGTACGGCATTGTCTCTGCCGCTGGTGGTTGCGGTACTGTTTGCTCCCGCCCGGCGCGCCCTGAACCGGCTGGCCGGATTATCTGCACGTCTTCCCTTCTGGGCCGGCCTGGTTTTGATTGCCCTGGGGCTGTGGTCCATCGGATTCGGGCTCTGGGTTTCACCGGGGGAGGCGGTATGAAAGCTTAAACTCGCCCATTCGGCAAAGTGAAGCTAGACGGATAGGTTTACCAGCTTAGTACTACGTTAATAATAGATTTTTTGTGTTTTTTGGCTAAAAATTCTAAATCTAAATATCGAAACTCGAAACGAAAAAGGTGATTTGCCGTTTTATTCCTGGTGATTAATTCCTTTAAAAGTTTTGGACATTGGAAAATTTGGATTTTGATATTGTTTCGCATTTCGTACTTCGGATTTCCGGTTTGCCCAGTTTAACCGGAACAGGAGGTAATCTTATGAACACAGCAACTGCCATAGAATCCGCTCCACCCTTATGGAGCGAAGAACCTTCAAACCGGCCCGACCGCAAAAGAATTCGGGCCCGAATCGGTGGGCTGCACTGTTCGCTTTGCACCGGCACCATTGAAAAAGCCCTGGGCAAACGGCCCGGGGTGCATAGCGTCGCAGTAAGTTTAACCCATGAGCAGACGCTGGTGGAATACGATCCGGCCGTCGTGCGCCCGGAAGAACTGCTGCAGACCCTGCGTGATATCGGCTACACCATTTCGGATCCGCGCAAAGTGCGCCCTTATGAAGAAGAGGAACGCGACCTGGTTCGCGAGGGCACACGCTTTCTGGCGGCCATCGCCTTAAGCCTGATCGCCATCGCACTCAATGCCGATCCATCCGGCGGATGGTCCATGGTGCTGCCCGCATCCGTATTTGCCAGCCTGGTGGCCCTGCTTTTTCTGGTCTTAAGACGGTCTCACAGCCTGTGGACGGCCACCGGAGGCGCAGCAGGGTTGTGCGCGGCAGCGGCGGTTCTGCTGTTTTTTCAGCAGCAGGGGCTGCTGACGAAGGCGACGCCGTTTATCGTGGGGGCACTGGCGATCACCCTTGTGTTTGGTGTGGGCAAGCATATTTTGCATATGGCCTTCCAGGCCCTGCGCCGCAGAATCCTCAACCAGCATGTCCTGCTGGAAGCCGGGGCCTTTGCCGGTCTGGCCGGCGGGCTGATCGGGTTTATCTTTCAACCTGCAGGATTTCCCACCACCCCGTTTTTTGCCGTCGCGGTCATGGTGGTCACCTACCATATCTTTTCGGAATGGCTGTCGTTGATCGTCAAGACCCGCAGTTCCCAGGCAGTCAAGCGACTTCTGGATCTGCAGCCGGAAACCGCCCGTGTGGTGCAAGATGATAAAGAAGTCGAACTTCCGGTCAGCAAAGTTGCCCTCGGTGATCGGGTTCGCATTCGACCCGGGGAGCACATAGCGGTGGACGGTGAAATCATCAGCGGTCATTCAGTGGTGGACCAGTCGTTGGTAACCGGCGAACCCATGCCGGTGGAAAAGACCAAAGGGGGTAAGGTCGTCGGCGGGTCGATCAACGGCATCGGGACCCTGCTGGTTCAGGTGACGGCGGTGGGCCAAGAAAGTTTTCTACAACAGGTCATCCGCCAGGTGGAAGATGCGCGTGCGCTGAAACCCGGTCTTTTGCACCTGGTAGACCGCATCCTGCGGATTTACACACCCACAGTTCTCTCATTGGCAACTCTAGCCTTTGCCGGCTGGCTTGCCGGTTCTTATCTTTTCGACGGACAGGTAAACCTGCAACGGGCGGCATTTGCAGGTTTAAGCGTCCTGGTCATGGGCTACCCCTGCGCCCTGGGTATCTCCGCACCGCTTTCTATCGTACGGGCGGCCGGGGAGGCGGCCGAAAAGGGCATCCTGATGCGCACCGGTGAAGCCTTCCAGGGCTATCGTCTGGTTACTTCCATTGTCTTTGACAAAACCGGTACGCTGACCGAGGGGCATCCGCTGGTTCGAGAAATCGAAACCATAGAGTCAACCGAAGAAGAGCTTCTGGCCGTTGCCGGAGCTGCGGAAGCTTCATCCGAGCACCCTCTGGCCCAGGCCATCGTCACTGCCGCCTTCGAGCGCGGAGTAGATCTGCCGGATGTGGAAGAATTTGAAGCGGTTCCGGGCAAGGGGGTCAGCGCCCGGCTGACCGGCGCAAACGTTTTGGTGGGAAGCACCGGCTTTCTGGAAGAACAGGGAATACCGTTAGGCGATCTCGTTGAACGGATCAGCGAGCTGGAAGAAGCCGGACGCACGGTGATCGCAGTGGCAAAAGATAAACACTTCGTCGGTCTTGTGGCCCTGGGCGACAGGCTGCGACCCGATGCGGTCGAGACCGTTGCTCAAATGCGCAAGGCCGGCTTAAAGACCGTTCTGCTCACCGGTGACAATGAACGCGCTGCCCGCCGCATCGCTCGTGAAGTCGGCATCGACGAAGTCTACGCGGGTGTCAAGCCTGGAGACAAGGCCGATATGATCCGCAGGTTGCAGAAAAGCGGCCGGGTGGCGATGGTCGGTGACGGTATCAACGATGCCCCGGCTCTGATGCAGGCCGACATCGGTGTGGCCATGGGCAGCGGCACCGATATTGCGATCGAGTCGGCGGACATTATCATCCTGGGAAACCGTTTGGAGTTGACCCTGACTGCCCGCGAAATCAGCCGGTACAGTTACCGCAAGATGCTGCAAAACATCGTGCTGGCGTTCATGTTTAACGGCATCGGTATCCCTGTGGCAGCCACCGGTCTCATCTACCCGGTCTGGGCCATGACAGCCATGGCCGTCAGCGTCACGGCCATCTTCTTCAACTCGCTGTGGGGTAAACCGTCGCTGTTTTTTGATGCCATTTTAAGTGTGGGGCAGCCGATTCAGGTGCAATCGCATCAGAGCGTTTGAGCAACCGTCAAAGGCATCATCATCCAGTTCTGGTATAAAACCATCATTCATTTGATGATCCTATTGATTATGATGTGGGTTTATTACAGGCACAAAACATTTATCCCGCAAAAATCTGAATCGAGGTAAATCAAATGCAAAAACTGACCATCGGCCAGCTGGCCAAAAAGGCCAATGTTAATCTTGAAACGATTCGCTATTACGAACGGCGGGGATTGATCCCCGAGCCACCGCGCAGCGTAAGCGGGTATCGGCAGTATTCGGCAGATGATCTTCAGCGTACCCGGTTCATCAAACGGGCCCAGGCCCTCGGCTTTTCTCTCAAGGAGATCGCGGAGCTGCTTACATTAAGAGTGGAGCCGGGGACCACCTGTGGCGAGGTAAAGGCGCGGGTGCAAGCTAAGATTAAGGACGTCGAAAAACGAATTGCAGATCTTGAACACATGCAAGCAGCACTTTTAAGGTTGTCAAAAAGGTGCATGGGACGGGGTCCAGCCAGTAAATGCCCCATTCTGGAGGAGTTAAATATCCGGGAGGAGTGAAATGAAAAAATTCAACCTGATAATTATCGGCGGCGGAGCCGGTGCGTTTGCCGCTGCAATCCGCGCCAATGAGCTGAAGGCCAAAACCGCCATGGTGAATTCAGGGCTGCCTTTGGGGGGAACCTGTATCAATGTGGGCTGTGTGCCGTCCAAGCGACTGCTGCGGGCCGGCGGGGTTCTGCATCTGGCGAAAAATCATAAAATCCCGGGGGTTGAGCTGGAAGTCAAGAAATTTGATTTTCCGGCACTCATTCAGGACGAATTGAACCTGGTTGCCCAAATGCGCCGGGAGAAATACGAAAACGTGCTGAGGGCATTAGAGTCGGTAAGTTTGCTGGAAGGATACGCAAAATTTATCTCGCAAAATGAAATCCGGGTCAACCAGGAGACCTTGCGGGCAGAGAAGTTTATTATCGCCACGGGGTCCAAAGCTGCAGTTCCTGCCATTGAAGGCCTTGAACAAGCCGGCTATATAACTCACATCCAAGCACTAAAACCGGAGCAACTGCCGCAAAAGCTGATTATTATCGGTGCCGGTCCTGTGAGCATCGAATTTGCCCAGATGTATTCCCGGTTTGGCAGCAAAGTGACTATCGTAAAAAGGAGTCCCGGTATTCTGCGTTTTGCCGAACCGGAACTGACGGATCGTTTGGCGGAAATACTTCAATCAGAAGGAATCGATATTATTACAGCGACCGCCTTCAAGCGCGTCCGGCGCGAAAACGGCAAAAAAGTGATCGTAATCTCCGTTGATGGGAAAGACATAAAAGTCGCCGCAGATGAAATCTTTTTAGCCGCCGGCAAAACACCCAATACGAAAGATATCGGCCTTGATGTTGCCGGGGTGAAAATTGACAGGAGACAGGCCGTTGTTGTCAACGAAATTTTCCAGACCACCAGACCGCATATTTTTGCCGTCGGTGATGTAACCAATCAGCCGGCCCGCTATGAACCGACGGCCGGACGGGAAGGCACCCTGGCCGCCGGAAATGCGCTAAACGGTTCCAGGGAAAGTATTGATTACGATACGGTGCCGTTTACGATTTTCACCGACCCCCAGCTTGCCGGAGTCGGACTGACGGAACAGGAGGATATTAAGCGCCTGGAAGTCTGTAATTGCCGCACGATTTCTTTTGAAAACGTGCCCAGAGCCATCATCATGAATCGCACCGAAGGATTGATCAAAATGGTCATCCACCCTTCAAGCGAACAGATTATGGGTGTGCACATCCTGGCGCCGGATGCCGGCGAACTGATTGCCGAAGCCATGATGCTGGTGAAAAACAAAAACACCGTGGACGAGGTGGTCAACTCTTTGCCCATGTTTCCGACCCTGGCGGAATCGTTAAAGGTTGCGGCGCTTTCATTTAAGAGGGATATATCCCGCTTGAGTTGCTGTGTTTAGAAAGGAGAAACTCAATATATGAGCGAAATGATTTGTTATTGTTTTGGCTTCTCGGCTGAAGATATCGAGCGGGATTACCAAAATAATGGGCATTCCACGATAATGGAAAAAATCGTAGCGGAAAAGAAAATGGGGGCCTGTCAGTGCGCCACCAAAAATCCCAGCGGTAAGTGATGCCTACCGGATGTCCGCCAGGTGGTGGACAAACTGAAAGACAGAGGTTCATTTGCCATGCTAGATATCTGATTGAGAGGATTCGGGCGAATGGATAGCAAACAAGCGAACAATATCGTTACACTGGACAGTTCGTCCAACCCGTTCAAATTCCAATTTAATAATGATAAGGAAAAAATACGATTTCTGGCCCTGCTCTCTCCCACCTGCCCATTATGACGTGACCGGGGTGCCCGGGCGGTACACGAGACAATTATTACACAATTTCCCGATGCAGATATCGCTGCTTCAATCGTTTGGATTCCCATACTTGATAAGGATTCCATGGAAGCGGCGCTTCCAACTGTTAAGTTTCTGAGCGATAAAAGATTCACGCATTATTACGATCCAGATCAAATTGTCGGCAAAGAAATCGCCAATCGTATTGGGTGGGACGGGCATGTTGCCTGGGATATTTATCTATTTTATGAACCGCATGCCGACTGGAATAAGATAGCGCCCAAACCAATATACCGGATGCATCAATTAAGGGATAGCTGGGCTGACAAAGAACATTTTCATACCGGTGATAGCCTGGTTAAAGAACTTCTGAATGCCATGACAAAACTTTTGAATATTAAAAACGCCTGATTTTTACCCCTGTGGTCTAATACCCACTAAACAACAATAGCAAGGAGATTCAAATGAAGTACTATTTCAACAAATCGCTCGAAATACCATTCGATGAAGCTGTTTCCAGAGTCACAGAAGAACTGAAAAAAGAAGGTTTTGGGATTCTTATGGAGATAGATGTTAAGGAGACGTTGAAAAAGAAACTTGATGTCGACTTCAAGAAATACAAAATTCTCGGGGCATGTAATCCTCATTTCGCGTATCAGGCTTTACAAAAAGAAGATAAGATTGGAACCATGCTTCCCTGTAATGTGATTGTGCTGGAAGCTGAAGAGGGCAAAATCGAAGTGGCGGCCATAGATCCAATGGCATCCATGCAGGCTGTCCAGAATCCCGACCTGCAGTCGGTAGCCGAGCAGGTGCAGGCCAAACTCCGTAATGTCATTGCAAGCCTGTAGTCAATCGGTAACCTCTAAGTTCTTAAATTATTGAGCTATTTGAAAATTTCAGCCTGACCTGCACTGTTTTCTGCACGCTGGTAGGTTTCAAATCTTCCCGCTATCCTTAGAACCCGCCATTTTTTTTAACGTAAGTTGTTTTTTTCTTGACAAAGAAATAGGCTTACCTTATAATTCAATTAATCAATTATTTTGTTGAATACTTGAAAGGAATACCATGAAAAATCCAAACCGTGCTTTTAAGGATGCAATCTATGAGCAGTTTGCCCGCATTGGCAAGGCGGTTTCCAGTCCGAAACGCTTGGAACTCCTTGACCTCCTTTGCCAGGGGGAGCGCACGGTCGAGGTCCTCGCGAAAGAGTCGGGCCTGACCGTTGCCAACGCCTCCCAGCATCTGCAGGTTCTGCGCGCCGCTCGCCTGGTGGCGGCAGAGAAAGAGGGCTTGTTTGTCATCTACCGGCTCGCCGATCAGACGGTTTGTGAATTCTTCCGCACCATGCGCGTACTCGCTGAGAGTCAATTGGCAGAGGTTGACCAGATCAAGCGTCGCTTCCTGGAGGGCAGAGAGGGAATGCAGCCTGTGGATCGAGAAGCGCTCCTGGATCTTGTCCGGGAAGAGGCGGTGACCGTTCTGGATGTCCGGCCGGTGGAAGAATACAACGCCGGCCATATTC
>Ga0255055_10002698_pt1 | contig 12295 bp, 10 predicted proteins | sample JV7_2_27_MG_FD_188633 | JGI IMG/M metagenome (GOLD analysis project Ga0255055, IMG submission 188633) | Seawater microbial communities from Jervis Inlet, British Columbia, Canada - JV7_2_27 | ecosystem: Environmental > Aquatic > Marine > Inlet | place: Canada: British Columbia | collected...
ACACGTGTACCACACCTATCGCACGAGGATCTCAGGCCGCTTCAATGTCACGCCTTCATATGAGATTTCCCGGCAGGGCCATGAATCGGAAAGCGTAAGCACCTCGAAGCTGTCATCCTTTACCAGAATAGAATCCTCGATCTTCGTCCCTGTAATGGTGGGATTGTGGGCAATCACCTCACCTTCCTGAATCACATACTCACTCTGAGGATGAAGCCCCTGCTCCCGAGTGAGATATCCGCCCGTACCACCCTGATAGTGTTTGAGCTCCTCCCCTGTAAAAGCGTGCTTCTCATACTCCTCTGCGCCTGCAGCGAATACGTCCTTCATTGCGGCACCTGGTCTGCTCGCCGTTATATATGCCATATCAACTCTGTGCAGAGCATCGTAGCGGGTCGAAACCTCAGCAGGAATCTTTCCGAAGTGAACGAGTCTGGTCATACTCAGGATGAGTCCCCAGCGCTGGGCGCAGATGACAACCATACAGTACTTGTCCAGTTTCTTGTCGGTGGGCATTGGGTGCCTGAAATTGAATATCCGTTCATCCGTCCCCACAAGAAGCACCACAGGGTATATACCCTTTGCCATGAGCTTTCCCCCAATAAGGCCCTGTATCTCATACTCAGTCATACCAGGTTCTAGCTCATGCATGGTATTATCCATGGCCCCTGTACACATGTCGGCGAGTTTCCGGTATCTCTCGATCTCCTGCCTGGTCAAAGGAACCCTGAGAAGCGAGAGCTTCTCGGCCTCATTCGCAGCACCCGGAAATGAAAAATCAGCCGCCACTTTTCCGTTACCCACAATTTTCTGCACCTCGCTTGCCACATCTCCTTGGGTCCACAAATACTCCACCTTTTCAGGATGTATGCCCGCTGCCTCCTCGTGAGAGACACGCGGCATCTCGATATTATTGGTGATCATGTAGAGCTTCTCGGTCGTAGCAAGCATATTCACAAACCCGAGTTCAGTGCCATGAATTATCTGGTTGTCACCTCCACAGCTAATCCATGAAAAATTGTGCTGTGTGCCAAACAACACCCCTTTATACCCTTTGTGAGTCATGAAGCTTCTGATCTTTTGTAATTTGCCGGACAGCTCTTCATATTCTGGCATATAAAATTGCTCCTCCCTTTTTAATGAAGTTTATCAGTGAAGTTGCAGGACATTCAATTCTCTCTTTACGCATTTTTCCATTTACCAATTAATAAGCAGCTTCCTATTTTCTTTCACAGATCTTTCAGCATATATGGCAACCTTTAAGTTTCTCAGCATGTCTTCCGTATTTTGCCAAACATCGCTCACACCTGAGTTTGACACGGCTAGATACAAAAAAATACTCTAACTCGTTGTAATATAGTATGTTATGGGCATTTTAATAAATATAAGCGTGTATCTATGGATTTTTACCCTTTATTCGACCCCAAGAACCTCCGGAAGTGGCTTTATCTTTAGCTTTCTCAATAAGTTACGTGCATCCTGAGTTCCCGGTGTCGTCTGATAAACTATCCCGTTAGGCGCCAACAATTGAGCAACTTTTATCGACCGTAACTCCTGTCGTATCCTCGGCCACGTCCATCCGCACGCTCTCTCCGCCACCCGTTCCACAAGCAACGCCAACACACAGAGAAACACATGAGCCTTGATCCTCTCCTCTGTTCGATGAAACACTGGCCGAATCTCTATCGTCGACTTCATCGTCTTCCACGCCTCCTCTACCCGGATCAACTGTTTGTAGGCCAGTGCCAGATCCTCAGTACCGAGTTCATGATCATTGGTATGGATCACCCCAGAGCCCATCACGTCTCTCTTTCTCTCTGATCGCTTGTTTGCTCAACCGAAGCTCCCCGTTCTTTAGCGTACGAAGGTACGGACCGTAGCGCCTGCTGGATAGAAGCTGACAGGCTCTCTTATGACTATACTTAAAATACGATTTCCTGTAATAGCAAGCACTTACGTTTTTAAGAAGATGAGAAATATGCCTATTGACGTCAAACGAAGGTGAAACGTTTGCCTTATATGAATAATGATTGACAATTTATTTGTCTATATATTGTTTTATAAATTTAAAATATGGTGTTCTATACGAGCTACTCTTTAACAGCGCCAAAAGACAATCCGCGTACGAGGTATTTCTGCATCAGAATCGCAAAAATGATTACAGGCACGATCATGACTGTCGATGAAACTCCGAGCATCGAATAGTTGACTATGTAATGTTGATAAGTAGTATAAGCCGCCCAGACGGGAAGAGTCCTGCTGGAAGATGTAGTCAGGACTGACGCGAACATGTACTCATTCCATATGAATATAAATGTTAGTATTGTTACAGAAAGAAGACCGGGCGCGGACAAGGGAACTATTATTCTGATAAGCTCGCTCAAGGGAGTGCACCCGTCTATCCTAGCTGCCTCTGAAATTTCATTAGGCACTTCCTTGAAAAACCCCTCTAAAAGCCAGGTGGCCAGAGGGATGTTGAACACAATATATATTATGATTAGCCCCGGCAGAGTGTACAAAAGCCCTATTTTTTTATAAACGACAAAAATAGGTATTATAACTGCAATACCGGGCAGCATGCGCATGGCAAGAAACTCAAAAGACAAACTTTTTCTTGTTTTTTCGCCCATTCTCAATTTCGCGAGCCCGTAGGCGGCCGGTATGGCAAACAGCATTGCAACCGCTGTGGCGGAAATAGTTGCGATAATAGAGTGCTTTAAATACATTAGGAATTTCTGGTGCTTTACCGCGTCAATCCATACTGCCATTGTGAGGTTTTTCAAAGATACGATCTGGTCCGGGTCATAAATCGTTCCCAGGGCTTTGAACCCCGAGTTCATCTGAAAAATAATGGGGACGAGAAATAACGCGAGCAAAACAAAGATTAGCACGAACTTCGGGGCTTTTAAAATATTTTTTAATGTCATTTTTGTCCGACTCCTTTCATGGTTTTAAAATTAATAGGTCCTCTGAATAACTCTTATGAGAAACGTACCCAGCAAGATCATGACGATCAGGATAACGATAGAAAACGCCGAGCCCAGCCCGATATTAAACTCTTTAAAGGCGAGTGTGTAATTGCGAACAGTAATCAGATCGGTCGCGAAGTTAGGGCCCCCCTTTGTCATAATATATACTTTGTCGAATTCTTTAAATGTATCAATGATCCTGACAAGCATGGCCAGGAGATAGACATTTCTTAAAGTCGGCAGCGTTATTTTAAACAATGTGCGGAAATAACCCGCTCCTTCCACCTTTGCGGCTTCATAATATTCCGGGGGTATCGCCATCAACCCGGCAAGAATGATGAGAAACACAAACGAAGACCACTCCCACACGTCAAGGATTATCATGGTAATTAACGCGCTCTTGACATTTCCATACCATATTATTCTTGGCAGATTCAGCAATCTGAACAACCAGTTCACGATACCGACCGCGTCATCGAATATATACCGCCCCATGAGCCCGACCGCGATCGGAGTGATGACCATCGGGATTAAAAATAATGACCTGTAAACATTCCGTCCTCTGACAACATTTATTAGTAAAAGGGCTATGAGGGAGCCGAATATGAGCTCAAGGGATACAGAGGCCGCAGAAAAAATAATTGTTAATTTAAACGAGTTCCATACATGAGGGTCCGTAAATATAGTCGCGTAATTTTTTAACCCCACGAACTTGTACGGAATCTGTATTTTCGCGATATTATACTGATGAGTGCTGATAAACAGCGAGTAAATCAACGGCCCGATACCTACGAGCAGTACCAGGAAAAGCGCGGGAAATACAAACCACTTCCAGGTATTTGCTCCTTGTATCTTTGTTTTCATAGTTATCCGCTTTCCCTTTATTTGACACCTGATTATTTAGTTCTTGGTGATTAATTCACCAATTGAATAATTAGTTCTATATAACTGTTTATATTTTCATAATTAATTATCTTGAAAATACTTTATTAATTTAAAATTACTAATTATTCACCAAGAACTAATTATCAAGAGTCTGGCTGTATTTCTACAGCCAGACTCTGCTGCGATAAAATAAGCTATTCTTTTTACTTTATCTCCGCCCACTTTGCTTCGGTTTCTTTAACAACTTGATCTATGGCCTGCCTTATGTCGACGTCTCCGCTTACAAGCGCTGCCATGGCGTTTGACATAATCAGTATCTCTTCTTCATAGATCAAATGGTCAGGCGTAGTGTAAAGGTTCTCTGCATATTCGAACTGGGCCGCAAATGTCGGATTTACCGCGATAACTTCCTGGTCTTTATAGGTAGCCTGCCTGATAGGGTTGTGAAGGCTGGTCATACCCATTTTTTTATCGATCTCTTCAGAAGCCGCCCAGACTGTGAACAGGTAGGCAATTTCGGGGATATCAGTGTTTCCGGTTATAAACGATATCCAGCCGCAGTCCTGTGTGCTCCTGGGTTTCCCGTCGATCCCGGGAACATGGGCAAACCCGACCTTATCGGGACCGGAGATCTTAAATTCGGATGACTCAGCCTGTATCGGTGACCATGTCGGCGCGTACTGAAAAGCTGTAGCGCTGCGCCCCGAGCTGAACGTACCGAGTATGGATGCCCAGTCCGTGGTGAGGATTTCAGGAACCATGTGCCCTTTCCGCTGAACATCATACAAATCTGAAATCGCTCTGAAGCCTGCATCATCATTTATGGTAGACTTTCCCGTAGCAGGGTCCGCAAAAAAGATCTTATCACGATCCCAGTAGTTTAGATATCTTGACATAACGGTATCAAGGGTAGCATAGGGAGCGAACATCTCCGCATCACCCCAGAAATCCACTTCACCGTCACCGTCAGTATCACGGGTGAAGAACTCTGCCAGATCTTTAAAGGACCTGTCCCATGTGAGGTTGTCGATGTCGTACTCGTACCCGTATTTTTGTTTAAACGCAGCCTTTTCAGCAGGGTCTTCAATAAGATCTTTCCTGTAGGCCATGATGTAGCTGCACCAGTAAAAAGGCATAGCCCTGTGCGTACCGTCATCGGCAATGCCCCAGTCTTCCAGCCCTGGCATCATGGTGTCGAATTCCGGATCATATTTCGCTATATAAGGATCCAGGTTGAGAACCCCAGGGTTCTCGAGAACGGGTTTGTGAATATACCGGTCATATTGAATGATGTCGTATTCCGGATCACCTGAAGTCAGCTCCAGGTTTACCTTTTGTGACATTTCAATCGTGGACAGCGGTTCTGTAAAAACCTTAATCCCCGTGGCTTCTTCCCATTCCGGTATAACTTTGATCAGTGCCTGACCCGGCGCGTCCCAGGATAAAAGGACATGCAGCTCAATCTCTTTTCCCTTTGCCAGTTCCTTCGAAATCCTGGTTGCCATTTTATCCATCGATTCTCCGGGCAAGGGCCCTAGTTCAACTTCTTCAACAGCCTCTTCTTTTTCTTTTCCTCCCTTAGCAAAAACAAAAGTTACAGTTAATATCAAGCTCAATAAAATCACAATAAATAATGTTAATCTGCCTTTCTTCATAACTAACTCCTTATAGATTTTTTTAAATAAATTAAAAAATAAAATATTCACCTCCTTTTCCTGTTTTTAAAAAATTCTTTCTCGTACTGCAGGTTATTTTCCGCAAGTATAACCGCCATCAACACTGAAAACAGCTCCCGTCGCATAGGAAGAATCATCACCTGCAAGAAACAGTATCGCTTTCGCTATTTCTAAAGGCTCAGCGAATCTGTTTAATGCGTGCATCCTGTATATTTCCTGCTTAAACTCTTCGGAAGCATGTTTTTTGAAGAATTCCGTTACCATCTCCGTCCATATGGCCCCCGGAGCTATGGCATTGACCCTTATATTTAACCCGGCATAATCCATTGCCATGCTTCTTGTAAAATTGATAACCGCCCCTTTTGATGTAGTATACGCTATTCTATCGGCCATCCCCATCAATCCAATGCTGGAGGAAACATTTACTATCGACCCCCCGGCCTCATTTTTTTTCATTAGCGGAATCATATATTTTGTGCACAGGAACATTCCATATACATTGACATCCATTATTCTTTTAAATTCTTCTTCCGTTGTGTTTTCAACATTGCCGATAGTGTCTACCGCCGCATTATTCACCAGTATATCTACCCTTCCAAACCTTTTTCCAGTCTCTGAGACAAGCTCCTTTACATCACCTGAGCTGGTAATATCTGTTCTTTTATAAAAAACATTATCCGCACCGCCGAATGCATCATTTATCTTTTTATCATCAAATTGTTTATGGTAAACACCTACAATTGAGGCGCCCTCTTTAAAAAACAGTTTTGCAGTTTCAAACCCCAGCCCCGTAGCAGCTCCTGTGATTACCGCGACCTTATTCTTTAATTTCATTAAACCCCCATATTCTTTGAACCTACGGGCCCTGCTTATTTTTATAAAACGCCCTCGCCTTTTTAAGTATGTTTTCGATTTCTCTGTCCTGGTCTTCCGGAAGCGGCTCACAGCGGTGGGTACGAAGTATCTCAGCCATTCTTTCCTCCGCGAGTTTTAGAGCGTCTTTCTTCCCCTGAACTTCCCACTCCTGATAGGTCAGCATGTCAGCCGCCTTTGGTATAAAACCTTCTTTATCAAAATATTCTCTCGTGTGAGCGGTGTTTAAATAATAGCCGGGTATTGGACCAATCTCTTCAATTAATCCCGCAGCAAGTGTTTCATCGTCCACGGTAAATCCTTCAATGAAAGTCCCCACCATGCCAGCAACATCATCATCAAGAATTGACTGCAGGGGGTGATAAGCAAGCTCACCGTATACACCGCCGTTTAAATTAGCCACATTACATCCGGATAATGCTATGACAAGAGTGGTTATTGCTTTTTCATAACCATCCTGGTAATCGATTTTTTTTGAATTAGTCCACCCGGAATCGGCAAACGTGGGGACTTCATATCTCCTCCAGACCTGGCTGAACGCGGCAATATGCATGCAGGTCTTGATGCTGCCGAAGACAGGTGAGCCTGACCTCATGTCCATTGGCAGTATTGTATCTTCTATCACAATTTTCGTTCCCGGTTTTACCATTTGAGCGAGACAAATTCCTCCGATAACTTCCGCGTCAAATGAGACCAGCGTCCCCGCAATTGTTGCAGGAGATGTGCCTCCCATCATACAGCCGCTCGCTACATTAATGGGAAATCCTGCCTCAGCATACCGGATTGCAGATTCGCAGGCGTCTGTGTAATACGTTAGAGGGGCGGACGGCAGGGACAATCCCATAATATCCTGGTTCGTAACTTTGGCCATTTCTATATTGTAGATTTCACAGTCATTCTGATATCCTGTCCACTGTACCTTCGTGGAATGTCTCATCTTTGCAGCCACGCTCTCAGGAATCGACATCGCAGGTGATACACCCTCGATTTCAAAATAGGGTGTGTATGAACACAGAATATGAAAATTTTCGAGCGCATCTAAAACACACAGAGCCTGCCTGTTCTCTTCACCTGTTGCTTTCCTGACCTTCCAGGTCTTTAAATCCAGCACCCCCTGGCCGGGCATATCTGAGAAATAGAGTGTATTACCGCCTATTCTTACATTATGGTCAGGGTTTCTGGACCTCATTGTGAAGCTGCTGGGGCACCTTCGCAACATCTCTTCAACAATATAACTCGGAACCCGGACCCTTTTCTCATCAAAATCAACATCACAGTCATTCTTTTTAAAAATATTAAGAGCCTTTTCACTTTCGAATCGGATGCCGGTTGTCTCAAGCACATCAAGTGTGCTTCTGTGTACTGCTTCGACCTGTTCCTCCGTTAACATTTCAAGGGGCCTTATGTTTCGAGTAAAGCCTTTTAAAGGCATGAAACACTCCCGTTTTGCTCATCCCTTTCTCAGCACTCTCTTAATTTGCAGCATCGTAGAAACACCAGCCTGCATAACGCCGCTTTCAATCAATTGCTTTATTTCAACAGCCTTTTTAATAACGCGCCCGCTGAAGGGGCCGTGCTTGAATATCCATCAGCACCAATCTCATCCGCGAACTCCTGAGTTATTGAGCCGCCTCCCACGATCACTTTTATTTTATCCCTGAGATTTCTCTCTTTTAACATCTCAATTACCTTATGCTGCTCGGGTGCGGTAGTGGTTAAAAGTGCCGACATAGCCAGCACATCGGCCTCACCCTCTTTGACTACTTCCACAAATTTCCCAGCAGGAACATTTATTCCAAGATCTTTAACTAAAAACCCCTCAGCAGCCAGTAAAGTGGCCACCATTGTCTTGCCAATACTGTGTATATCCCCGAATACAGTGCCGATTGCCACTGTGCCAAGGCTCCTGACTTTTTTTCCCTGTTTTTGTATTTCCTTAATAATTACAGGCATCCCGCCTTCCATTGCATCAGAGGCACCTACCAGCTGGGGAAGGAAAATTTCACCTTTGGAAAAGGCCTCCCCGACAAGTGTGATGGCCTCTTTCAGTTTATCAAATATAACAACCGGATCGACTTTCTCTTCGATCGCCTTTCTGGTTAATCCCTCAACACCCTTTCTATCAAACTCATTAACCGCCTTTTCTATTTCCCACAGGATATCCTGCATATATGGGCCTCTGTTCTTTTACGAAACTTTAACGGATAACTTTTCTTTACTGTCTCTTTACCAGCTGATTTTTATCTCTTTTCCTCTGGCTGCTGATTCCCCTGTGCACACAGCAACCTTCAGATTTCTCAACATATCCTGATTTTCTTCATTAATATCTTTTTTCCCATCCAATTCATCAAGAAGGGATTGCAGATCCTCAATAAATGTGTTTACCGGCGTCAGCTTGCCTTCTTTTTTAATTTCTGCTGTATGGACAAGATATCTTTCACAATCCACTTCTATTGATCCATTACTCCCGCTCACAAGCGTGGCATTAAATACCTTTCCATAAATTGGCATCCCCCACTGAATGGTTGAACTCACTTTATTTTCATGATTGAGTATCACCGATGCTGCCGCAATATCCTTATCGCTCGTGTCAAAGGCGCACACGGAGCTCACTTCCCCAAACACATTTCTGAACAGTTGAATTCCATGATAGTGCGCCGATACTATCCATCCTCCGTCTATATTATCATCCACATACCACTTCCCCAGACCTCTGTAATTACCTTTAAACCCGTCGAGCTCAAACCATGAGCCGAGCATCCCGAAACTCATATATTTATAACCCATAACCAGCCTGCCCAGATCTTTTTTATATGATTCGATCAGCTTATAATCCGCATCATAATTCATTGTCTGCCCTACATGTAAAAACAGGCCTTTCTTTCCGGCAAGGCGGACAAGTTCTTCTCCATTTTTATATTTTTTAAGAACAAGCGGGTACTCACATAAAACATTTTTACCGTTCTCAAGGGCATACTTTACTATTTCATAATGATATTTATTTGGAACAGCTACTGATAGAGTATTTATACGTGTATCTATGCACATTTCTTCAATAGAGGCATATGAGTTTACGTTAAACTCCTTTGAAAATTCAGATGAATGTTCAGTATTTTTATCATAGACCCCCCTTATTACCAATCTTTTGCTGTCAAGCTTTCTGATCGCATTGGCCCGTCTATGGGCCGCGTATCCGGCGCCAACCAAGCCTACCTTAAGATCTCCGGTCATTTCTTGATCCTTTTATAGAAATTACTGTCAGGTTTTAGCATGTATCGTTCTTGATATAATGTCTTCCTGAACCTCCGGGTTAAGCTCGACGAAATACGCGCTGTATCCGGCGACCCTTATCATAATATCCCTGTACTCATCGGGCTCCTTCTGGGCTTTCCTCAGTATTTCACTGTCAGTCACATTAAACTGGATATGATAACCATTGAGGTCATTATAAGACTTCAACAGGTCTACCAGTTTCATGACATCCTCATCTTTTTCAAAAATTGAGGGGTTGAGCCTCACATTTAAAAGCGTGCCGTTCGTGGCCAGAACATTATCTATTTTTGCCGCGGATCTTATCACACCTAAGATACCTTCCTTCTCAGACCCCGCAGCAGGAGATATCCCCCCATCTGCCAGGGGCTGGCCAGATTTTCTCCCCTCTGCTGTTGCTCCTGTGGTTAAACCAAAGGGAACATTTATCGAAACCGCGAAAAGCCCGGGTCTGAATTTAATTTCAAAAGAACCGTTATACCTGCCAACTTCACGACAGTAATACTGCCCTATCTCCCTCGCAATTGCATCTGCAAAATCATCATCATTCCCATATTTCGGAATCTTATTCCACAGCTCCTGTCTCAATATCTCACGTCGATTAAAATTATTTTTTAAAATTGAGACCATCTCCTTCAGATTCAGCCTATTTTGCTCATATACAACCTTTTTAAGGGCAATCAGTGAATTGGCAACGTTCGGTAAACCTACGCCTGTAATACCGACAAAATCATGCTCGGCTCCTCCTTCAGTGAAGTCCAGCCCTGATTCCATACACCCCCCTATTAAACTTGAAGTAAAAGGGCACGGGTATAACAGGGCGTGAGACTCGACTACAGCATTCATGATTATCACTGCGTTTTTAACGGCATAGGAAAGCTGTTTTTTAAATGCGCATAACAGGCTCTCATAGTCCGTCATATTATCCGGAGAGCCTGTTCTGACACCTATATATTTATCAGTTAAAAAGCATTTACCGTCATTCAGGGCTATTTCTAGGCATTTGGCCATATTAACAAAAACTGCTCCTGTGTAAGCTGTCGTGTTACCCGAAGGAGTTAATTCAACACAGCCGACAACCGAATAATTTCTGGCCTCTTTTAAGCTTACACCAGAATTCCGGATCATAGAAACAGCGGCATTGTCCATAAAAAACTTGGGTTTACCACGACCGATTTTAACCTCTTTCATCGCCTCAAACAAAAATTTTCCCGGTGATTGAGTATGTACCCTTACACCAAGCTCTGGCTGCAGCAGGCCGGTATTCTTATCCGCTTCAATGATCAAATAGGATAGTTCATTTGTTGCGTCATTCCCGTTCTCATCAACACCTCCCACAACCAGGCACAGGGTAGTTGAAAACCCGGACCAGTACGAAGCTGAATCAAAGTCCCACAGTATACTCATCTCCGATAACTTGATAAACAGGCATTGAATCAATTCAACTGCTTCTTCTCCTGTTATGATGTTATTCTGAAAATCACTCTGATAAAACGGATACATATATTGATCAAATCTTCCAGGGGACACTGCTGTGCAGTTCTGTTCAAGGCCGAACAGTATGAGCTGTGCGAAAAACCAGGCCTGAACAGCCTGCCTGAATGTTTCAGGCGGGTTTTCAGAAATATATGAGCAGTCTCGGGATATCCTCTGAAGCTCATCAGCCCTTTTTTTATGATCACATTCCAATGCTTTTTCTTCTGCTAGTACAGAATATCTCCCTATCCATTCAATTACAGCTTTATACACTATGATGATGGACCTGTAAAAAGTTCTTTTCCTGAGATCTGCCGGTCTCGACAGGTCAAGCTCTTTCAGTTTGCTCCCGGCTTCAGACAAAATGCCATTGAAACCTTTTTTTAAAAGCTTCGGGTAGTCGACAACAACATGCCCGATGCCGTTCCTCAGATAGCAATCAGGTGCCACCGGAGTGGTATCCACCACCCCCAGGGAGGCAATGCCGTGCTCGATGATTTCTTCTGGAAGCAGGTCTGTTACCCTGTCTTCCACTGTCCTCCCGGCCCAGTAGGGAAGAATCTCCCCTTTCAGCATCTTCTTCACTTCATCCGATACGATATGCCTGTCCTGGTTTCTCCTGTCAGGAGCTTTTACAGGATCATGCAGCTCCTTTTTCAGCCAGTTTGAGCTGTACTCCGGTGCCACAACGGACCCGCGGGGGCCGGATGAATTATTACCTATTATCAATTCACCTTCATCTATATAGATTGTCATTTTTTCGAGCAGGTTCTTTAATGCCAGAGCTCTTCTTATTAATGGGTCCTTCCCCTCGCTCTCCCTGTATGATTCGGTATAATACCTGGCTCTTTCAATACAAACAAAGGGTTTAGTATCTAAAGCACGCTTCCTTAGAGAATCAACCCTGTCTGTATTCTGGTAATCATAAATAAGCTGGTAGTTCTGAACACTCATCATATTAATCCATTTCAGCCTTTCCCTGTTAAATAAAATTAAGTTTCACTTTTTTTCCAACACTTCACGGGGACCGGCCGTACGGGAGGTCTTGTTGTAAATGGTTCCAGATGTGACAGTGGTATGCCGGTTTCCGCATGAATAATCCATGCAACAAGGTTGCAGCAGGTCTTATTCTGACACAAACCTGCA
>Ga0255055_10002699_pt1 | contig 12295 bp, 32 predicted proteins | sample JV7_2_27_MG_FD_188633 | JGI IMG/M metagenome (GOLD analysis project Ga0255055, IMG submission 188633) | Seawater microbial communities from Jervis Inlet, British Columbia, Canada - JV7_2_27 | ecosystem: Environmental > Aquatic > Marine > Inlet | place: Canada: British Columbia | collected...
GCGCCTCCGAGCCGGCTCTTGAGGCCTACTCAGAAACTGGCTCTGGTACGGATTCACAGAGCGGTGACGATGGGGATGATATGGGGGGTGACGGGGGTTTCGATTATTCTTCGGAATCAGGGGATAGCGGGATGCTTTTTGATGTCGGTATGGCTACTAGCGATACTGATGGAGATGAAAGCGAATCGGGAGATTCTTCCGGTGATGGTGATGCTGGTGACGGCGATGGTGACGACGGTGACCTTTCTTCTACCTCCACCGATTCAACTACTGGCGATGGCGACGGTGACGGCGACGGTGGGATGGATAAGTTTCCGGGAGATTTGTGCGACCCCTTCGCAGATAACTGCGTTGATGTCGATGGAGTCGAGAACGTCTGCTCGCTCGATAACGACTGGCTAGGCGGTGACGTCTACGAATACAACTTCAAATGCATGGGGTTTTATGGGCAAGGCGGCTCGACTGGCACATCTGGAGAGACCTGCGACGCGGTCAATAACCGGTGTCAGGACGGATTCTATTGCGCTGCCGGCGGGTCTCTCGATGAGGGGCTATGCTCTCAGTTCGGAACTTGCTGCGCTACCCTTTGCGCATACGGTGACATTTGCGCCGGTGGCGAAGAGTGTGCTGTCCAGCATTTCCAAGCCTCCCTAACCGATTACCTCGATGTCTACACAGGCATTGGCTTTTGTCCTTCGGGCTAGCCCAATGCACACATTCACCTATCGCTTCGGAGAGCCCGGCATCGACTACACTCGGGCCGGGTTTGCTGTCCGGGCCTTGGCGCTCGCCGCCGCCTGGCTGTGCGACCCATACGCCTACCGCGATACGATTCGCATGTACCTGAGTTGAAAGAAAGAAAAACAATGACAACCCATGAATTCATAATCGCCGATGGCGCCAACGACGACGAGGTTATCAATTACGAGTACGCCCTCCTCGTTCCCGTCGAGACGCTCGACGATGAGACAAAGGAAGCTCTTGCTGCTAACGATACCGAAAAGCTGCTGAAGTGGACGAAGTTCCCGGCTATCTTGGTGAGCGACTTGGTTAAAAAGCTCAAAGAGCACAACCTACTCGAAGAGCTACTCGAAGAGTGCCGCGAGAGTCGCAAGGAACTCGACGCTGACAAAGGCGATGGATACACGCTGGACTAAGAAATGGATAAGAAAAAATTCATCATCTGGGATCGAAAAGACAATTATAGACCTAGAACTGACGAAGATGGGAACATCACCAGTGCAGGGGTCATCGGCGTCGTGGAAGAGGGCAACGCTTACATCTCCATTTACGGTGAGATGCCAGATGGCTCGAAGCCTGTATCTGAACTGAAAATTGGAGAACGAAGTGAAAATGTAAAGTTCTCCCTGTCGGGAAGCTCCGGCCTCTACGACATCTACAGGGTTGCCTAGATGGCTGACCAATACAGCTACTACACGCTGAGCTTCGTCTATCACGTAGGCCGCAAAGGTATCAGCGAGTCGTGGGAAGAGTTCTTCAAGGTCGACTGCGAGAACAAAGCAGGCCTTATCGCATCGCCGGCTGAATCTGATGCTGCCAACTATGTCGAGATCTTCGTCGAAGCGTTCTTGACCGGCGCAGGCGTCGAGTCCCGCCACGCGTATTCTTGGCCGGATGGTAGCTGCTACAAGAATATCCGCCTCCATGCCGAGGTAGATATTAATCGAATGGTAAAACTTCTCAGTTCCCGCCTTGAGAATGGGGCTTTGTATAAGCTCCAAATCGGCGACTGGACCCAGTACGATAGCGAAACTGGGGAAGAAGAATTCGCAGAACAACCCTCACCCTAAGGAAATAAGGAATTAACCGAATGAGCCAAGTAATCATTAAGTGCCCCAATGAAGAGTGTGGCAACACAGACCTTTCGGAAATCGAGTACATCGAAGACGTCCTTTCCACTCGCAAGCTCGAAGGGGTTGCCGAAGATGGGACGCTGTACATCAGCCCGAACTCCAACGAGTGGGTAGAGCACGCGGAGAACAGTCGCTTTAGCTGCGATAAGTGCAACCTCACCTTCCCTGTCCCCAGCGAAATCAACATCGAGTTCGATTCCCTGCCCGAAACGGACGAGAGTTAACAAATGAGTAATCCAAATATTAGACGCCTGATACTGATAGTGCTCAAAGAGTCCAGGGCGGCCGGCGAGAACGGGCTCACCACGGAGGAGATCACAGCCCGAGTCAAAGAAAAGCGACGAAAAGAGAGCTTGAACTGATGGCTGAAGAATTTCCTACCATCCGCAACCGAGTACGACCCACGGGAACCAGGTGGACATAGATAGGCTTGTTCGGATAGCATTGAACAAGCTGAATCAATACAGCTCGGGTGGCCCGCCCGTCAACAAGAATACGACCCCATCGAAGAGTCGTTGGGCAGAGGGGGGGAGGGTGCTAAGTTGCCCTCCCCCTCGATTTTTGCTTTAAGTGAGAGCTATGAGCACTCATACAAATATCCACTTTTGTGACGGAGATATCGTCAGGTCCAACATCTATTGTCAGCATGACGGATATCCAAAAACCGTCCTGGCGGACTTCGCTGATTTCTTCGGAACAATCAAGGCCGAGTTGAACGACACGCGCTTTTGGCACTCGGAACAGCTCGCAGCAAAGTTCGTTGTCTGGCTAGCTGAGAAATCTGCGATGAAACCAGATTTCTCTGGCGACGAAGTGGTTGATACACCAGCCGATAGCCGCTTCGATTTCACTGACATTGGCATCTGCATAGATGATCACGACGACATCGCCTTCGTCTATGAAGTTGATTGCTCGAGCCACGATGAAAGCGGGTATCCCAAGGTTCGATGGAGATATGCGTTTAGCCACGCATGGAATGAAGGCCTCCTCGATAAGGAGTAAGTGAGAGCTATGGCCGAAGATAGAAAAGATGTCACTGTCACGTTTGCGGATGGCAGCGGTAATAGCCTCAGCTTCGTGGCAGATAAGTCCATTGAGATAGTCTGCGTATGTGGCAAGAAGGCCATCGCTGGCGACCTCTCTGATGGAGGGGCTGGTGTGGCTCATATGGAACCGCGGTGTGCGAAGTTCGAGGAGCTGGAACCGGATGAGTTTCTTGCTTATCTGCGCAGGTATTACGAGAGGGGAAATAACTAAAATGACATCCCAAGAAAGACTGCCACAAATTCACGACTACCGACGCATGAGATGGGGCTGGACCTGCGAGATCCAAAAGCTCGAGGACGACGGCCGAAAAGCAAGAGGTAGTGGATACGGTGGCGGCATCCGCGTCGGTGACGTCGTCTTAGTGCCGAGCTTCGACGGTAAATTTGAGCCTCACAAAGTCGATGCACAACTCGACGGTGAGGATATCGTCCTTTATTGGTATCGCGTTACGGAGATCAAGTACACCCGGCGCGACTGGTACGTGGCCCAGTTTGAATACGACGACACCTTGTTCAAGGGTAACGAAGACGGGGAAATCGTCCGTGTCGAGACCGGTACAACAAAGGGTGAGGAGCCGCTTACCGATAGCGAGCAGATTGCCCTCGACCTCATCAATGCGTCGGGTGGCGTCAGCGCAGCCCCTGGCACGTCGTACTACAGAGACTTTGAAACGCTCGCCAGACGCGGGCTCGTTCGATTCGACGGTAAGGACTACTGCAGGGTCGATCAGCCGTGAGTATACTTGTTCAGCACAGAGCCTGCTGCGATTGGTGCGGCGCTCGTTGCAAGTACGATGGCGAGGATCACCCTGGAGCCTTGATGGCAGCTAGGGCAGTCGGGTGGCGCGCAACTTCTATAGAGCAGGTGTGCAAGAGCTGCATCGATAGAAGGCGGCCGGATAAGAAAGAGAATGAGTCATGACACGCGTACCAAATCACGTCGTAGAAAGGGTGGCGAAGGAGTTTACCGAAATGCTCAGCGACCCAAAGCACATGTGCCTTTCGAGGTCGGTCTCTGACGCGGTGAGGACGATCGCTGAAATCACCGAATGGGCCGAAGACTTTGAAACCTTCACCTACGATTCATTTCGCCTGTACCCCGGATGGAATCAGGAGAATTTCGCCCTCTATGTTCATCTCCTCCCCACGGCGGAGCAAATCGAGAAGCAACACGAGGGCGTCTTTTGTAGGAACTGCGCAAGTCGCTGCCTCGACGTCTCGCCGAAGGTGATGGAAGAAACCGCTGAGCGACGCGGGTTCCGTACAGCGATAGATTACCTGGATGAGAAGGTTCCCAGGGCGAGGCAGGAGGACTGCGAAGTCATCTCGTCCGCTGTGAGGGCTCTGGAAGATGAAGCAGTCCGCCTGTTCGGCGTTGACTGGAATAAGGAATAAGATTAAAAAACCAAAAACCAAGGAGCTGGACATGCAAGAAAGCACCAACAACAATCGCAACGAATCTCAACCCCAACAAAAGGCACAACCCAAGGTCAAAATCTGGAAGACGCATTCGGTCCACCAGACTCACGAGAACGCGCGCCAGGCCCGAGGAGGCCTGGACATGAACGCACAGGGCGAGGGCGCCCCTGAGGTGAAGATCCGCCTACGCGCTCGAGGATTCCTCGTCAAGACCTGGGACGGCTCCATGCAAGCGGCACCGTCTCCCAAGCCCACGAAGCCGGCCAATGCCCCAGTCGACATCTCCTCACCCTTTTGAGGGTACCGACTACAAGAAAAAAGCCAGGGGGCTCTTCCTCTGGCTTCTTTTATGTGTAGCCTCGATGGTCATCATCTCGAGTTTCCTAATTTCGTACTTGGCAGATCTTCACGGCCAATCCAAAACAGGAGTACAGCAGTGTGTGGAGCAGTGTGGGACGGCTGGAATACGTCTCTATGACAAGTCGCGCAGCATCTGCGAGTGCTCGGAAAAGGAAAAGTAACCATGATATTAGCTACAGAAAAAAGAGAATCGAAGGAAATCTTTTGCGAGTCACTTGGGTGGACCATCGATGTACTATGGTTCGGACTGACGGGGTACTCCAAAATCGATAGGTTTCTCCAAGCGAAGATCGAGATGTGCAGACCAGGCCCAGCGGCCTCCTTCGATAAATTCCGCGTCACTATCTTGAACAAGACCGAGGGCAAAGTGGATTCTTGCGAATTTTCGTTCGATGAGTATTTACATGCGGGACAAGAGCCTCGACTCGAGCACGTTCGGGCCAACATGAACGACGAGGGTAAATTCGCATGGGATAAATGCGTAATCAAAAGCCTGCGGCCTTCGGATTTAATCCAGGCCATCCAAACCTACATCTGGACGTTTAAGTAATGTCACAGCAAACAAAAGAAGCGAAGGAGATGTACGCCAAGGGGTATCGCTACCTCATTGAGTTCCCTGACAACAAGCCGGAGCCACTTTTCGTCAAGACAATGACGGACGGACTCAAGATGCTGCGTGAGGACTACGACGGCGGCGTGAATTGCCGCTGGACATCGCTCTCGTTTACCCACGTCCGCGACGTCTACGAAAAGCTCGTTCGGGCTGTTGGAGAGCTAGTCTTGGTCGGCATCTGGTACAGCGATGCTTGCGAGATTGTATGGATCGTCCTGGACGTCGAGATCGCTAACAGCGAATGGTGGGACGACTTCGAGATTGCCGTGAATGCGTACACGCAAAATCAGATAACGGAACACGGTAGAAGTGTGCCGTTACCAAACTTAAAGCGACCCCTCTTTTGAGGCAGTCATCACGAAGCGAGAAATCATGACCAATCAAATCATCACCATCCATGTCGAATGCGACGTTGACCCATCTACACTCCTTGAACGCGCCCTCGAGTTTGGGGAGTACGTCAAAGACATGACGGACGAGGTCTGCATCGTTGACGAAGACAAAACCTACGTCACGGACGCTGACGATGCTGAGCAAAAAAGAGATTGAGGCCATCGCGGAGGCCGTCCACGCCAGGCTCGCATACGACGCGTGTCCAGAGTGCGGCGCCTTGTCGATGTATTGCGCAAAGCTACGCGGGGCAAAAACGTGCTGCGGGGTTACTGACCGCCCTATAAAAGATGCGGGCCAGTCGTGGGACGAGTGGCTCGATGAGAATCGTAAGCACCTCGCGCCGGACACGAAGAAGGAATAGGCCATGCAACAAGAAGCTAAAGACGAAACACTGGGCAAGGTCAGGGCAGAGCAGCGCGAAATCGACGAAGCTGTCGATGCGCTGATTCCTAAGTACCTTCAAAAGTTGGAGTGGGCACTCGAGGCGGAATTCGGATGCGCCATCATGCGAAGCGTGGAAGTGGCCCCGTTCGCCAACGTATTGCGAAACCTCGCCCATGCCGCGTCAGACAAGACGATGGCCATCACCGGCAATAAGAGACTTGGCGAGGCCAAGGCTGATGTGAGCAGAATTTTCAGGACGATCATCGATACGTCTTTGAACAAAGACGAAGCAGGATAGAAATGGATAAATCAGATACACAAGAGGCGTCCATGGACACCAGTGGCTGGCTGCTAATGCGATGTAGCGGTGAATTCGATACCATTTTTGTTGTTGCGTATTGCACGAATAAACTTTTCGCTACCGTGAAAAGCAGGCAGCAAGCGTTAATATCCCTATCAAAGTCCGTGGACCAGTCGGGTATATCGGGAGCGTCATACTGGCACGATGTGGAGGCATACGAGATGCCGGACATGGGTACCATTCTTGTTGAAGATGGACTTTTTGATCAATTTGAGTCGCAAGACTGGGTCATTGTTGACAGTAGGCCAAACGATTCCGAGCTTGGGGAACCAGTTCGTATCGAAGCATGTGAGCTGAACATACCGGTGATCGGTGACTTCTTCTACTGGAGCTTCGTGCCAAAGCACGTCTCAATGTCATATGAGACGCCAGGCATTTCGACCCGGGACGTGCAAGAATACTTTGACGGTAACTCCTAGCGCTACAAGCAAGGAAGGAATAAAAATGGAAAATCCAAAACCAGATACGCAAGAAGCTCCCCAAGAAAGACCGTCGTGGTTCTCGAGACTCGACTTATCGCATTGCCAAGAGAGGTTCGACGAGACTGAGGCCTTTGCAAAGAGCGCCGGCAAGCTCGATAACCTTCACAGTAAGTTGAGCCGGCTCTGTCACGGCTATGGCTGCTTCACGACCGGAGGGCATTGCATTCCGGGCCCGCACTGCGAAGCTCGACGCGAATCAGCCGACTCCCTGCCAATCTACCCGGCGTACCGAGACGTGTACGGAGGCGACGACGATGACTGAAATTGAACTTATCGAAAAGCTCATCGCCGAGCAGGAGCGATCGTTTGAGACCAACCGCAAATACGCGATCGACTCCGCGCAGAAGGTGATTGGTGTAATGAAGGAGATGATCGCCCTCCTCGAAGAAGGTCGCACCACGAGCATCTCTTACGGGGACCACACCTCGACGTTTCGCTTCATGGGCCGAGCCAAGGAAAATAAGGATACCATCAGAAGCCTGAAAGTATGCCGGCTCGACGCTCTCCGAGAAGCTGGCGCAGTACCAGCAGCAACATCCAACGCGACAAAGAAGGAAGGGGATAAATAAAAATGGAAAATCCAAACTCAAGCATTGAAGATGCAACGCAAGCTAGGCCGCCCTGGTTCTCGAGACTCGACTTATCGCATTGCCAAGAGAGGTTCGACGAGACTGAGGCCTTTGCAAAGAGCGCCGGCAAGCTCGATAACCTTCACAGTAAGTTGAGCCGGCTCTGTCACGGCGATAAGTCCGATGAGGAGCTGACCCTATGGGGGCGACCTGCCGCAATCCGCGTCCGGCTCGGCTCTGACTTTGCGCCACACAGCTTCACCTTCTATCAAGAGACGAAGTACGAGGGCGAGGACTGGAAATTCCAGTTCAACGGAGGCTTGATCTTTCACGGCTCGCACGATGGTGGAGGAGACGGCAGCGCGCCTACCTTCTCCGTCAATATGTCGCCACAAGATGGCTGGTCCATTCACACATAGGAAATGAAAATGGAAAAACCAAACCTGGCTTCCGTATCAGACATTGACACTGCGATGAGGGTCCGCAGCACCACCATCGAGCAAATACTCAAGCTGCGAGAACTGCTCGAGCGGCCGTTCGTCGAGACGCGTCGCACGGCCCAGAACATCAAGGCGGCCATTGCGATGCTACGCGAACAAATTCGAGTCATCGACAAGTCCGTAGAGACCGCGCTTGATACCTTGTGTAATGAAGGTTGGCCGGAGCCTTCTTTGCAAGAGGGCATCGAGACAGGCATCGATCTCGATGCCTGATGGCTGGCGACCACCCCTTGTTGGGCTAGATTTCAGACTAGATTCCAGCTTGCTTCTTATCCTTATTTAATCACTACCCTCTCCCTTTCCCCCTGGCCTTTTTGGTCGGGGGGATTTTTTTGTACTTAAGTGAGAGGAGGTCACTATGGGTGGAATACTAGCCGTAATTGTTTTTATCGTCTTCGTTGGCATGATCGTCAAAACCGCGTAAACCAGAGTGGGCCGAGAGTCTACATCAATCCGGGCAGGCCCTCCATCATGAGGCCTGCCCGGATTTTGCGCTTAAGTGAAGGCGTGTAATGGCGGGGCTAACCGTCCACTACGACCTGAGAATCATGAGGGTGTAGCCCGCTTTCATGATGGCACACCTTACGTTGTCCCAAATGCCTAGCCGGATTTTCAGGATTCATCTGGAGGGAGCTGACGCAGTGTGTGTCACAAAATCTTAGTGCGTGCCATGCAATTGACCCGTACGGACACGGGCCCCGGAGGTGCTTCGGGGCCCGTTTTTTTACTCGGTTGAAAGGTGTGAGCGAAGATGATTACAATACAAATTGTCGCGGCCCTGATTTCCTGCGCCCTGCTCTATTTCACGATCAACATGGACTTGTTTGTGGACCTCATGAAGAGGTTCGACAACAAAGACGACAAGGATAAGTGGTAACATGACGCTCGAAAAAGCAGCAGAGATATTCGACGCGCTCGGATTCTCAGTAACACCCGTCGAGGGAGACGCCGTCAAGGTCTGTATCGTCAGGTTGCATGTCCTCAACGATAAGAATCTCGGCCTTCACAATATCTACTTCAAAAAAGCAGTGGACGACGAAGGTGCCGAGTGCATATACGCGTGGGAGGGAACTTTGTATTACGAATTCGGCATCGCGTCCCGGTGCTACGACTGCGTACCGTTAATCAAGCTGTACCGAGACGCCATCGAGCACAACGACGAAATGCTCGTCGGCGCCGGCCTCAAATTCAGGATGGTCTAGATGCTTTGCCCAACCTGCGAAATCGGAACACTCGTTCCTTGGGGATGCGGATGGCTCGCTTGCGGGTGCTGCAATGATCTTATCGCCCCGCCAGAAGAACCCGAGCCGCCCATGTGCGAAGCCGTGGGCGCGTACAGCTCTGCCGCTACATTTCACACTCCTCAACTCCTCACCACGAGAGTACAACAGTACCTTTATGAATAATCTTGCACCACGAGCCTCGGCACCTGAAGATCTAATCGAGATGATGGAGCGTACAGTCACCGTCCTGAAGCGCAAGTGTACCGACATCGACCTGACCGATCGCAAACAGGCCGTAAAGGTATGGGGCGGGCTATGGTTAATCATGGTCGACTGGACACTCGTCGGAAAGGACGCTCCAGCCTACAAACAAAAAGAAGACGACTTCTACCCGAATGAAGCGTCAGCTGAAGCTACGCAATGGGTTCAGGGAACGACGAGTGACCGGCAGCACACGCTCATGCGCAAGGTGTTCAAAAGCAAGTGGCCAGAAGCATCGCAGTGGATGCTGAAGCACAAGATGGGCAACTGAAAAACGAGCGGAAAAGGAAAAACCCAAATGAGCTTCATGAAGCCGCAAATCGTCCAAGACCATTACTTTGATATCTCCACATCCGAAGGAACCTTCTGGCTCCCGGCATACGCGCTGGGTGAGAACCCGGACGCAGAGACTTTCCAGGACCATTGCGGTGGGGAGTACCTGGGTCACGGGCTAATCTACGGATGGGGCGCACGCCTTTCTGCTCCGGGCTACATGGACTGCACCGACTGGTGCGTGTTCGACACTGAAGATGAAGCCAGAGAATACCTGCGCGAAACCTACGATGCGCAGTTCGAGGAATGCGGCAAAGCAAAAGTATTGCCGGTGGGAGCAGACGATGATGACTGATACGGAAGAGACAAAGCCCCTCGATGACGAGGATGCTTTTTCCAAGATGACGACGGAGCAGATCGACGAATGGAAAGCCGACGCCCTCCGGCGTCCCAACGACTTTGGGTATTTCGGAGACAACGAAGAGATGTTCGAGACGTGGACGCTTGGCCCTGTCATCGAGACACGCGATAGCGAAATCCGAGAGAAGGCCAACGCCGCTTCCATCAAAAAGATGCTGGAGTCTGACTCCTCCCTCGAAAAAGACTGGGAACTCACGGGTTGCAAGCACTGGGCCGTGGGCTGGGTCGATCAGATTTCTTTTCGCGTAATCGATGAGAAGGGTGAACTGACCCGCATCTCTCGCATAATTAAAGGCATCTTCGACTCACTCGAAGATTGCGGGATTCTCGATGAAGGCTTGTACTCCGAGATGGAGTACAACGATACGATCGACAATATCCGCAATCACTGGAATGGATCGAGCAGCATCAAAGACGACGCGCCCGAAGATTGGCCAACGCAGATGTACAGTTGGTGGCGCGAGGCTGACGACTACGAGGCGATTGACGACCCAGACGGTCGCGGAGGCGGATACCCAAGCAAAGAGCAGTTCGAGGAATGCGCACGAGCGCTTGGATTTTGGGATGAAGAAGACGATGAAGAAGAAGAAGAAGCGTGACTATCACAGTCCACATGAAGCACAACGCTCGGGCGTGGGCTGACGACGCCCTCGAGCAGTTGGGCTACCCCGATCTCCAAGTCATCATCGAGTGGCACCCGCGCTTCACGGCTCGACTTGGAGACGCCACCCTCAAGCACGGCGTTGGCTTCGTCCGCCTCTCTGTACCCCTGTGGCCTCGCGCTTCAGAGAACGAGAGGCGTGAAACAGTGCTTCACGAGATCTGCCACGTCGTCGTAAGATACGAGAGCAGAAAATCCGGCAAGAAGGTACGCTCTCATGGTGTTGAATGGCAGCATAAAATGCGTTCGCTTGGCATCGAGCCCAAGCGCTGCCACCAGGTCAACCGTGATGGCCTAAAAAGAACACGCCGAACCGTACAAATGTACTGCGCGTGCGACACTCAGCCGCAAACGCCACGAGTAGCAAAGCGCATCCGCACCGGTAGTCATAAATATAGCTGCCGCAAGTGCAAGGCTATATTGCTATTCGAGCCCTACGATTCAACTCCAATACCGGAGTCCCCGGAGCAAAAGCCGAACAAGTCAGCGTCAACTCGAATATCCGAATGGATAAGAGGAGCAATTAAGTAATGGGATTAATAACTTTTATGGCAGGGTTTGCAGCGTACTTTATGATTCGCTATCGGGTGAAGATCTCCCAAACACTTCAGGAGTTCGGGGAGTTCCAAAGGGCCAGGAACTCTGGCGCCATTGCACTGCCCGGAGAATCCCTCGAGGAGTCCGATGACTTCGAGTTCAGCCTCGACGTGTGGACCGACGAAGAAAAGAAGGAAGCATCATGACCAACCTAACCCTTCGCAAGAACCTGGACGGAAATCTCATCTCGCTCGAGAAGTACCTCACTGCGATGGAATTCGACGATGACGAGGCAGGCGACGACGACGATTTCGACCAGGACGAAGATGATGCTCTTTCTGAAGATGCCTGGGAAGCACGCAGGGAAAGAGAAAGGGAAGATCGATGATGGTCGAATCCTCAATCGTTTGGCTGGTCAACCCGACCAGGGGAGCCAAGACGGCGCATCTGTTTAGGCGAACCGGCCACAACTTCGTCTCTTGGTGCAGCAACGCAATGGTTCCTTCATACGAGAGGCTACTGCAAGTCGTTCCAGATTCTGGATTCCACCTCTGTAAGTCTTGCCTGAAGGCGGCCAAAGGGAAACTAGGAATCAGTTAGGGAATAATTAAAATGGTATGGGAAGAACCAACATTCAAAGAGATAAAGGATAGTTTGGATTTAGCTGTCCAGGACAACGACCGGTATTACGCCGAACAACTCATGCGCCATGCCAAGCAGTGTCGCATGGAGAGCAGAATCACCGCCGTTCAACAAAAGACTTTGCGGCGCATCTTCAACGATGGGTTCAAATAGGAAACCATGAGACTCATTACCATCATTGTCACAGGGATCCTCACCCTCGCAGCCTGTAGCCAATCGCTGCCCGCCGAGACGACTCCGCCGGTCGCTTGTGCCGCCGAGCTGCAAAATGTGACGG
>Ga0255055_10002700_pt1 | contig 12293 bp, 5 predicted proteins | sample JV7_2_27_MG_FD_188633 | JGI IMG/M metagenome (GOLD analysis project Ga0255055, IMG submission 188633) | Seawater microbial communities from Jervis Inlet, British Columbia, Canada - JV7_2_27 | ecosystem: Environmental > Aquatic > Marine > Inlet | place: Canada: British Columbia | collected...
TGTTTCAACTTGTTGTTCTATTATAGGTGTTTGAGGAATTGTGGGTTGGATAGGCGCTGCGGGTTGAATTGGAATGCTCGGTTTTTGTTCAAAAGATTCGGGCTGAATTATAGGTTTTTGTATAGGCTGAGGACTTGATGGCATTAGATATGTAGATTGCTGAATAGGTTGTTGAGGCGATGTTATTCCAGGAGATGCTCCAATTGAGTACCGTATTTCGTCGTCGCTGATTTTCCTGCTTTGAATCCACACATCTTCCACTAAGGGTGCAAAAAGTTTAACATGTTCGGAAAGAACGGATCCCATCCCAGCGATCTCAACACCTCCGAATTCTGTTTTTGAGGAAGCACATATTACTGTTTCTTCAAAATCTCTATTTAATGAATATAAATTTTCTTTATTGTATAGTCGTATTTGGATATTAGGATATTTTAATATTTCAGCTAATTTTTCGCGATCTTTAGAGTTGTTCGTATCGAAATTAGTTGAGATTCTGACATTCACGAATTTTTTAACCTTAGACACTGCTACGATATCAACATCCTCTAATTTTGGTGCGATTATAAGAAATTTTGCTTTAACTCGTGTAAGAGATTCGTTAATCTGAGCTTTCATACCCTCAACGCTTCTTACAAACCATACATCTTTAAAACTCAGCATCGATGCCTCTTTTGAGCGTTCCCAGAACTCGGTCATGGTTTTTTCAGATAAATCGAGTTGCAATAAGATATTCGTCATGATATCTTTTTCAAGCGTTTTGTATATTTCTCTCTGAAACATACCTTTTAATTCCTCAATTCCTTTATCGACATCCTCGTAAACCGCTGCTATTCTTCCGTCTAGATCTTCCATAGTTTCTTCTAATCCCGAAACAATATCATTTAAAAATTTACTGAGATCTACGCTCATTTCGCCAGCAACATCGGAGATTGACGCTAATTGATCGGTAACCTGATCTAAGGTGCCTTGGATCGAATTGACGAATTTTTCTCGAAAGTAATCTGTAAGGTCACTAAATTGTTCTGTAATTATTTTAGAAACAATTTTCTCTGCCATATTTTTTAACGCGCCAATCCGAAATTGCTTTTCAAAAGCAATTGAAATTTCTGATTTTATTTTTTCTAAGCGTGTTTCAACTACATCAAATTCTTTTATTACCTCATCAGGCGCGATCTCTCTCAAATTAAGGATGAATGCTCTTATTTCTTGAAATCTCTTTACGTTCTCAAGCTCTTTTTCCACATTACTAAATTGGGCTTTTATTTGCGCTGGCAGGTTAGTTTTCATGACATTGATATAATTTCTGTAATCGTTAAATTTGCCCAATTTTGCAGAATGTTCTTCAATTTCCTTAAATTTCAATTTTAAAGCTTTTGGCGTGGATTCTTGAATTTTTTTTACTATTTCTTTAAAATTTTGAATTTGATTCAGCAAGGCAGAATAAGGGGGTAAAGCGATATAGAATGGATTCGCTCCTGGTATTTCACGAACTAATCCTTTTTCGAGTAGGTTTTTAGCAACAACAACTGCCCTTTCCTCAGAAATATTAATAAGAAGCGCTATTTCACCTGCCATTACAGGACCTCTTCCTGTTAGGTTAAAATATGCTTCAATTTCGTCCTGAGATAATCCGATTAACTCAAGTACCTCTTTAGTCGATCCAAATTCATCGTTAGTCTCAGTCAATTCTAACTATCACCTTTATCTTTACTTTTTATAGGATTGTTCAAGAAGCTCTAAATGTTTGACCGCAGATTCTTTATTTAAGATGTTTTCCGATACTGCTTTTCTTATATTTTCGATTAAATACTCAGGGTAAAACTTTTGAGCTGCAATATCCGTTAATAAAAATACCCATTCGACATCGCTTTCGTCCTTAATAGTCTTAACGATATGATCAGCTTCTAGGGTAGCTAAAAAACTCCTAATTTGATCAAAAGTTTGTCCCGGTCCCCTTGGTACTTTATTTAATGGGTAAGCTCTTTCTCTAAAAAGAATAATATAATCGAAAATATCTGGATTTATCATGTGAGACGCGATTTTTAAACTATCTGCCTTAGTGGGTTTATAGTAGGAGAAATAACCATTAGCTAATTCAAGGTATTTCTTGGCTATATAAGGATTTGGTAGACCATTTTTTGCTTCCTCTATTAATTTTTTTACTGGACTTCTAATTATAATGAAATCGGAAAGTAGAAATAAAGAAATGTCTGAATCACCTTCAATCCAATCTTGTCTAACGAGATCAGTCTTAACAAAATGACTTAACAAAATATCAATATTAGGGATGAATTTCCCAGTCATCTCTTCTAATAGGCTATGTAAATCTTTTTTAGTACGTGGTTTTTCTTGTAAGATTTCTAATATCATTCTTCCTTTTTCACTATTATATATTTGAGCCATTACCTGCTCTTTCGTTAAATTCTTTAAACGCTCTAAGTAAGTTAGAGAATTTTTTATGTAATCTGTCAATTCATTTGTTATATCCAGTCTATTAGCTGGGTTTTGTTCCATACTTTTAAGATAAAATATAATATTTTGATTGATTTCTAAGAGGACGGCTTCTCCGAAAATTTCGGGATCTTCACCTAATTCCATAATGAAATTAATCATAAATTGATTTTCAGATTCCATTCCCGTAAAGTAGCTGGAAACATTTGAACGCGCTTTTTCTAGTCGGACTAATACGTTTCCAGCCTCTCCAGCACCCGTAATATGAGCATAGAAAATTCTCATCATATCGTCAAGATCTACCACTAAATCCTTAGGATAACTCAATTGAACTCCAAGGCCTTGATCTTCTGTCCAGTTAGTTATAACATACCCTTTTGTCATATTTTTCACATTTTTTTTATTAATTTTACGAATTTTTAATTTCTTTTAATCCATTTTCGGTTTTTTTTTCTAATTGAATAGTTTCGACATTACTTTCGAGGCGTTCTTTAATTAAATCCTCTCGAGAAGTAATGTCTTTTATTGGTTTTGTTTTCTTTCCTTTACTTATCTTTTTCCTAACTTTTCTAGATTTCCTAACAGTAGGAGGATATTTAAACCGTACTTCATACAGCGTAAATGCTATACCCAAAGCAACAAGACCTCCAGCTAATGAAATGAATAACAGAGTAAAATCAGTTGGTGCACCACCCGATACAACATTTAACGTAATTCGATAAATGTTAAAGTTGTAATCATCTCCCGCAGAAGCAGTAATAATTATCTCATAAGTACCTGTCGGAATATTCACTAACTCAACTATATAAATACCGTCATCTTCAGGATCTGAAAGCGTACCTTGACCATACGCCCATCTATACGTAACATTAGCATTAGTAATTGTTACTCCAAAATCAAAATCAATCAAAATTATTGATAATAATACGGATTGACTAGGTGATATGCTAAAATAAGACTCTCCAGAAGTAGAATTTATTACCGCAGTTATCTTATTCAATGTTATCCTTAAACTTAGTGTTTTAACCCGATAATTATTAGCATGGGCGACTATTGTAAATAAATTTACTCCAACTTTTAAGAGGGTTGTATCTAATATCAAAGTATACTGGTTCATTGCTAATATTTCAGTGAGATTATCAGAATATACACCAATCAATTGAACATTTGCTCCACTTATATGAGACTTAGTCTGATTGTCCGTATATAGAATTGTGATATTTAAGCTGCTCCTGAATGGAAGTTCATACACGGGATCAGTTGTTTTGAGATTCGAGTCTAAAAATAATGAAATTTCAGATTCTCTTTCTGAAACCTTGATGTAGAATTGAAACGATCGGGGTTGATAGTTTTCTAGGTACGCGAAAACTGTAAGTATTGTTATTCCTTGCTCTAATGTATTCGTGTTTAAAGAATAATTATATTGATTACCTAATTCACTGAAATTTCCACCTAATACCGTTACTATTGCTCCTGGTAGGTGTAATTTAGAAACATCATCTCTATAGAATACTGTTATATTTAAAATTTGATTCACATCTGCTTCAATTGTCTCAGCTACAGTTCTATTAATACTATCTACATAAACTTCTATTTCTGTTTTTCTCTCGACTACTTCGAAATAAATTTGGATTGATTGAGTCTGATAATTATTATATCCCGCTTCTATAGTAACAATTGTTATTCCTTGATCTAGATCATCTGTGTCTAAATTATAATAGTGTTGTGTTCCTAATTCAGTAAAATTATGCCATCCAAAACTATCCCATCCCAATGACACTGTTGCTCCTAAAATATGAAGTTTTGTTACATCATCTCTGTAAAACGCGGTCAGATTTACGAATTGATTAACTTCAACTTGAATTGTCTCAAGTGCACTAGTAGGATTTTCATCTACTTCTAACAGAAATTCGGTAGCAATATCATATACTTCAACATAAATTTGGATACTTTGAGATTGATAATTCTCAAATTGAGCGGACATAGATAAAACATTGAACCCTAAGTTTAAATCATTTGAATCCAAAGTGTAATTATATTGTGAGCCAATTTCACTGAAGTTACCTACAGTAAGAAGGGTGACATCTGCTCCGATAAGGTGAACCTTCGTTATGTCATCTCGGTAAAATATGGTTAAGTTTAATATATTTCCAACTTCAATTTGAATAATGTCATTATTAGCTTTTTGATCATCATTAACAAATAATTCAAATTCGGTCGCTCTCTCAAAAACTTCAACATAGAGTTGAATCATTTGTGATGTATAATTTTCAGATTGGGCGTTTATGGTTAACACATTAAACCCGAGGTTTAGCAAAGTTGAATTTATGATGATAGTATATTGCTCTAGTGTAGAGTTTTCAGTTAAAACACCAAAACTTGTAATTGTTACGTTAGCATCGTTTAGATGTTGATTAGTAAGATCATCTTGGTAAAAAATAGTAATGTTAAAAACCTCATTATATTTTATATTCACGGTAGGATCTGATGTTTTATTAATGGTATCTACAAATAATTGGAGCTCGGTCTCTCGTTCAACCACTTCGACAAAGAAAGGAATTATTTGTGTTTCGTAATTAGACTTCTGGGCAGTCACTGTTAAAGACCATATACCTATTCCGAGGTTAGATGTGTCAATATCTCTTGAATATTGTTGACCGTTTCCACTTAATTGACCTGAAACCTTACCGCTAAGTTGGACATCAGCTCCTAAAATGTGGTTTGTTTCATTATCTAGATACTTTATCGTAATGTTTACCGTTTCTCCTAATGGAATTTGGATAAAGGGATCTGTGGTTTTATTGAGAGTTTCTAAAAATAGTTGAGATTCTGTTTCGTAATCTGCAAAAGTCTTAACATATGTAATATTTAGGTAAACATCGTCTATAGATATTGTGATATTATTACTTAAACTGAATGTGTTAGCTATAAATACCTGCAAGGAGACAGAGATATTAACATCTTTTAAGATGAGATTTGTAACATCAAAACCTCCTACTTTTGCGTCTTGCCAAGAAGTAGTCGCTGAACTCAATTTAACAGTTTCTGGATGTTGATTATTGTTGATTATTATTTTAATTTCTGAGAAAGGAGATAAAGACGAAGGCCAATCTTGATCTATTCTATATCTAAATCTCAAATTAGCATCTGATATGTGAATGTTGCTACCAGAAATAGTATTTCCTATCTGACTCCATGATATGGATGAAAATTGGTCAACAATTCTCTCATAACCAAGTGTTAAATTACATGATTTAATTATGAGAGCATCCCATTTATCTTGATCCCCACCGCCTGCGGCTTTATTGTCTTCGCAATAGATATCAATTCCTATAGTTATAGTAAAATCCGAATGGCCTGAATCTTTTTCTAAAGCTAAATTCAAAGCAGTAATTAAATCTTCTTCACTAACAGTCTCTAGAAGTGTATCAGTTATGTTTAATATTGATGGATAAGCTGAACTGGAATTCCATTGCCCTAAATATTTGGTTTTGTTTTCTGCAATTCGAAAAGAATATGTTCGTGCTAAATCTGAGATTTCCACATAAAATGTTGCGGAATCTCCAATTGCAAAACCCGGAGGATAAGTAATTTCTGCCGGATTATTTACATCTAATGGCGTATCAACGGTATAATCTACACTTGCATTATAAACCACATCAAGAGAAGCAGATGTAATCTCATAATCAGACATATCATCTGGTAACGAAACATTTTTTCTGAAGTGTACACTGGGAAAGTTGTGTACTTGACCAGCTCCTCCACCTTCACCCTCATCTAAGAAGTGGTAAACATAACATCCCGTAGAATTAATTTCAGCAACATCAGGTAGAAGAAAATCATTATTATTATAAATCCCCCATCCGTACCAGCTCGATGAATTTACCTCCCCAGCAGTTAATGAGAAACTCGAATCTTCTCCAACAACGATATAATTAGCACTGCCACCACTTATGTTAGCATCTGTTGTGGAGTTATCTCCTTGAGCGCCCTTGTTATAAAACCATTCATCTTGAGTAGAAAAACCATTATTATTAAGCCATTCCTGATTGTAAACAGTTTCAGCTGAACTATGAATAAATTCCGTTTGCTCATTAGGGTGTTTAGGATCAAATTTTAAGAAATTTGAGCTTAACGGCACTAAAAAGAACGATGTTAAGATTATAAAAATCACACTAACAGTTCTTATCTTTCTAAGTCTAATCAATTTTTCACCAACCAATCTCATTCGAGAGTTTCTCCTCCTGGATTTTTATTAATTTTATCTACAATCTCCTTTTCTACTTTCAATATTTCTCTATTACGCTCTATTTCACCTGCTATGATATTTTCGCGAGTACTTACTGTCAACGGTTTTAATTTCTTCCCTTTACCAATTTTTTTCCTTATTTTTCGCATCATCCTTACTTTTTGTGGATATTTAAAATGTGTTTGGTACAGAACGAAACCTACGGTTAATCCTACAGCCCCGACTGCCAATGATATTATTATTATTGTAATATCAGGTCCCTCTGATGCAATAACATTAAGAACAATTTCAAAATCACCACTAAACTCATAATTCTCTCCAGCGTACGCATTAATAGTAATAAGATACGATCCTGCTGGTACATTATTCAGAGTAGCTTCATATATGCCGTCATTGTTCGAATCAGTTAATATTCCTTGTCCATTCTCCCATCGATAGGTTACAGTTGCATTCTTGATTGTTCCTCCAAAATCAGTATTGTTGAGCACAATTTGAATAAGAAAATCTTCGTTAGGGCTTATATCTACATAATTTAAACCAGAAACAGTATCTATTGACGTACTCACGGGAATTACCGTGATTCTTATATCAGTCGTATTTATTTGATATGTTGGTGCTTGAGCCACGATTGTAAATAATTTTACACCAAGCGATAGATTGTTTAAAACAATTGAATATTGATTAAAGAACAGATTTTCTGTAAGATTTTCGGAAAGAGTTTCTCCGATTAATTGCAACCAAGCACTGAGTATTGCTGAATCTGTCTTAAGATCGGAGAATTTAATTGTAATATTAACAATTGTTCCAATAGGAATTACTAAAACAGGATCAGTAGTAACAGTCCCATTTATATTTATAAAAAGTTGCATCTCGGTAGCTCTTTCTACTACTTCTATTAAAAACTGAATTGATTTCGGTTGATAATTTAACAGTTGAGCAAAAATCGTTAAGATGTTGATACCTTGTGTTAAATTATTTGAGTTTATGGTTATATTAAATTGTGAATTTACTTCATCAAGGGTATTGAAACCTAGCAATTCTACATTAGCTCCAGTCAAATGAGTGTCCGTAAGATAATCTTTATAAAAAATAGTTATATTGATTAACTCATTTGCCTCAAACTGAACAGTAGCGCTTTGATTTTCTTGGTTACCATTGACAAATAGAATTAATTCTGTAGCTCTTTCTTCGACATTAATAAAAAATTGGATTGTTTGAGCTTGGTAACCATCTAATTGACAAAAGACCGTTAAAATATTGATACCCTTTAATAGTAAATTAGTTTGAATTGAAAAATTAAACTGAGTCCCAATTTCATCAAAATTTCCAAAACCTAATAAATCAACAACAGCTCCAGCAAGATGAGAATCAGTATTATTATCTCTATATATGACAGTAATATTCAAAATTAAATCAAACTGAGAATTGTAGGTATCACCATCATTTTTTTTCTCATTCTCTATAAAAAATTCAACATATGTTGATCTAATTTGAACATTAATAAAGAATTGAATAGTTTGGGATTGATAATTACCTTTTTGAGCAAAAATAGTTAAAACATTTACACCCTGAACCAAATCGTTTGTGTTTAAAGTAAAGTTATATTGATTTAGAGTCTCGTTCATATTTCCAAATCCTAATAATTCTACTAAAGAACCATCAATATGCAAAGATGTAAGATCATCAATATAAAAAATAGTTATATTTACGAACTCGTCAAATTGGGAAATAATTGTGTCACTATCAAATTTCTGAACACTGTCTATATAAAGTATTAATTGGGTTGCTCTCTCAACAACATTGACATAAACTTGAATTGTCTGAGATTGAAAGTTATTTTTTTGAGCAAAAATAGTTAATACGTTTACACCCTGACTTAAATCGTTAGTGTTCAAAGTAAAGTTATACTGATTTAGAGTTTCGTTCATACCTCCAAATCCTAGTAATTCTACTAAGGCTCCATTTATATAGGTGCTGGTTAAGTTATCTTCGTAAAAAACTGTAAAATTCAAGAACTCGTTAAATTTCACATTGATCGTTTCGTTATTACTTCTCGGAATGTCATCTATTAAAAGTTGTAGCTCTGTCTCTCTCTCGATAACTTCGACAAAAATTTGAATTGATTGAGTTTCGTAATTTACTTTTTGAATAGTGACAGTCAATACGCTAATTCCTAAACCCAATTCTGACGAATTTACATTGAAATAATACTGTTCTAAGGCAGGAATCTCAGTTAAATCGCCAGACACTTTCCCTTCTAGTATTGCACTATCCGCGCTAATGTGATTTGCGCTTACATTATCCTTGTAGGTAACAGTAACATTTAAAAAATCCTTAATTGGAATCTGAATTACTGGATCTAGAGTTTTATCTTCTCCATCTAAAAATAATTCTAAATCTGTTCCATAATCTGGAAAGGTCTCTATATAAGATATATTTAGATAGACTTCATCAATTGAAATTGAATATCCTTGTCCTAATTCAAAAGTATCTTTGAGAAATACTTCTATTGACACTGTGATATTCACATCTGTAGAGATTAAACTTGTTACATCAAATCCTCCGACTTTTGCATCTTGCCACGAAGTAGTGGCTGAACTTAACTTGATAATTCCTTCATCATACGATTTATCATTAATATAAAAAATAATCTCAGAAAGAGGAGCAGATGAGGGCCATGTATTATTTACCTTATATCTAAAGAAAAATTTTGCATCCGTAACTTGAACAGTAGCGCTATCAAGCGTGTTCCCTTCTTGATTCCAGGAAAGTGTTGTAGCCTGATCGATTTTTTTCTTAACTGTGAACGTTAAATTACAAGTTTTAATAATTAAATCACTAAATGTATCAGTATCAGTACCTGGAAGGTTATCCTCGCTGTAAATATCTATACCTAAAGTAAGAGTTAAGTTTGAATGAGAAGGATCTTTATCGAAAGCAGAGTTCAAAGCAGTTATCAGATCAATTTCTCCTACTGATTCTAGGGGATTATCGTCTATTGTGAGAATTGTAGGTTGAGTGCTATTTTGTTGACCTAAATATTTAGTTTTATTTGACGCTACAGTATATATTGGAGGATTGTAATCTAGATCTGATATTTGAGAATAAAAAGTTACAGAATCTCCAATAGCAAAATTGTCCCAACTACCATCATCGTTAGGGGTATCAACATTGGCGTTTACGGAGGCATTAACAATTACTTCTAAAAAAGCATCGGTAATAATATAATCAGACATGTCTAAAGGGACACTAATGTTCGTTTTCCAATGCACACTTGGAGCTTGATTGGTATCATCAGCCCATGTGTGGCTAACATAAGCACCATAAGGGCGAATTTCTGCAGTATCAGGATATTGAAAATCACCATTCCGAAATTGAACCCAGTTAGGCGATGTAGGTGAATCAATTATCCCAGATACAATAGTGAATGTTCTTGTTTCTCCTAACACATCATAATTAGCTTGGCCTGTGCTTGTAGTAGCGTCCATGTCCGAATTATCTCCATCTGTACCATTTTCCCAATACCAAGTTGGTTCAATAGGGGACTCAAAGGTAGGATTTTTGATCCACTGTGATATTACCGATCTTTGAGCAGATGTTTTGATATCATCTGGATCAGTAAATTCTTCACTATTGTCATGATAAATATCAAAATTATTTTGAATAAAAGGAAAAATTAAAGAAACTGCGAGCAAAAATAAAAATCCGATTACTTTAAATTGTCGTTTTCTTTCGGTCAAACTCACTCACTCATCTATACGATTTTTACGATTAATTTCTATACAAAGTTGTTAAAATGATTAATTTCTAATTTGTTATCTTGAAAATTATTAATTTAATAATATTGAATTTATTAAAACTACACTGGTTATAATTTCTAACCGCTCTATTCTTAGTTTGCACGAGTTATTTGATAAATATAAAATAGTAGTTACACTTCCCTATTTTAAATGTTCATCTCATAAAATAAAATAGAACTAATATTTAAATTACTGCGAATCGAAAGTGATATTTTTCCATATTCATTAATTTAAAGTGAACTTTTTACAAATCCACCATCAACTTGAATTACTGTCCCAGTTATATAACTAGCTCTGTCAGAAGCTAAAAAAACGACTAGATTTGCTAAATCTTCAGGGTGTCCAAACCTTCCTAATGGGATGTTATTGAGCCAAAAATTCGTAACTTCTTGCTCTGATTTACCAGTCTCATTCATTTGAGTTTTAATTAATTCTTTCATCCGATTGGTTAGCGTTGGTCCAGGACAAACAACATTAACTAAGATATTATCTTTTGCATATTCGTTAGCGAGTGTTTTTGCATAACCTACAACACCGAGACGAGTTGTATTTGATAAAACCAGATTATTAAGAGGTTGCTTCACAGAAACCGATGTTATCGCTATAATCCTACCAAATTTTTGCTGCTGCATAACGGGTAAAACTAGTTTAGAAGTTCTGATTAAAGAAATTAAATTTAAGTTAATCGAATTTTGCCAATCTTCTTTACTTATTTCGCTAATTGGAGCTGAAGGAGGCCCTCCAGCATTATGCACCAATATATCAATCTTCCCAAATTCTTCAAGCGTTTTAGATACCAACGTTTTAATTTGATCCTCAAATTTTAAATCAACAACGAAAGTTAGAATTTCATTTAATGGTTGGTCAGAACTTACTTCGAGAATTTCTTTTTTTGCTTGGGTTAAATTCTCTTGTGATCTACTACAGATAACTACATTCGCACCTTCCGCAAATAAACCCTTTGCACAAGCCAACCCAAGTCCCTTACTTGCTGCCAGGACCAACGCAACTTTATCATGTAATCCTAAATTCATATGTTATACCATTTTTCCTTATTATTTAAATTCCTTGAAATTCAGAATTAAGCTTCACATAAATATTACATTTTAGAAAAAAATTGTTGCATCTCTCACAATATTGAGCTTTTTCGCACTTAGAAGCATAATTACATCTAATATCATGGGTTGAGGAGGTACTAATCATCACTCTGTGCAGTCTTTTTGCAATTTCTGGACGCATAATCTGAATTTCTCTTTTTCAATCAAGAATGAAATGCGGCTTTTGATCGCTTTTGAAAACATTTGTCTTAAGAAGAAAGTCTATTTCTGATATCAACCAGCATATTACATCATAAGGGGGGGAGGTTTGATATATTTTAGTTGCTCGTTGCTTAATAGAATTCTGATCTGCCATTTGGAAGTTATTATGTAGATAAAGTTGCCTTTCCGCTAGCATCCAGCATAGATCATCAAAACTCATGCCTTTATCTGCAAGAAAATAGGCTGCAACGCTAATGTCTTGTTTAGTATCATTATTGTATTTGAACATTATTATTCAAAGGTATTATAGATAGTTATAGTAAAAAATGTGATTATTAAAATATAAAATTTTGAATGCGAATTTATTCTAAACAAAAATAGGAAGAACTTATTTATTTATTCTTTATTCTTCATTTTTCTCTGTTTTCTTTTCTCTAATTTTCTTCTAACAACGCAATAAACTGGGCCAGTAAATATAGTCACATAACAAGAGTTGCAACTTCTACATTTAGCTGGTCTTAAATCACCACTCCT
>Ga0255055_10002701_pt1 | contig 12292 bp, 8 predicted proteins | sample JV7_2_27_MG_FD_188633 | JGI IMG/M metagenome (GOLD analysis project Ga0255055, IMG submission 188633) | Seawater microbial communities from Jervis Inlet, British Columbia, Canada - JV7_2_27 | ecosystem: Environmental > Aquatic > Marine > Inlet | place: Canada: British Columbia | collected...
CCTGGTCCAAGCCCGCCTCTCGGGCCTGATCGATTAGCAAGCGCAGCGAGACCGCGAAGTCAGCCCAGAGAGTCGATGAGATCGGCGATGGCGTGCCAGGTGTCGCGGAAGGCGAAGACGAGCACCACGGCGAGAACGGCGGGGACGAGGAAGCGAAGCAGGCCCCGCCACAAGAAGAACCAGCGAACGCCTTCGGCACCGACACTGACATCGGGAGTGGGGTCCCTCTTGCCCCAACCGACCATCAGGGAGAGGAACAGGCCGCCCAGCAGGAGAAAGACATTGGCCCCGATCTGGTCCATCAGGCCGAGGACGTCCAGGCGAAGAGCAGAGGGGATGCCCAGCACCGAAATGGCGACCGCGGAGAGCCAGGCCGCCCGGCGGCGGGTCCAGCCCAGGCCGTCGATCACCGACGCGACCACCACCTCCAGCAGCGAGATCGCCGAGGTAAGCGCCCCCATCACCAGTGCGAGAAAGAAGAGCAGTCCGATCACCTGGCCGGCCGGCCCCATCGTGGCGAAGGCCTTGGGAAGGGTGATGAAGAGCGCACCCACGGTGCTCGCGACGACATCCTCCTGAAGCCCGAGAGCGAAGAGCAGCGGAAAGACCACCAGCCCCGCCACGAACGCCACACCGAAGTCCGAGACGGCGATCATCAGCGACTCGTCCGGCAGGTGGTGCTCGCGGGAGAGGTAGCTGGCATAGGTGAGCATCGCTCCCATCCCCAGGCTCAAACTGAAGAAGGCCTGTGAGGCGGCGTCCTTCAGCACGTCGAAGGAGACGATCTCCCGGAAGTCGGTCTGGAGGTAGTAGGCGTAGCCGGCCGCCGCGCCGTCGAGGGTGGCGGCGTAGATCGCCAGGCCGATCACCAACAGGGCGAGCAGCGGCATCAGGACCACCGAGACCCGCTCGATGCCGGAGCGGATCCCTCTGGAGACCACCAGGGCGGTGACGGCCATGAAGGCGACGTGCCAGAGCACCGCGGGGATGCCTGTGGCAATGGCCTCGAAGTGCGCGCCCGAGTCGTCGGGGAATCCGACCGTGAGGCCCTCGAGGGCATAGCGAACCGTCCATCCGGCGATCACGCTGTAGTAGGACAGGATGACGAAACCGGCCGCCACGAAGAGAGCGCCCAGCGGCTTCCAGGCGGGGCCCCCGAAGTGCACCAGGGCCTGAATCGGGCTCCTGCGCGCGCTGCGACCCACGGTGAGCTCGGCGAGCATGACGGGAAGCCCGACGAACAGCGTCATCGCCACGTAGAGGACGACGAACGCAGCACCGCCGTTCTCCGCGGTCATGTATGAGAACCGCCACATGTTGCCGAGCCCCACCGCAGAGCCGACGGCGGCGAGGGTGAAGCCCAGCCGACCCGACCAGCGCTCCCGATGGCTCCCACTCATGGGCGCAGCTTAACGCGAGTGGGGACGTTGTTGAACGTTCAACTTCTCGGGGATCCCCGAGAAGTTGAACGTTCAACAACGTCCCCACTCAGCTTCCTTGGAGAAGCGCCAGGGGCATCGAGAAGTCGTAGGGTCCGGGCCTCCCGATGGCGAGGGCCTCCCGGGCCTCCGCCGGCGCCCGGTCCAGCATGCGCCGCAGGGCGCTGATCTCCGGCTCGGGGGTCCCGATGCGCGCGACCCAGGAATCGAAATCGAGCTCGAGCCCCCAGCGCTGATGCAGCACCGGGGTCAGGCCGGCCGCGGAGAACATCGCCTCCCACTCCGAGACGCGGTGATCCCGAAAGTGGGACGGATCGCGCAGCACCTCCATGGCGTTGAGAAAGGTGTCGCAGCCGGGTGCTTCGGGAGCCACCGAATCCACCAGCAGGAAGGTGCCGCCGGGGCGGAGCACCCGAACCACCTCGGCCAGAGCCCTTTCGGGGTTGGAATAGTGGTGCGCGCTGAATCGCGAGGTCACCACGTCGAAGCTCGAATCCGGAAGGGCGAGCTGCTCCACGTCTCCCAGGCGAAAGTCGACGTTTGCGATGCCGCGTTCGCGGGCCAGGCGCCGGCCCTCGGCGAGCATGGTCTCGGCGAGATCGACGGCGACCACCTCCGCGACCCGCGGCGCAAAGGCGAGGGCGGTGTGCCCGGCACCGGAGCCGAGGTCGAGCACGCGCTCCGCACCGCTGCGCACGCCGAGCTCGACCATGCGATCGAGCTCGGGACCGCTCGCCATCACGGGGTGGCTGGCGTAGTTCGCGGCCACGGCGGCAAACTGCTTCTCGACCGCCTTCTTGTGCTCCATTCGCGGATCAGCCGACCAGGAAGGACCCGTAACCGACCACGCGGGTGCGCGGACCGGCCGTGTCGCCGGAGCTGCGCAGATCGACCGCGTGAACCAGGAGTCCCTTGGCACGGGCCACCTGAAGCAGACCTCGCAGGGGGTAGCAGCCGCAGGCGTGCTCGGAGCTCAGCTCCTCGAACTGGAGCGTCTCCACCAGCTCGGCGGTGTGGTGGTCGAGCTGCCGGGCCGTCTCGTAGTCGTTGAAGTGGCTGAGGTCCGAGCTCACGATGACGCGGGTCTCGTCCCCTCCCCAGAGCGCGTCGATCAAAGCGGCCACGGACTGCGCGGGGGTCTGACCGACCAGGACCGGAAGCACGCGGAAGTCGTCGAGGACCACCTGGAGGAAGGGGAGCTGCACCTCCAAGCTGTGCTCGCCCTCGAAAGGAGCGTCGAAGACGCGCACATTCGGCACTGCCCGGGCGATATCGAAGGCCTCGGCGTCGACGAGAACCTCGCCGAGGGGTGTCGCGAAGGCCGTCGCGGACGGAATCGCCATTCCACCGAGCGCCATGCGGTGAGCGGGGCCGAGGAGAACCACGCGGCGCACCGTCTCCCGCGCATGGGCGAGGGCGGCGTAGGCGGCCCCCGCCACCGGTCCCGAATAGATGTATCCCGCGTGGGGCGCGACGAGGGCCTTGGGCGGGTCGCCGGCGACCTGTGCCGCAGCGAGGTAGCCCTCGATGCTCTCCCGCAGCTCTTCCGCCGCCGCCGGGTAGAAGAGGCCCGCCACTGCAGGCTCGCGAACACCAGCCATGATCGGACAGTATACCCGCCCGGAGGTGGCCAGGACGGCGGAGCCGGGGTCGACGCGCCGGCGTCGCTATCATTCGCGCCACCACTTGAGCACTTGGGAGCTCCACCCAGGGTGGAACGACTCGTCCCGACACCCATCTCGAGTCGGGCTCCCAGCGGGAGAGGATCCTGGCAGCCAGACGCAAGAGCGTGACCCAAAAGCGGAAATCCAAGGCGAGTGCGCGAGGCAGGAGCCGCGGGCGGAGGCGTTCGGCGAAGGCCCAGCGGAGATCGGACGCGACGCCGCGCCGCCCGAAGAGGGCTCACCGCCTGGCCACCGACGTCCTCCCGCGAAGCGTGGATCTCCACCTGGAGCTGGATCCGGCGAAGGGCAAGGCCTTCAAAGGCGACGTCGCCCTCGACCTGCACCTGGAGCGCCGGCGCCGTTCGATCGAGCTCCACGCCGCCGAGCTGCGGGTCTCCCGCGCGCTCCTCGAGACCGAGCAGGGCACCTTGCGCGGCACGGTCGCGCCCCACCCCGAACGCGAGACCGTCGAGGTGCGCTTCGACCGGCCGATTCCCGCCGGTGATGCGACGCTGCGGCTGGCCTTCGCGGGCAAGCTGCGAAGCGACCTGCGCGGCCTCTACGCCGCCAGATCGGACGAGCGCGAGTACGCTTTCACCCAGCTCGAGGCGGCCGACGCGCGCCGCTTCTTCCCCTGCTTCGACGAACCCGCCATGAAGGCGCGGTTCCAGATCTCGGTGACCACGACGACGGGCAACACGGTCCTGTCGAACAACGCGGTGTCAAAGGTCGAGCCGTTGGGCGGCGGCCGCAAGCGGGTGCACTTCGAGCGAACGCCCCCCCTCTCCACCTACCTCCTGGCTCTGGCGGTGGGGGAGCTCGAGGCCTCGCAGCCCACCCACTGCGGCGAGACGGAGATCCGCGTATGGCACGTGCCCGGCAAGGGCGCCCTCACGGCCTTTGCCCTCGAGACCGCGCGGGAGACCCTGGCGCGCCTCGAGACCTACTTCGATCTCGACTATCCCTACGAGAAGCTCGATCTGGTGGCGGTCCCCGACTTCGAGGCCGGAGCCATGGAGAACGCGGGCGCCGTCTTCTTCCGAGAGACCCTGCTGCTGGTCGATCCCGAGACCGCCACCCTCCAGGAGAAGAAACGGGTGGCGGAGGTGATCTGCCACGAGCTGGCCCACATGTGGTACGGCGACCTGGTCACGATGGCCTGGTGGGACGATCTCTGGCTGAACGAGGCCTTTGCGACCTGGATGGCCTTTCACATCGTGGACGGCTGGAAGCCGGAGTGGAGGATGTGGCACGACTTCCAGCACCACCGGTCGGCCGCTCTCGGCATGGACGCTCTCGAGCACACCCATCCCATCTACACCGAGGTGCGGAGCCCGACCGAAGCCACGGAGAACTTCGATCTGATCACCTACGAGAAGGGCGCCTCGGTGGTGCGGATGATCGAGCGCTATCTCGGCGCGGAGACCTTCCGCGCCGGCGTGCGCACCTACTTGCGACGGCACCGGGAATCCAACACCGTGGCCGCGGATCTCTGGCGCGCGCTCTCGGAGGTCTCGGATCAGGAGGTGGAGCCGATCGTGCGCGCCTGGATCGAGCAGCCGGGATTCCCGCTGCTGCGAATCCGGCGCGTCGAGAGAGAAGGTGAGACCCTGCTGCGCTTCCGCCAGGAGCGCTTCGAGGCGAGGGCGGCGAAGCGGAGCGGAGCGCGCAAGCAGCGGCCCTCGCGCTGGCCGATTCCCTGGGTCGGCCGAGTCGCACGGGTCGGGCGCCAGCGGACGAGCACCGAGCGCCACCTCGTCGGCCGGGTGCGGGACGAACTGGCACTCGGAAACGGACCGGTCCGCTTCGTCTACGGGAACGCCGACGAGGGCGGATTCTTCTGTCCTCTCCACGATCCCGAGGAGCTGCGCTTGCTGGCGGGAGCACTCGACGTCATCTCCGCCGTCGAACGCATGGGCTTGCTGAGTCACCAATGGGCGATCGTTCGCGCCGGACGGGCCAGGATCGACGCCTTTCTCGATCTCGCCATGGCCTTCGGCGAGGAGAGGGATCCCGACGTCCTGATGACCCTGCGCACTCCGTTCAGCTTCACCTGCCGACAGATCGCGTCGCCGCTGGGGAACGAAATGGAGGCGGCGCTGACGCGCCGCATCGTCGACGGTTTCGGCGATGCCTTTGCCGCGCTTGGCTGGGAGTGCGCCGAGCGCGAAAGCGACGACGTCAGATTGCGGCGCGCCGCCCTGCTGGCACTGGTGGGGGAGGTGGCCGAATCCGAGCCGGTGCTGCAGGCGGCCATGCAGCGCTGCAGCGCCTACCTGGACGATCGGCGCTCCCTCGATCCGAACCTCGCCGATTCGGTGGTGAATCTGGCGGCCCGGCGGGGGGAGGCGAGCCTCTTCGAGCGGTTTCTCGGGGCTGCGAAGGCCGCGGCGACACCCCAGGAGCGCCGACGCTTCCTCATGGCCCTCGGCGAATTCCAGGACCCGGATCTGGTGAAGCGCGCCCTGTCCCTCTCGCTCACGAAGACCGTGGGCACGCAGGACGTCGCGATCCTTCTCAGTCGGATGCTCGGCAACCGCGCGGCGGGAGAGCAAACCTGGGACTTCATCAAGAGGCGCTGGGCGACCCTTCGTCGCCGGATGCCGCCGATGCTGATCACGCGTCCCATCGAAGCGACCCCCCAACTCGGATCCCGCGCCGCCCGGAGGGACGTGGCCTCCTTCTTCCGGACAAACCCGGTACCGACCGGAATCCGAGCCGTCCGCCAGGCTCTCGAGAAGTTCGACCTGAACCTCGAGTTCCAGGCCCGCGCGGCGCCGTCGCTGCGGCGCTGGCTGACCGAGGGCACGGGCGAGTAGCGCCGGACTCCCGCAAAACCCCAGCCCGGTGTCCCCGGCTGACCTATTCTCCACGCGTGTCGAGTGTGGAGGAGCTTCGCCGCAGGCTGCGTCGCATCGATGGTCGGGGCTACAAGGCCTACAAGGAGATCCGCGGGAGCTACGAGATCGGCGATCTCGAGCTCCATGTGGATCACGTGCAAGGCGATCCCTTCGCGGCGCCCTCGCTGGTGCGAGCACGCTTTGCCCAGAAGTGGGCTTCCATCCCGCTGGAGCTCTTCGCCGGGCCGGTACGCCGGATCGCCCTGACCGACTTTCTGGCGCGAGAGGTCGCGGCCAGCATCCACCGTAGAGGCCAACGCCAGCGCGGTTCTGGGAAGAGCGGACTGATCTCCATCGACGCGGGAGGTCAGGAAGTGCTGGAGAGGACGGCCGTGGTGATCGACCAGGAGCGGGTCGAGGCGCGGCTGCAGATCGGACTCCCCGCGGCGGGCCGCCGCGTGCTGGGAGGCGAGGCGGAAGCGCTTCTGTGCGATGAGCTGCCGCGGATCGCCGAGGAGGGACTCCTCTGGGAGCGACTCCCGCGCGATCGGGCGACTCGCTTCGTACTCGGCGCGGAGAACCAGGAGCGGATACGGGAGCAGCTCGCCCCGCGCGGGCTCGTCGCCTTCGTCGCCGACGGTTCGGTCCTGCCCCGGGAAAGCGGCGCCAGCGACCAGCCCATGGGCGAGAGGGCGGTGCGACTGCGCGCCCCGGAAACCCTGCGCGTGAGCTTCGAGCTTGCCAATCCGATCGACTCGCGAGATCCGGAGTCCCACCAGGTCTCGGGGCTCGGGATCCCTCAGGGCGTGACACTGATCGTCGGCGGGGGTTATCACGGAAAGTCGACACTGCTGCGCGCGCTCGAGCGAAGTGTCCATCCCCACGTTCCCGACGACGGAAGGGAGCTCGTCGTCACCGAGTCCGGCGCGGTGAAGATCCGGGCGGAGGATGGCCGCCGCGTCGAGGCCTGCGACATCAGCAGCTTCATCGACGACCTTCCCCAGGGGCGCAGTACGGAGCGCTTCGCCAGCGACGACGCGAGCGGAAGCACCAGCCAGGCGGCCAACATCGTCGAGGCCCTCGAGCTCGGTGCAACCACGCTGCTCCTGGACGAGGACACCTCGGCCACCAACTTCATGGTCCGCGATGCACGCATGCAGTCCCTGGTGCACCGAGATCACGAGCCCATCACGCCCTTCGTGGACAGGGTGCGCGAACTTCACCAGCGCCTGGGGATCTCCACGGTGCTGGTGATGGGCGGCTGCGGCGACTACTTCGACGTCGCCGATACCGTCATCGAGATGCGGGAATACCTGCCCATCGACGTGACCGCGAAGGCGAAGTCCGTCGCCGCGTCCCAGCCGACGCGGCGTCAGGTCGAGGTGCGGCGGCCCCTCGCAGCGGTGGCCGGGCGCGTTCCGATCGCGAAGAGCCTCGACCCTTCCCGCGGGCGACGAGAGGTGAAGATCGACGCGAAAGGCATCGACCTGCTCTTCTTCGGAAGCGAGCGCATCGACCTGCGGGGACTGGAACAGCTCGTCGATCTCAGCCAGACCCGCGCGGTGGGGTACGCGATCGAGCTGGCCCGAGAACGGTTCATGCGCGAGGGATCAACGCTCGCCCAGGTGATGGACGCGGTGGAGAGAACCCTGGACGAGGAGGGGCTCGAGGTCCTCGATCCCTTCCGCCGCGGCGAGCGCCACCCCGGCAACTTCGCCCGCCCGCGACGCTTCGAGATCGGGGCCACCCTCAACCGCCTGCGTACCTTGCGCATCGACAGTGGAGATGGCTAGGAGCCTGACCCAAGAGTGGAACAACTCGCCCTGACGCCGATCCATCACCGCTGGCTGCGTTGCGCTCCCCCTGTGACGGGGGGCACAGGGGCGTCTCAAGTCCGCGTGCCGGGGAGCCGATTCCCCGGTGGAAGCCACCGCAGGAGCCGGGGATGAGCGAGCTGGGCAAGCTGGTCGCGGTCCGTTCCCTCGACAAGAGCCTCATCAAGGGACGGACCTTCGATTTCCGTCCAAACCGCGACTTCTTCCACGTCGAGGAAGAGGGCGCTCCGGAACCGGTTCGCGTTCCCATCGAGAACCTGAAGGCCGTCTTCTTCATCAAGACGCTCGGGCGAGCTCCCAGCTGCGTGGACAAGCGATCCTTCGAGAATCGAGTCGGGCCCGAGAAGAAGGTGTGGATCGAGTTCGTCGACGGCGAGAAGATGGCGAGTTGGTCGAGCTCCTTCGGATCACTCCGGAAAGGTTTCTTCGTCTTCCCGGCCGACCCGGACTCCAACACGGAGACGGCGTATGTCTTCCGCTCGGCGATCGACCGGGTGGAAGAAGGGGAAGCGGCCGAGGAAGCGGCCCGCGCGTTCAACTCTTCCAGCGACGAGCCCATCTCGTCGGTATGGGATCTGAAGATCCTCCCGGAAGCCGCCCCGGGCACCTATCGCCTCTCCCGGAAGAGCCGCAAGCGCCCCAGCAAGGACACCAGCGACCGCTAGCCAAATCCTCCGCACCGTGAGCGGAGACGCCGAGAGCCGAGCATCGCGAGGATGAGGATCCCCTGGCTCATCAAGAGGGCGGTAGCCAGCTCGGCGGCGGAGCGGAGCCGCCGGCGGTCGCTCTCGAGGCGCGGATCATTCGCGGTCCGCAGCGTCGAGCGGGGATTCGGTGATCCGCAGGCCATCGTACTCGTCACCGAAGAAGCTGCTGCGGATCACGGCGTCGATGGTGTCGCCCACCCTCACGGATTCGTCCCAGCGTCCGGCCGGGTAATCGACGACGCCATCCTGGCCTTCGAAGCGAACGCGGACTCCGCGCGATCGCCAGTGGAGATCACCGCCCAGGTGGTGGTACGGGGTGATCGAGTCGACCTTGACGGCTTCGAGCCGGAGCTCCGGCTGTCTCCATTCCCAGGCGCGAGCGAAGCCGCCCAGTCCACAGGCCATCAGCACGGTCGTGACGAGTACGGTGGCGACGGACCACCGGAGCGGCTTGGCCTTGAAGGCCCGCTTGATCGACAACGGCAGGTTGAAGAACAGATCGAAGACGGCGTGCTCGAGAAGCCCTCCGCTTTCTCCGAAGACCGGAACGAAGTGCACGATGCTCTTGGCCCAGCGGCCGGCCATCAAGCGGGACAGGGCCGGATACTGGCGGACCATCTGCAAGGGGAAGCCGAGGTAACCGATGTATTTCCAGAAGGAGACCAGCACCGCCACCGAGTAGTTGCGCAGGTTTCGCTCGCTGATCACGAGATAGACGACGTAGGAGCCCCGCGCGATGGAGCCGGGCGAGATCGGCGTCACCTGGAAGATGGCCAGGACGGCGAGGGCGTACGCCGCCGACTCGGCCCAGGACCTGCCGAACCTGGCCATGACGTAGAGGGCCACGGCCAGAGAGACGACCTGGGTGACCGGCAGCGTGCAGATGTGGACAGCGACACTCTTCAGGTACTTCTGGATGAAGGGATCCCGGACCTGCTCCGAGATCTTGTTCGCCTCTTCCGCGGACACCATGCCCTCTCGTTGGCCAAGGTCCACCTGCTCGAGCAGCCACTCCTCCCGAAAAGGCGGCTCGCGAAGAAACCGCACGGAAAATCCGACCGCACCCCGGATTCGCGCCCAGGCAAAAGAGGGTTCCACCAGTGCGCGATGCCAGTTCGCCGGCAGCCATCCGAGGAGGATTCGCTGGAGCCAGTAAGGGACCGGCCGATGGACCAACCTGAGCGCCCGCTCGTCGGAGACGCGCCCTTTGCGCTGCCAGACGATGAGGGTCTCGATCCGCGACCCGCGCATGGCCCGCCAGAGATAGCCGAAGCTCGTCAGACATCGCCCGGCGTGCTCGCGTGCCCGGGCGTTGCCCCAGAGCTTCACGATCGACCTTCCGAGCAGCGGAACGAGCGACAACACAAAGAGCAGCGTCAGGAGTCCGCGCCTCTTCCGCAGCAGAGACGCGTGCTCATCATCGAGCCGTCCCAGGTTCTTCCAGGCGATGATGGTGCCGTCTCCGACCGATCTTCGCAGACCGCCATCCGCGATCAGGCGGACATGGTGGTGCGTCAGGTCCGGAAGCGAAGCCCGATGTGCCGCCTCCTGCTTCTCCAGCTCCGCGATGGCCGGCTGGAGATCCTCGAAGCGGTCGCTGTGCTCTTCGACGAACTGCCGGAATCTCACCTGGTCGCTGCGGTCGAATTGAACCAAGCTGCCGCGAGCCAGTCCGCAAAGGATCAATCTGACGTCGGCGGGGCTCATCGGGAGGAAGGGCAGCAAGGTCAGCCCGGCGCGAAAATCGACGGCGGTGAGTCCCGCGCTGGGAGAGTGGTTCGCGCTATGCCGTTTCAGCGCGTTGGGCTGGCTCTTGCACGTCCACCATTCGTACTGGCGGGCCAGCTCGGGCGCACCCATCTCGTGCAACAGCTCGACGACCTGCCGCATGAACAGCTTCTTGTGCACGTACTCCGGACAGCTGTGGTCCTCGGGCGGGCGGACGCCGAAATCCCACCGCTCGAACAATCGGTCGTCCACCTCGTACTTCCAGGTCCGTCCGTCGATCCACTCGTTGATCTCGCCGAAGCTGTGGAGGTCCGCATCGTAGAAGGTGGCGTAGGTGTCGCACACCGCGCTGTCGCCACCGAGCGCGACCGTTGCAGCTCGGCGGATCAGCTTCTGCCAGAGCACGCCCACGCGCACGGAGGCGGGATTGACCTGGGCACTGAACGGGCCCTGATAGGCCAGGAAGTACAGAAGATCTCGGAAGACGCGTGCGAACGTCGATGGAGGCTTGAGGATCTTCACCGCGTAGGGCCGGCCAACGACCAGCCCCGCGATGGGGCCGTCATCGGCCTGGATCTCCAGCAGCTCGACCCGGTAGACCTGTCCGGCAAAGCCGCCTCCGACGAACCGCTCGACCTCTGCGACGATACGCCCGGTGTGGGCCGGCACGACGCCGGTGATCGAATACTCCAACCGGTGACCGGGATCGTAGGTCGACCGGCGGAAGGATCGGACCAGTTCGCACGCGTCGAACTGCCGTTCCAGCTCTTCGCGCAGCGGCGACGAGGCAAACGCCTCGGGGGCACCGGACTGACCGCGTATCTCGGACGTGCTGGTCATCTGTCTCCGCTTCAGCGCCCCGGACGCTCAGGGCTCCGGAACATCCTCCGATCGGACCAGCGGCACGAAGCGGACCGCAAAGAGCTTCGTGGTGCGGACCCCCTCCTCCGTGCGCTCGAGGACGCGGAGATCCTGACTCCATCCCCCCACCGGAATCACCAGACGTCCCCCCACGGCGAGCTGTTCGATGAGCGGCGCGGGCACCTCCTCGGGTGCGGCCGTCACCACGATCCCGTCGAAGGGCGCCTCATCCGGGAGACCCGCGTAGCCGTCGCCGGTGATCACCTGGACGTTCTCGTAGCCGCCCGCGGCCAGCGCGCTTCGCGCCCCCTCCGCGAGCTCCGGGATGATCTCGATGCTGTAGAGCTTCCCGACCAGGCCCGAGAGCACGGCGGCCTGGTAGCCCGAGCCGGTCCCGATCTCCAGCACTCTGTCGCCCGGCTCCGGATCGAGGAGCTCGGTCATCACCGCGACGATGTAGGGCTGGGAAATCGTCTGACGGTGACCGATCGGGAGCGGGCGATCCTGGTAGGCCTTCTCGCGAACCGCCTCCGGAACGAATCGATGCCGTGGAACGCTGCGCATCGCCTCGAGGACGCGCGGATTCTCCACCCCCCGCGCCTCGATCTGGCGCTTCACCATCTCCTCGCGCAAGGCCTTCCAGTCCGGAGGCGACGAGTGGCAGACCCGTGCACCGCCGCAGACCAGCAGCGCGAGGCCCACCAGGGCGAAGACGAGGACGAGGCTGAGCTCAGTCCCTGATGCGATCATGGTTGTTTCCACCGCTCGCGTGCGTTCCCGTCCCACCACACCCGGGAATTTCCAACGATGGGCCTTCCCGCGCAAGACCACGGGGCCAGCGGGCTGGCCCGGGGCGGGGTCGGGGGCGCCGACCGCTCCCGAACCTGGCGAAATTTGATTAGGTGCCTTATTATATGCTCCCACATCAGAGGAGGCGCCCGTGTTCTGCCCCCGCGATCTGCCGAGCTTCGCTGAGATCCGCGAGCTCACCAAGGACATCCTCGGCGTCGAGCCCACGGCGATCTTCACGGCCATGCGGACTCTCGAGGTTGCCGATGCCCTGGCCGCCGCCGTCGAGTCCAATCTCCGCCATCAATTCGGCCTCTCCGTGGGCCGATTCTCTCTGGTGACGATCCTCCACCGCTACTCGGAATCCGAGCTCACCCCCTCGGATCTGGCGCAGCGGGCCGGGGTGACCCGCGCGACGGTGACCGGGCT